>JADMIO011478731.1_pt1 | contig 14700 bp, 12 predicted proteins | sample 8958161 | NCBI WGS metagenome assembly JADMIO01 (sample SAMN16585339, study PRJNA669376) | soil metagenome | isolation source: Crop rotation soil | place: USA: Cullars Rotation, Alabama | collected 2011 | reverse complement strand
CCCCGCCGGTGCCGGTCATGTCGCCCCCGGAGGGCATGTCGCCGGTGCCGCCGTCGGCGCCAACGCCGCCGGTATTCGTGTTGGTGTCGGTGCCGCCTTGCGCGGGCGTGCCTGCGCTGGCGGTAGCGCCCGCGCCTTCAGGAACGACGTCGTCAGGAGCGTTGATGAGTGAACACGCGCCCACCCAGATGAAGAGCGAGGCTAGCGATGCTGAAGAAGAGAGAAGGCGCATGGGAGCTTTGCGCGTCAAAACGCGCCCTCGAGTTGTAGCGTGCCGGTATGAAGGCCAACCTGCGGCTGCACGCGCAGCCAGCCAGCGGCTGGTGCATCGGCCTTGGGGCGGCTGAAGTAAAGGTAAGTGGTGACGCCTGCCGAAACGACGGCAGCGCCGATCAACACGTCGGTCACCAGGTTGAACGTCTTGACGTTGTCGTGCAGATCCTTGGCGTTCGAGACGTCGTCGCCTTTGTTGGCGTCGTCGAAGTCGCTCTTTTTGCCGAGCGCGAGGGCGCCCATCACGCCCGCGCCGACGGCGAACACGCCCGTCGCGGCCAGGCCGACGTACACGCCGGTCGGCGTGGGGCGTTCAGCGCTGCTCACCGCGCCGCCGCCCGTGGCCGGCCCCGTCGTGGGGGCGGGTCGCTTCAGCTCGAAGGTGTGGGCTTGGCCCGCGCCCGAAACCGCCTCCATTTCCCACACCGCCGGTTCGTAGCCAGGGGCGCTGGCGGTGATCTTGTGGTGACCGGCACGCACGCCGATCTCGAGGTGCTGGCCGTCGGGCACGTAGCTGTTGCGCACGGGCGAGCCCGTCACCGGCACCCGCTCGTCCGAGATGCTGGCGCCCGGCACGCTCACGTCGAGGCTCAGCTTGACGACGCCGGCCTGCAACGTGCCCAAGTCGCGCTGGAACTGCTCGCGCTCTTCAGGCGCGAGCGTGGCCCCGCCGCCGCTGAGGTACTTTTGGTACGCCTCGATGGCCTCGCCGTCGCGCTCGAGCTTCATCGCCGCGATGCCAAGGTTACCCAGGATTTTCCAGGACGGAGACGCCTGGTACGCGGCTTTGAACTCGCGGTACGCCTCCTCATAACGGGCGCCGTCCGGGTCCTGCAGCGAGTTGACGCCGGCCTGAAAGTGAGCGCGCGCCGCCTCGCTGATCTCCCCTTCTTGGGCATGAACGGCAGGCGCGAGCAGTACAGCTCCGGTAAACAAGATGAGCGGGGCGATTCGCATGGCAGGTCCTCGTGGCTTAAGGCAACCCGCACTCTTTCGCGCTCGCTCGCTAATTTCAAGCACGCGCGACCAAAGGCCCGCATTTTGGCGTAGAGCGGCGGGCGCGAGCCTTTCAGGTAGCGGCTACGCCTGCGTACAGCGACTCGATCGCCTCATCGAGCCGGGCGGGCTCGGTGCCGCCGGCCTGGGCCATGTCGGGCCGGCCGCCGCCGGAGCCGCCGACGATTTGAGCGACGCCTTTGATCAGCTCGCCGGCCTTGTAGCGGCCGAGCAAGGGTTTGGCCACGGTCAGCACGAGCTGCGCCTTACCCTCGTGCTCGGACGCGACCAGAACCACGCTGTCGCCCAGCTTGTCACGTAGCTTTTCGGCCAGCTCGCGCAACTGCCCGCGATCGGTCACGTCGGTGCGGACGCCCAGCACCTTGATGCCCGCGACGTCGCGCGCTTGGCCGATCAGCGCGTCGAAGCCGCCGCCGCCGCTCATCAGCTTCCTCTGTAGCTCTTCGATCTGCTTGAGCAGCGCTTTTTCACCGCTGAGCAGCTTCTCGATTTTCTCGGGCAAGGCTTGCACGCTGGCTTTGGCGGCGTGCGCGGCGCGATTCAAGGTGTCTTCGACCTCGCGCAGGTGGGCGAGCGCGCCGTCGCCGGTGACGGCCTGGATGCGTCGAACGCCGGCCGCTACGCCAACCTCGCTCAAGATTTTGAACAAGCCGATGTCGCCGGTGGCGCGCGCGTGCGTGCCGCCGCACAGCTCCATCGAATCGCCCATGGTGAGCATGCGCACCACGTCGCCGTACTTTTCTTCGAAGATCATCATGGCGCCGCGCTTTCGGGCTTCGTCCATGTTGATGACGTCGGTCTGCACCGGGTAATTGGCGAGCGTGCGCTCGTTGACCAAATCTTCGATTTGGCTGATTTCCTGCGGGCTGAGCGGCTTGCCGTGGGTAAAATCGAAGCGCAGACGATCGGGACCGACGAGCGAGCCCTTTTGCTGCGCTTGCGGGCCGAGCACCTTGCGCAAAGCCAGGTGCAACAAGTGGGTGGCCGAGTGGTTGCGGCGAATGCGATTGCGGCGGGCCTCGTCGACCGCGAGCACGGCTGACTCGCCCAGCTTGATGTTGCCCGAGCTGACCTTGCCGCGGTGCACGACCAGGCCGGGCATCGGCTTCTGCGCGTCTTCGATCGTGACCAAGGCGGAGGCGGTCGTGATCACGCCCGCGTCGCCAACCTGGCCGCCCGCCGCGCCGTAAAAAGGCGTCACGTTCGTGACGAGGTACCTCGTCCCCCGCCACCGCGCTGTCGACCAGCGCCCCGCCCTTCACGATGGCGACGATGGTCGATGAATCACTGATTTTATCGTAGCCGGTGAACTTGGCGCCGCCCTCGGGCAGCTTGGCCAGCGCTTCGCGGTACACGCCTTCGACGGCCTGATCCATCCCCGCGAATTCCGAGCGTTTGCGGGCCTCTTCGAGCGCCGCGTCGTAGCCCTTTTGGTCGACGGCAAAGCCGCGCTCGGTGCAGATGACTTCGGTCAAATCGAGCGGAAAACCGTAGGTATCGTACAGCTGGAAGGCGTCCGCGCCGGGCAGCGTCTTCGTCGCAGTTTTGGCCATGACTGCGAAGCGATCTTCGAGCAGGTTGAGACCGCGCTCGATGGTCTGGCGGAAGCGCACTTCTTCGGCTTCGACGACGGAGGCGATCAAATCTTGGCGTTCGCGCAGCTCCGGATATTGCGCGCCCATCAGCTCGATCACGCTGCCCGTCACCTGGTGCAAGAACGGCTTTTCGATGCCCAGGCGGTGGCCGTGGCGAATGGCCCGGCGCATCACGCGCCGCAGCACGTATTCTCGCCCCGTGCGGTCCGGCATCACGCCGTCGGCGATCATGATCGCGGTCGTGCGCGCGTGGTCGGCGATCACGCGCATGCTGACGTCGTCTGGAGCCATGCTGGCGCCGTACTTCTTGCGTGAGATCTCGGAGGCTTTGTCGACCAGCGAGCGCAACAGATCGGTGTCGTAGGTGCTGAGCTTGCCCTGCACCGCCAAGCACATGCGCTCGAGCCCGCCGCCGGTGTCGATGCTGGGTGCCGGCAGCGGATCGAGCTTGGCAACGCCGTCTTTCAGGCTGCGCTCGAACTGCATGAACACCAGGTTCCAAATCTCGCAGTAACCGACGCCTTCGGGCGTTTGCTCTTGGCCGAACTGAGCGGGGTCGACGCCGTTGCCGTTGAAGAAGTAAATCTCGCTGCACGGGCCGCACGGACCCGTGTCGCCCATGGCCCAGAAGTTGTCGGCCATGCCCAAACCACGCACCTGCGCGTCGCCGAAGCCGGTCAGCTTCTTCCACAAGTCACGGGCGAACGTGTCCTCGGGAATGCCTTCTTCACCTTTGAAGTAGCTCATCACCAGCCGATCGCGCGGCAGGTCGAGCTCTTTGCTCAAGAAGTTCCACGCGAAGACGATGGCTTCTTCTTTGAAGTAGTCGCCAAAGCTGAAGTTGCCGAGCATCTCGAAGAACGTGTGGTGGCGCGGCGAGGGGCCGACCGCCTCGAGATCGTTGTGCTTGCCCGAGATGCGGATGCACTTTTGGCTGGTGGTGGCGCGCTTGTACGCGCGCTTCTCGCGACCGGTGAACAGGTCCTTGAACTGGACCATGCCCGCGTTGGCGAACATCAACGTCGGATCGTTGGGCGGCACCACGGGGCCGCTCTGCACCACTTCGTGGCCGTTGCGAGCGAAGAAACCTAAGAAGGCGCTGCGTAGCTCCGCAGCCGTTCGGGTCGACATGAGGCGCCGGCATTTAGCACGACCCACGTCGCCCGGCTTCAGGGCTGTCTGTTGCCCTGCTTCTACCCTTTCCCCTCCGCCGACTAACCCCCGACCCCCGACCCCTAACCCCTCCCCACGCGGTCAATCCCCTGATTTGCCAGGCGATCGGCCTCGCCGTTCAGCTCACGGCGGATGTGGGTCAGCTTCACGCTGCTGAAGCGCGAAATCAGCCGGCGCGCCTCCTCGAACAGCGGACGGAGGCCCGGGCTTTTGACCCGGTATTCGCCCTTGAGCTGCTTGATCAACAGCTCCGAATCGGCCCGGACCTCGACGCGGTCGATGCCCTGGGCGAGCGCGCCGGCCAGCCCGAGCAGGACCGCCTTGTACTCGGCGACGTTGTTGGTCGTGTGGCCCAAGAACTCGCTGCCCGTGTACAGCACCTCGCCGCTGGGGGACTTGAGGATGGCGCCGATGCCGGCTGGCCCCGGGTTGCCGCGCGCGGCGCCGTCGGTCCAGAGAACAGCGTCCTGTACTTTTGTAACGGGCGGGGTCGACGATTCGTGGCGAGCCATCATGCAGCTGGGCCGACGCGAAGTTAGTCGCGACGCCGTTCTATCGCTCGAAGGTAAATGGCTTCGTAAGCTCGCGCAACAACTCCCGAGGCATACACACTCGATGCCGCAGTGCGTCCGGCGGCGATCTGTTGCGCTCGCGCGGGTGACGGTGAAGCGAACGCCGCGATTGCGTCCAGCCAAGGCTGCGCGTCAATAGTAGCGATCTTTGCCGCTCCCTCGACATCGCGCAGCGGTCCCTGATCGAGCACGACACAGGGCACGCCGAGCGCCAGCGCCTCGAGCAAAACGATGGGTTGATCCACCTTGCCCCACAGGTCGTCGACGGGAAAAATGACTATCTCGGAAGCGGCCAGCAAGGCATGCATGCTGTGCACGCGGTCGGTAATGCGAACCCTGCGAGTTTGAAGCACCTGTTTCAAATGAGCCGCGCGGCCCGCCGCCCCCGGGGTCTTATTGCGGTACGCGAACACCACCACTGCGTCCGGCATCTGCTGGCACAGCGGCTCGACCAGGCTCCGCACCACCTCCGCGCCACAGCTCACTTCGAGATCGCCCGGATAAAGAATCACGCGATCGTGCGGCTGTAGCTCGAGCTCGGCGCGCGCGCGCTGCACGCTATCGGGGCTGGGCGCTTGCAGGCGGGGCACGGGCGGCGGAATCACCGTCACCGGCGGCAGCGCAAAGCCTTCGCGGCGCGCGGCATCAGCCAAGCTGTCGCCCGTGGCGCGGCTCTGCACCACGAGCTGGTCGCCGAACACCAGCCGGCGCAAGTCCGCGAAGTGCCGCGGCGGCGAAGCCACGGTCTGCACGATCGGCAAGCGGCGGACCGCCCGCAGCGCGCGAGCGACCTGACCCGTGCGCGGATTGGGCGCGAACACGAAGTGCCACAAATCGTCACGCGGCCCCCACAGCAAGCTGAGCGCCGCGCGCGCATTGTCCGCCACCGCCGGCGAGAACCCGCCGCCCCCCGTGTACACGGCGCGCCCCGCCACGCCCGGTGGCAACAGCGCGAGCCCTTCGCGCGTCGTCATCACCACCGGCGAAAATTCGCGCAGCTCACTCGCGACATCACGCACCAAGCACTTCGTTCCGTCGTGAAACGGAGGAGCGATAGGCTTGGAGACGAACAGCACCCTCGGCATGGCGACGGCACATGCCAGAGCGGTTGGGGGGGCGCAACGCTTAGTCAGAATTCGCGCAACGGCTCGCGAGGGCGGTCAAAGAATACCGCGCTGGTTCACCACCTTGAGCTCGCGTTGCTGATTGGACGAAGAGCACCGCATCGTTGCTCGGCGGCTCGAGCTTCACCCAACCCAGTTCCTGAAACTTGAGATCCGTCGTAGCCTCGTTTACCGGTGCCCTGCAGAAGGAGCGGGAGCCGGCGCCGCCTTCGTCTTCGCTGGATTCAACTCGAGCGTCGGCGAAACGTCGTCGACTACCCCGGCAGGCTGGACGGACGTAGGAGCGCAGAGTCCGCTTGGGAATACCCCCATTCCACCGTGTATTTTCCGTGAAAACGTTGCTTCGATGTACACGTACTGCAAGCCAAGCTGCTGAAGACCGGGCAGGTTGCCGTCAACCATGGGATTGCCCTCGCATGTGGCCGGATCCACGGCCACGCCCAGCCTTGTGAGATTCAGCACAGCGTGCTCGCGCGCGAAGTACAGGCCACTCCGGCTCTTGTCCAGCAAACCAACGATGCGCACCCTTCGCCCATCAAATTCATCGGGCCGCGCAAGCACGTCAACAACCGAGACCAATGCAGGAACCTCGGCCCTTTTGGCAGCGAAGTCAGGCACCCCCATCGGCGGGGCGGCTCTGTTGCTCGGGTCAGCCGATCCGGATGGCGTCCTATGGCTAGAGGTTCCGCAACCGCAGCAAGTCAGAATGATGAAGCACCAACGTCGCATCTATGGCCTTCCCGCGACCACGCGCGCAACTTGCCCGACCAATGGGTTGGCCGAGACTTGGGCTTTCGGATCCCGCTCGGCTGGCACGCCCGCCCCCGCAATCATTGCGAAACGCATAAGAGACATAGACATCGACGCTCGGAGTCCGGGGACCATCAACAACAACACCGCACCAAGTTTCTCACTCTGGTTACTCCTCAAATGACTCTACTCGTGAACTCCTGTATCGTGGCCGCCAATGCCGCGCGGTGTCGCCTCAGTTGGGTCAAGGGGGCTCCCCCACGGCGGCGCAGGCGGGCGCTGGTGTTTCCCCGCGGTTTCCGTGCTCGCGGGGCTACTGCTCAGCGCCTGCGCGATGCCGCCGCCCGCAGGTGCGATAGAGAAAGGCACGTACTCGCAGATCGTTACACGTGAACGGCGCGTCACGGTGGTTGGTTTGCCGGAAATGGGCCAGGTGCTCGAACGTCATGGCGCCAAGGTCGAGGTGCTGCTGCCCCCGGACTCGAAGCGCACCGAGCTGACGTTGTGGTTTCGCGTAGCGGTCGCTGCCGATGACACGCGACGCTTCGAGCAAGCAGTGCCGCGTCGCGCGCAACTCGAGCTGCGCGCGTTCGGCTTTCTCCCCAAGCTGGTGGAGCTCGACCTACCAGCGCAAGATCACATCGACGGCAAGCTGTTCGAGGCACCGGTTGTCGGCCCCGCCTGTGATGAGAAAACGCCCGGCACCAGCTCGGACAAAGCGGAGCGCGCCTTCGAGCTAGGGCTGATGCGACGCGATGCCGAAGCGTTGGCGCTGTTCGAGGAGGCCTATCGCACCGACAAGCAGAGTGACGTGCTCGTCGATCTAGGACATGAGCAAGCCCGACTCGGCGACGCGCCCGCAGCCGTCGCCTCGTACCGTCGCTTCCTCGGCCTTTGCCCAGGCTCCGCTCAAGCGAGCGGCGTCAGCGAGCTGGCCCGCGGCGCGGCGCGGCGCGCCAGCAGCCCGGCGACGCCTGCCGCCTCCGCGCCATCCCGCAAAAGAGCCGAGGCTCAGCCCCCCAAGGATCTGCTCGACGCGGCGACGCTATCGCTCGTACTCGAGCGCGAGGATCCGGAAGCCGCAAAGCTTGCCGGGCAGATCGTGGCGCTCGCCGGCGACGGACGAGCGCGCGACGCTCAACGCCAAGCGCAATCCGTCGCTGCTCGATTGTCGCCCCGCTCGGCGGCAAGCTTGTTGCGCGTGCCAACGGTACTTTTGGCTGAGCGTTGGCTGTTGCTGGCGCGGCAAGCGCTCGATCAAGAGAAGCCGATACGAGCCTTGCACTTGCTCGCCGATGCTCGCGACCTTGCGCCAGACGCCGTTGCGGGCAGTCACCTCGAAGAGCGAGCGCTGGCGCTCCGGGCAGAACAGCTGGGGCGGCGTGCGCGCGCGCTGGAGTCGACCGATCCAACCTTCGCCGCGGCCTACTTCATGGCCTGGAAGAGCACGACCAAAAGCAACGCGCCGCTGCCTGCCTCGCTTGCTGCCGCTCTGCAGAACGCGGCCGCGACCACGTTCGCCGTGCGTGACCGAACGGATCTCGGCTGGGCGGGCGGGGCGAGCTTCCACCAAGCCTTGCTCCAGGCGCTGCGCGGGGGACTACCTGGCCAAATCTCGCTGCGCGACGGCGGCCCCGCCGGCCAGTGGGACCTTGGCGTTGCGTTGGCCCCTCCGCAGCGGAAATTTGCCGGCAATATCGAGATGCGGACCAAGCGGATCCTGGCCTTCAGCTACATGAAAGCCAACCCCGAGTGGCTCGAAGCGGCGACGGCCGTCAATCGTGCCGTACACGCAGCGGCGCAAGCCAAGGCCGACTACCAGACCGGGCACGCGACCGCGATGCAAGAGGCGCAGAGCAGCACCGCCGGTGGACCCCTGGGTGCGCTCGCCGGCACCCTTGGCGGCATCACGGAAGGGGCCGCGCAAATGATGGTCAGGTCAGCCGCCAATTCGTTGCGCGACGCGCGCGCCCGACTCCGCTCCACGAGCCGCCGCGTGCAGGAAGACGTGACGGCGCCCGTGCACTATCCGGCGCTCGTCTTCACCGTGCACGCCACCGCCGCGCTCAGTTGGCGCCTCGCGGGAGCCGTACCTCGACAGAGCAACGACACGTTGCTCCGAGACGCACGAGCCGAGCTGATCGAAGCGGTACCCGAATGGGGCGTCGATGCGGTCGATAGCGGAGTCCGTACACTCGCGCAAGCCGAGCCAGACTATGCGCAAGCCGCCCAAGCGCTGGGTGCGACCGTGGCCGCCACGGTGACCGAAGCCGAAGAGGCGAGGCTCTGGGCAAACTTCGAGGCATCGTCGAACCACGTTGACGCGCACGCTATCGCGGCCGCCATCTACCTGTTGGTGGGAACGCAGGACGAGCGACGCGAGCTCGCGGGCAACTATTTGAAAGGGGAGCTAGAATGAAGGTTCGGCTGGCATTGACCGCGTCCGTCGTCGCGTTGCTGGCGGCGCAGGTTTCCTTGGCGGATATCTACGCAACGCGGGCCGATGGCGAAGATCACTCGCGACCGGGCACCCAATCCCCCAACCCCGGCAACGCTTCCGACGGCTCGAGCGACCCTACGGGCGACGCGGGCCCCGAGGTGGATCTCTCATCCGCCGAAGACGACCAAGCCGCCGGTGAGGCAGACAAGGAAGCGAAAAATGCGAGCTTCACCAACCAAACGGTCAACAGGCAAAACGCCTTGCGCAAGTCGGGTGAAGCCCTGGTCGCCCAATTTCTCGAACGCGTGCTGAACCTGCTCGTGCCCAGCGCAGATGCCGGGCCAGCGCCGAGCCTCCTGCCACAGCCCCTGCTGGCCGCACCACCCAGCACTCGTACCGAAATCGGAGATCCCTCCAGCAACCAGTGGCCCGAGGTGCTGTCTCAAACCAAGGTCGACGATTGCCAGCCGATCGCCGCACCCTTGCCGACACAATGGACGAACATCTTGTCGTGCGGCGCGCTGCGCTACGAAATCCTGAGCGGGCGCAGGTCGGCGATCGACCCGAACTGCGCCGATGAGGAATTCCGAATCCGGCTCCGAATCGAGGGTTCGACCACGCCGGTCATGGGCACCTGGTTCGATATCAAGGCCACCTCGACGACTGGGGAGTCGTTCGGGATCCACGATGGCGCTCGCGTCTTTGGCCAGCAGGAACGGGGTCCGTACCAGCCCTTCGTCGCCTCAATCCCGATCCGCCACATCAAGCAGGTGCAGCTGACCGAAGTGTCCTTCGTCGACGAACGCGAAGCGTATCAGAAGTGGCTTGCCAAAGTCGCGAACCGCGAGTGCGATCCTCTGACACACCCAGCGACCGCGGCCTCTTGCTACTTCGGGGCTGGGGAATTTCGCGAGCGCTGCCATGACAGCGTGTCGTTCACGGTTCATTGATGAGACGCTCATTCGCCTACGTCTGCTGGCTCGCGCTGACCCTCAGCGCTGTCGTTGCCCGAGCCGAATCGCCGAGCCCGCCAATGGGTCCAGCCGCCCAGAGCGACCCCCGCCGCGACCGAGCCGTCGGTCGATGAGCTGCGCGCCGCCTTCCAGGCAGAACAGGCACGGCGCGAGCGAGAATCCGAACAGCGCGCGCAGCGGCTCGTCGAACAACGGCTGCGCGAGGCGCAAACCCAAGCCCGGCGCGAGGCGCAGCAGCGAGCCCACGATGCTGGCATCGCGCGGCGGACTTGGGGCATGGCGCTCGTCGGCGCGGCGCTGGCGACGGGAACGGCGTCGGCATATCTTGCCGCACAAGGCTCAGCCAAGAACGACGCGATTCGTAATGGAGGGTTCGCGCACTCCTGGGACATCGAGCAAGCCGCGCAAGAAGGCCAAGCCGACAACCAGCTGGCTGTCGCCTCCGCCATCTTGAGCGCAGCGTGCCTTGCGGTCGGTGTCCCGCTGCTGGCCTTGAACCTAACGGTGCCCCCCGCCGACCCGGCAACCCGCGCCAACGGCGGACCGCGGGGCATGATCGCTTCCTTTTCGTTGCCGCTCGAGTAGACCCAAATGCGACATAGCTGGAGCAGACTCATACTCGGCTTGGCGCTGGCGCTCTTGCCGGCATCCTGCGCCAAGACGCTGGACGAGCTGGCACCCTTCCCGTGCGCGCTCGACGGCAATTGCCCAGTCGGCTACGCCTGCGACGCGACCAACACCTGCATTAGGCCGCCGCTCTGCGGACTGGAAGAAAGCGTCTGCCTCGCGAGCTGCGTCGATACCCAGGTTAGCCGCGATAATTGCGGCAGCTGCGGCGCAGCCTGCGAAGCCGGAGCGTCATGCTGCGCCGGAGCCTGCAAGAGCCTGCAGAGTGATCCGACGGCTTGTGGCGAGTGCGGCACGGCCTGCGAGAGCGGTGAAGTGTGCGACTCGGGAGCGTGTGTTTGCCCGAACGATGGCGTCAACTGCGCTGGTACGTGCGTCGACGTAGAGACCGACGAGGCGAACTGTGGCGCTTGCGGGAAACGTTGCTTCGGAGGCGCGGCGTGCGCCTTCGGTGAGTGCTCTTGCCCCCGCTCTCAACAGGAGTGTACGGCTACGCGCACGTGCGCGGACACGCGCACCAATCCGGAAAACTGCGGCGGCTGCGGCATCAGCTGCGCGGCGAGCCACGCAACGGCCTCGTGCAACGGCGCGTGCAAGCGCAGCTGCGCCAGCGGATTTCTGGACTGCAACGGCGACCTGCCGGACGGCGCCAGCGGCGACGGCTGCGAATCGGCACCAGCCAGCGACCCGAAAAATTGCGGCAAATGCGGCACCTCGTGCGGCGAAACTGCATGCTCGAACGGCAAATGCTGCGCCACCAAGCTCCCGGACAAGACCTGCGAGGTCGCCACCGACTGCGGCTGCAGCGAAGCCGGCGCGTGCGACTACGATTTGGGCAAGCGCTGTGGATACGACTGGAACGGTGCGGGCGGAGTGCTCTACACCTGCACGTCGAGCGCGCAGTGCCAGGCCGGTCTGGTTTGCGTCCACAACACCGGCGAAACGCTGAGCTATTGCCGCCCGCTATGCGCGTCGAACGCCGACTGCAGCGCCCTGAAGTTACCGTGCTCGGCCGTTCCGTGCGGTGGTACGAGCACCACGAAAATCAACGTCTGCGACGAAAAGCCGGTCGATGCCTTGTCGGCGGATGCGCAGGCCTCCAGTTGCTGCGTATCCAAGAAACCCACGGCTGTTTGCCGGGTGGTCGGGACGGGGCCGATCGGTTCGCCCTGCGCAACGGACGAGGAATGCGGGCGCGGTGCCTCCTGCGTGAACGGCACGTGCGCACAAAAGTGTGGGAAGGCGACGGACTGCTCGGGCGCGGACACCTCGGAGGCGGTTTGGTGTGCTCCGGTGTTCAGCGGCGGCAGCCCTCTACCCGATTTGTCGGTTTGCCTTGCCGACTGCGATCCATTGCATCCCACCACCACGAGCAAGGCTTTCCAGGCCTGCAGCGGGGCTCGCAGCTGCCACCTGAGCACGAGCAACGTCGGACATAGCTCGTGCTACGAGGCGGGCAGCGCGGCCGAAGGGGCGGCGTGCGTCGACTACACCAGCTGCGGCGCTGGCCTCGACTGCTTCGGCGGAAAGTGCGTTCGCTATTGCGACGTTGGCTCCGCCTGCCCAGCCAACATGCCGTATTGCACGGGCTTGGTCGGCATTCACGGAAGCAAAGTCGGTCATTGCAGCGTGAGCCCGAGCCTGTAAGCGCCGCGCGCGCATGGTCAGCCACCGCGAGCGAGCACCCGCACGACTGCCATCGCGGAGGGCAGCCGCCGTCCTGCCTGCAAACGGTTAGCTCTGGTGCGCGCGAACAGTCACCCCGAAAGGTTGGATGGCGGGACCGCGCCGATCTGTTGTAGCAGTCCCAGCAAGTCCGGCTGACCGTGCTCCTCGACGATCTGCCCGGCGGAGATGCGGTACATGTTCATGGCCTGGACGGCGATGGCGCGTCCGGTTGGGGGAACCCCGAAGAAGGGGCCGCGGTGCGTCCCGCGCATCGTGAAGCGCGCGGCCACTTCGTCGGCTTCGGCAACCATCTCCTCCAGCGTCCACTGGATGTCGGGGAAGCCAGCTCGCATCATCGCGATGATGGCGAGGTAACCTGCCGGCCCCACCATCGGGTCTGCGCGGCCGGGCACATGAAACGTGGCGTCCGGATGAATGAGCTCTTCGGCGAGCGGCGCGCTCGCGCTGTTGATGAGCTCGACGAACCGAGACATGAGGAGCTTGTGGGATTGGAACATCTGTTGACCTCACGGCATGAATGGATGTGACACTGCGGAATGGACCTGTTTGCAGAGATCGCTGTGTTCACTCAGGTGGTGGATCTCCGCGGCTTCACGCGCGCGGCGGCGAACCTGCGGCTCACGCCATCGGGCGTCAGCCGCATCGTCACGCGGCTCGAAGCGCGGCTGGGGGCGCGCCTGCTCAACCGCACGACGAGAAGCTTGAGCCTCACCGACGACGGCGCCGAGTACTACCAGCGGTGCACCCGCATCCTCGCCGAGCTGGACGATGCCAACGCCACCCTGGCCAAGGCGAGCGCCACGCCGCGCGGGCGTCTGCGCGTCGACGTTCCCATCGTGCTGGCCGACTTCGTGGTGGGACCGGCGCTGCCTCGGTTCCTCGAGCGCTATCCCGAGGTGTCGGTCGACCTCACGGTTCGCGACCGGGTCATCGACCCGACGGCGGAGGGCGTCGACGTCGTGGTTCGGCTCGCCCCGGCGCGAGACTCGGAGCTGGTGGCGCGCCGCCTGGCCTCCGCGCGCTGGGTGCTGGTGGCCTCGCCGGCCTACCTCGCGAAGCGGGGACGGCCGCGGACGCTCGCGGATCTGCGCGCGCACTCGTGCGTCGCCTACCTCTCCAGCACCGGCACGCTGCCATGGCGGCTCCGCGGACCTTCCGGCGAGGTGACCTTCTCGCCACACGGCCGACTGCAGGCGGGCGCCGGCAACGTGCTGACGCACGCGGCTGTGGCCGGGCTGGGCATCGTGCAGACGTTCGAGTACCACGTGGCCGACGAGCTGGCGCGGGGCGATCTCGAAGTGGTGCTGGAGAAGCTCGAGCCCGAACCCCGGATCGTGCACGCCCTCTTCGCCCGCCAGAAGGCCGAGCTTCCCAAGGTGCGGGTGTTCGTCGACTTCCTCGTGCAGCTCTTCGCGCCCCGCGCGCGGAAGCGCCGGTGAGCTCATCGGGCCGCGACCTGAGCCGAACCCTGCGGCATCGGAGGTGAGCGTGATCAGCGACGTGGTCATGTGAACGGCTCCCGGTCAAACCCGGAGACGCCGCTCAACATGCGCCTCGTCCCGTTCGAGATCAATGCGCCTGCCGTCACAGCAATAGTGACGCGCTGTCATCAATCGCGGCTGAGGTTAGCCGAGGCCGCTCGAGCGGAGCGCGCCTGCGTCTATTTGGCGGGAGTAACGCTGATCACGTAGTCCACTCGTGCTTTCACGGCCGAGTGTTCGCTGCTGTCGATCAACCCCAAGCTGAAACGCAGCGGTGCATGCAAGCGTGCGTTGCCGAGCTTGAGCACCGAAGTATCGAGGTCCGCCACGCTATAGGCAGCGGTCAGTGAATCCGCTGCGTATTGGACCACGAACATGGAGCGGCTACGCGCGTCGTCCGCCAGGTACAGCCATGGTTGGGCGCCGGGCAGCGTGGTGGTCACCATGGCGTCGAGCGCGGCGTGGCTGTCGCCGCTCGAAAACACGATTCGATCCGACGAGTCGAGCACTCCCCCGGGCACGCCTCGATAGTTGAAAGAAAACGGCTGCGCCGCTCGGTTCACGGTCAACGTCACGTGACTGCGGTAGAAGTCCCAGACCAGGCTCCAACCTGAGTCCTGGGAGGTGGAGAATAGGCGGACGTGACCGGTCGTGTGGCTCGCCTCGTCGAGGGTCGTGGTCATCTGTGCGTCGGCCCCAAGCTGGCAGCAGCCTCCGAAGTTGGGCAGGCCTCGATGGGGACGGAACGAGTCGCTGTAAGAAATCCAATCTTTGCCCTGTGAATCGAAGGCATCGACCATCGACACGAGCATGCCGGATTTTTTGAGTAAGAAATAGCTCGCGCTGGGCGTGATGACTTGAACGGCCGGCTCGGGGACGCCGTTGACTTCCCAGCTCGCTTCGACGGAGACCATCAGGTTGCCGGCCACCGGGGAATCCGCGAGCCCGGCGGGCAACTCACTGAGCGGTTCAGTGATAACGGCAG
>JADMIO012234122.1_pt1 | contig 14702 bp, 10 predicted proteins | sample 8958161 | NCBI WGS metagenome assembly JADMIO01 (sample SAMN16585339, study PRJNA669376) | soil metagenome | isolation source: Crop rotation soil | place: USA: Cullars Rotation, Alabama | collected 2011 | reverse complement strand
TATACCTTGAACCATGATGGTAGAAATAAAATTATGGCAATGCTTGGTAATAGTGATTTAGCAATAACAATCCTTGATCAGATGCTTGCTGCCGAAAAAATCTCCCAAGCTGATTACGACGAATTAATGGCATGTATGAGGCCATTACTTGAATCTTCAAAAGATTTATTAAAAATGCTTCAAAGCGTTCGAGAATTATTAGATCGAAGAGAAGAAAGTTATTTGAAAATTGATATCAAACATAAAGTTCGAGGAATATTATTTCTAGAATGTGCGCGTCAATTTGAAGAATTTACCGGTGAATTATACCAAGGACAAATTATGATGAATGTAAGTGAAGATTTTCAATTAGTTGCAATTCCATATTTAGTAAGAATGGTGATCGGAAATATTTTAAAGAATGCTATGGATGCTATTTTTGAGAGAGTTTCACAAGATCATGAGTATGTAGGAAATGGAAAAATTCGTATTGAATGTCATATGGATGATAGAGCAAATAGCGTTATTGAAATTAGTGATAATGGAGTCGGGATGGACGAGATCCTTTTAAAAAGAATATTTAGTTTAGGATTTTCTACAAAAACACAAAACAAAGCACCTGGTGTCGTTGGGGGAGATGGAATTGGTCTTGCCAATATAAGAGATTATATTGATTTACAAAAAGGTACTATAGATGTTGAGAGCGAAAAGGGTGTCGGAACTACCTTTAGGCTATCTTTTCCTCCACATATTAGCTTTGAAAAAGCAGTAGGTGACAGCCTTGAAAATCATAACAATAAATAATTGATATACTATAAACGATGCATTTTTTGTACTCACAAGAGGAGCCACTATTTGATACCTCAACAGAACCTGTAAAAATTGTTGAAGCGCTTTTAAGTTTTGAACAATTGAGAAGAGTTCAAGATGGCTCAATTGGTTCTTGGCATATGGGTATGGATATAAATGCAGTTAGTAACTCTTTATTTGAAAATCTTGTTGCTACATTTGCATTACAATCATGGGCTATAACAGTTTTTCGTATCAATTATATGGATCAAGATGCATTTACTGCAACTATTGCTTATTTAAATCGTCCAAGTTGGCAAAACTTTTTAGACCTGGGTATGGCGACGCTAGATCAAACTCCTGATGTAGTTTATGGATTAACTTTAGAACAAATTGGCTTCCAAAGAACTATTGTGGAAGATTTCGATATTGTGCTCGCGAAAGTAGTACAAGGAATACCGGTATCTAGAGAAGCAAAAGTTAAAATCTCAAATCCAGTAAATCCAGAGGAGAATTTGGGTAATAATGTTTATTATACCCAGACAATTCCTATACATGATGAGCAAGGAAGAGTAGTGTATGCATTTACAACTTCCAGAAATATTACACATATTAGTGATCGAGATACATTATTGGATGAAACTTCCCAAGAGGCTTTGAGAGTGATTTCAGAATTTGTAGATATGCAAGATCGAGCAGCAGAACAGAAAACTATTGTACACGATGGGAATAACTTCTTAACTCTTATTTTAGGCAATGCAGAGATGTTGGGAGACGACATTGAGGATTTAAAAAGAAAGTACTCAAATATTGCCATTGCTGATATTGAAGGCCTTTTAAAATCTCTGGTACCAATAATCGAATCCGCAAGAAATATGCAAGCACTTTTTCGACAAATGAGAGAACTAACACAAAATAGGAAAAATGACTTTCGAATAATTGACTTGCCGAAAAAAATAAAAGGAATCCTTTTACTTGAATGTAATAATCAGTATCAACAATATATTAGTGATAATTTTGGGGGTAAAATTCGAATTAATATTGCGGAAGGTTTTATTCTTAAAGCAATGCCATTTATGGTTAGAATAATAATAAGTAACCTAATACGTAATAGCATGGATGCAATAATTGAAAAGACATTAAGTGACCAAAGTTTCCAGGGTCATGGTGAGGTACGTATATCTTGCAGTATGGACGAAGAATTAATGAGTGTTATAGAAATTAGTGATAACGGAACAGGAATTGATCCTAAAATTTTAGATAAGATTTTTAATGTAGGTTTTACTACAAAAAGAGGGAAAGTGTTGCTCGCTGGAGGGTTGGGAGTAGGACTTTCGAATATTAGAGATTATGTTCACATTCATAGTGGAATTATCAATGTCGAAAGCCAATTTGGAGCGGGTACCAAATTTACAATAAAATTACCGTATAGTATGGCACCCGCTGATTACGAAGATTATAGTGTAGCAGCTTAGAAAGCTGAAATTATAAATGTGATTACAGATATCACTAACGCAACTCCAGCTGTATAAAACGCTGCTGTTGTATGATCTCCAGTGTTTAGAAAGTAGAAAAACAAAGCAACGAATAAAAATACTATCGCTACTAATAGAAAGAAAGTAGCAATTGTTAATAAAATCGCTTTGCTAACTAATTTCCTGAATTTTAACTCGGCTGCAAACTTTACTTCTTCTACTTTGTCTAGAAGCATAGGTAAGCCGGCCTCAACTAGCATTAACTTTCCATAGTTAAATGCTAGTTTTTCTAAACTTTTCATTAATGTCATCTTCTTGAATTTGGATGTCTAAGATTTTTAGTTAAATCTTCAGCTTTTTGGCCGATTTCATCAGCTTTGTCTTCAATAGTTTTTGACAACTTTGAACCTAATGTTGAAATATTTTTTCCTGATCTATGTAAAGTATCAGCTGCCATATCTTTTGCATCATCCAGCTTATCCTCAGTCATATCTCTAGCATTTTTTAATGCTTTTTTGACTCGAGAATCCACTTCATCTTTGTTTTGGCTATATAAAAATCCTACTGCTGCACCTACGATAGTGCCGAGTAAGAATCCACTTAATAAATTATCTTGACTGCTCATTTTTTATTTCTTTTTTTAATTAAACATTTGAACTTCTAAAAAATCTTAGAAGCCAAATCAATATCATTGATCCAATAACTGATATGACAATACTGCCTATCAAGTTTGAACCATTTATGGCATTCGTGAGAGCTAAGTCTCCGGATGTTAGTAAGGTAAATAGAGTACCACCAATGATGGCGCCTATTATGCCTACTACTATATTGGCAAGTAATCCCATGCTTTGATCAGCATCCATAAGTTTGCTAGCTATCCAGCCTGAGATACCACCCACAACTATCCATATAATATAAGACATTTTTTTTCCTTTCGTTGATTAAATAATATTCAGTATAGCTTATATGACCAAAATTGGAAGCGAATGTCATACAAAATTTAATAATAACGAAGAAAAAGAATAAATATTTTTGCCTCGGCATTTTCAAAATCTAAAGGCTTTTTTTAAGGAAAATTCTTTTATAAATTCCGACTGATTAAATAATGTTGACAAAAAATTGGTTCAGGTATATAAACATCCTTTATATCACGTATATATATCGTAATAACGTGTTTCAATATAACCCGGTTGAAAATGTCACTTCGCGGACAGACATAAATTTGAGAGGACGTACAGAGTTCGTAGCACCTCCAACCGCTAAAATCTCAGGACTTTTTCTTAGTGCATTAATAGGTGATCAAACAAAAAATTCACCACCAAATCCAAATACATTGGAAGACGAGAGACTTGCCGAAACAGGACTTGTTAGAGAAAGATTTGAAGGAGAATACTTTGTTGTACAAGGTGATATTAAAGGCTTTACGAATTTAGGTGAAACAGTTAGTCGAGTTCCTGTTAGTAAGAGTATTTTAGGACATCAGGGTAATGAATTTATAAATCAAATTATTCACCTTCGTGCACAAGGTAGCAACATTATTTCAATTGCAGATGCTGCTGAACAAGCAATGGATGATGTAGCTACTGCTAGACAATTAGTTGGTAGGGCACAATCCAAAAGTGTCAAAAGAGTTCGTGAAGTTGCTGAAATGATGTCTCGTGTTCACGATAAAGTGATGGAGATTAACGAGGTAAGAAGGCAAAATGGGCAAAAACTAATTATTATTCAAGGTGATACAGATATTCTTAGTCATATTGGACAAAATAAAAGAATTGGTAGTGAGGGAGATATGCTTCGATATCTTTGTCCTGATGCGCAAACGGTAGTTGAAGTAGGCTTGGTTTATGGTCAAGTTCTAACACAGGAGATAGAAGTTAGAAAATTGCCCCTAGATTTCCGAATAGCAATTACCAAACTTGGTGATAAGTATATCGATGTTTACACAGATCCTAAAACAAAAAAAGTTTGGACTACAAGTGGTCCTGGTATTACGAAATGTAGCAAAGCAGAAGAGCAAACAACTCCTGGAAGAATATCTATTAGTTCTGAAGTAGTCGACCAACTAACATATATGCCATTTAGTAATGTGGGTGAGGGAGAAGTATTTGAAATTATTCCTGGAAATGAGAGATCGCTTATAGGCGATGCTGGTGAAAGGGTACATTTTGAAAATGTAAATGCGTTACCGATACCTGTTGCTTACTGTAAATTGAGAATTCCGGATGATCCTAGATGGCCTATTGAAAAAGTACTTCCAAATTTAAAAATTGTATGTGAAGAATATGGTTTGAAATGGATTAAGCCTAATACAACACCACAAAAGGACGGATCAATATTCGTTTCATTTATCTGTACAGCCGAAGGTCAAAAGCCAATGACGAAGGCTATAGACGCTTTGAAAAGACTTGGGGAAGATTGTAAAAGAATGGGTGACGAGGGGCAAAATTGGGGAGGTATTTTTGGTTTATCTTATGGACCTGCTTGTTTGCTTGTTGATGAAGACGGAAATATTGAAGACATTATTTCACCAACTGCAAATCGAACAGCTAGAGCTGCAGCGCTACAACAGATGCCTCAGAATGCAATTGTCATCAGTCTCGATGAAATCGCTAAATCAGAGTTACTTATTGAAGGACAAGAAGTTTTGGTTGGCGAGGATGTTGAATTAGCAGCAAAAGGAATCAAAGAACCACTGATTTGTACAAGATATCTTTCAAATGATCTTATTCTTATTTCAAAAGGATTTGATGCAGAAGTAGAAATGCATGCTGCAAATAGTCCCATTAGTTTTTATATTACTGACTTACTTTATAAATCACTTGAAGCTAAGGGGTATAATATTTTAGATGCAGAAAATATTATACAAACAGTTTTACTTTATTCAGGAATAAAAGAGGTTATAGATCGCAATGAAAGATTGTCTATAAGACGAGACTCTTCGAATTTAGGTGAAAGAGAACGATCAGATACATATAAAATAAGGGATTTAAAATACCTCACCGAAATTGTATTAAGTTTTCTCGATACACTTGATCAATCACAAAATCTTCCTCCTGTTACTAATTTATTAAATGTACTTTCTTTGCATGTTTTTCATTTAGAATACATACATAATTTAATGCAAGATCTTAGTGAGGAGGAATTGCATGCACTAACACTTTTGAGCTCAACATCTTTAGGAAGATTTTTCCCAGTGGGTTTTGAAACTCCATTTGATGCTTTCGATATTGATCCTAAAATTATTAATTCTTTAAAAGATAAAGGACTAATTTATTTCGTAACAAATGATCATAAACAACAGATTTTTGTAAGACCCGGTGTTTCTCAATTATGTGATTGGGCATGTGAACCTCAACTTAGAGAAGCAATTCATGAAGAAATCGGTAAACTGCAATTAAAAAGAATCGATACGATTACTGTTCCTAACAATGAATGGTATAGGGTAGCAAGAATATTGCTTTTACATCAAATGAATACTGATATTGATGAATTAGCAGATAATTTTGAAAAGGATCAGATAACTCCAAATTTTGAATCGAAATCATATATCGATAAAGAATACCGAGCAAAACTTGTTCGAGTTATTCATACGGCTTTACAATACGCGTCTGATAAAAAACTTTATACAGACCTTGTGATGTTCTCAGAAGCATTTGCTCCACTTTATCGTCAACATCCAGCATGGGCATTAGAATTGAGACTCAAGTATGGCTTTTCTCACTTCTCGATGAACAATATTGATGAAGCTATTAATATTTTTAATGATATTAGTTTAGCAACTGAAAGAGTTAATTTAGAACCTCTTGACTCACAGGAAGTATATAGACTTAATCAGGTCAGAATGAAAACCGAATTGTATTGTGCTATCGCTACTCTAAAACGAAATCATTTATTTATACCAACTAGATTAGAAATGGTTAGACTACTTCGCGAGAATTATTTAGGTAATGAGTATTTGATAGACGATCAATTAATGATTTACGAATTTTTGAGAGATAATACTGATGAGGGATTAACAGATGAAGAAAAAGCGATTTACTATCAATTAAAAGTAGGGGTTCAATTTATTTAACCCAAACTTTTTGTACCTTCTTTACTTACCATACCTGTAAGAGGGATTGTTACTATGAAGGTAGAACCTTTATTTTCCTTGGATGTGAATGTAATTTGACCTCCTGAGGCATCTAAAATCGCTTTAACGATATAAAGTCCTAATCCCGTACCTTCTGTATTTTTGACTTTTACATTATCTGCTCGAAATAGCTTCTGAAAAATCTTATTTTTTTGAGATTCTGTGATTCCGTAACCATTATCTTTTACTGTAATAACAAGATTTGGCTCAGTTTTCTCAATTGATATTGAGACTTCACCTTCATCTGGAGTATATTTAACTGCATTTGATAAAAGATTTTGAATAATGATTCTAGTTAATTGAGTATCCAGAGGAATTTTACCGATCTCATCATATTTTGTTTCGAATTTCAGCTTCTTTTCATCAATTTGAGATTGAAGTTCTTTTACAACACTTTCAGAAATTTGAACAATATCTGTTGGTTTTGGATCAATGGTAAATGTACCCAAATCTATTCTTGAAGTGTTTAGAAGTGAGTTGACTAATTCTACCATTCTTTTATTTCCAGCATAAATTTCCTCAACAAAATCTGCTTGTTCTGGAGATAATTTGCCTGAGTCGCCACTTAGCAACATTTCGCTATACCAGTTTATTGCTGAGAGTGGAGTACGAAGTTGATGAGAAGCTAGTGATACAAACTCTGTTTTAGCTTTATCAATTTCTCGTTCTTTTGAAACATCTCGGAAAACAATTACTACACCTGTTACTTTATTATCTTTATCCAAAAGTGGTGCCGCACTATCACTTACAGCGATTTTTTCATCAGTTCCTTTCATCAAAACAGTATGATTGGACATCGATTGGACTAAACCAGTCTTAATTGCATCCACTACGAATCTATTATTCAATTCACCTGTATCCTCATATCGAAAATCCAGAATATCTGTATACTTTTGACCAATTACAACTTCTTTTTCTTTTCCAACTAATTTTAAAGCCGTGTGATTTATCAAAACGATATTTAAATCAGTATCAACAACAAAAACACCGTCTCCGATGCTTTGCAAAATAGTATTAAGTTTATCTTTTTCAGCTAAAGAAACTTGTTTTTCATCTTGCACATCTTGAAGTAGATTGATAACTGCTAGTTTAGTTTTTTCTAATAAATCATTTTTACTTTCAAAATCATCTAATAGTTTTTGCATTTTTTCTTCACTTGTCTTACGTATAAAAATTTCATTACTTAGATTTTCAACTGCGATTGCGACTTCTTCATTTTGTTTAACAATAAGTTTCTCAGCTTTTTCATTTGTATCCTGGTAAAAAAAGATTATAGATGTTACTGCAACATAGCTTGCAAGTAGCTGTCTTGCAACATCAGATTTTATAGCGACATCAAATAACCCATATGCTCCTGAAAGTAATAGACTTCCTGTAAAAAGAGCTAAAAAGATCGACCAAAATAGCCCACCTTTTTTGCCCTTCATAAAAAAAGCTAATGCTGGGAAAGTAAAAAACCAAAAGGGACCTGTATTTGCAATTCCACCATCTACAAATAAATAAGCTAGCACAGATGTCATTAACAATAATAATAGGGAACCACAGAGCTCCACATAATTAGTCTTAATTAGAACTATTAGATTAATAATTCCTAAAAATGCTAATCCTAATTCAAAATAAGCACCAAAAGTATTATTACTAAAATAATTTACTAGTCCAAAAATAATAAGTGAAAATATACCAATGATTGAGAAACTTATTGCGGAATCCTTTTTTCTTTTCACAGGATCAATTATAGGATTCTTCGATTTTTCAATTGTATCTGTCTTTGAACTTGTCATTATATTGAACTAGCTTTTTTATTCATTTCATCAAGTTTTTGCTTCAATTCAGCCATTTTCAACTCTCTTCCCAACATCATTTCATTTACTGATTCAAGTTCTTTTCTAGTTTTTACTTGGTCAGTAACATCAATAGTTATTCCAGTAACACCAGTAATTTGCCCTTCTTTATTTTTGATAGGAGAACTCCATTTTTCCAAAAATTTGTCACCTTCCTCAATTATTTCATGTCCTGGTATACCAGCTAATGCTGTTTTTACTAATTTGATGTTCAAATCTTCTTCATTATTTTTATAAATGTCGTAAATAGATTTGCCAACTAATTCACCGGCTTTTATTCCTAATTTATCAACACCTTGTCCCTCAAAAAGTGAGTAGACTCCGTCTTTATTTGTCGACCAGATAATTATTGGAGCGTAAGTAACAAATGCTTTTAGTTGAGCATCACTTTTTTCTAAAGATTCGGTTATACGTTTTGCAATTCTTAATGCTCTTTCTCTAGAATCACCAAGAGAATATACTAAAAGCATTGCAAGCAAAGTTATAATTACAGAGATTACAATTATTGAGATAGAACTATATCTTTCGCGTGTTTCTAATCCAAAATCACTAGGCGCAGTTAACTGAACTACCCATTTACGTGTTGCTACATTTACTTCAAAACTACTTATAATTGGATCTTTTATATCGTTTGTTCTTCTTGTATAAATCAAACCATCAGTTGAAGTATTTTCAGAATCATAAATATCATAATTTATATTTCTTTGGTTTGTATTCTTACTTGCTACATCCTTTAGTACGGTTGCAGGGTTAATACCTACTATGACAACTCCATCTACTGCAGCTCTTTTTTGTTCTACTGTATTTAGTGGAGTATTATTTTTATAAATTGGTAAGTAGAGATTTACAGAAATTGCTCCGCTAGTGATACTTTTTACCGGAGAGGTCGCTACAATTTCACCAAGATCAATAGCTTTTTTTACAGTTTCAGCTCTAGTTGTCTCAGAAATTACATTAAAACCAAAAGAAGATTCTCTTCCTTCCGAAGGTTCTAGATAATAAATAGGGAAGTAATCACTATTTTGTGTATCAGGAAAAATATTATATTTGGAAAGATCTTGTCCAGTTCTTGATTTATCGTTTCTTGTATCTTGTATAAACTTTACTTTTTGAGAATCAGTAATATGTTTTGCAAAACTTACTGCAGCTACACCCGGATATCTCTGGTCAAGCTTTAGACTTGTTACAAAAGTTTTCCATTCAGGTCTACTAACAGAATCACTGGATTCAAAAAGTGATTGAGCACTATAAAGAACACCATAGAAATGCCTTAGGATTTCATTAAATTCACCAGAAATAGAGATAGACTCTTGCTCAAGTAGTGTTTTTGAACGATTTGCGATTGTATATTGGCTATAAACAAATAAAGCAGAAAATAAAATTAAAAAAATAAAACCAACAATTAGAGGAAATCTAAGTGTCTTTTGATTGAACTGCAATGATTTAAACATTTATTACTTTTTTGGACTTTTAACTATCTTAATTATTTTCTCAGTAAGATCCGCAAGAGATGTATTGGATTTTATAAAATAATCTTTTGCGCCAAGTTTTTTTGCTTTCTCAAAATCTCCTTCTTGACTGAGATTTGATGCAACAATAATAGGTGTTGTATTGCCATTTGCCTGCAATTGTTCAAGAACATGAAAACCATCAACGTTAGGCATAACCAAGTCGAGAATTATTAAGTTATATTGATTTGTGGAAATTAGATCGAGAGCTTTTTGGCCATCAGTAGCTATATCTACTTCAAAACCATTATTTTTTAGCTTTAATTCTAAAACTTTTGCAAGCGCCCTCTCATCCTCCGCAATTAAGATTTTTTGAGCCATTTCTTAGGGTTTGTTATGGCTTAACGATAATGTTTTTGCAAAATTTTTACAAGTTAAAAAATATACTTTTGTCCATAGATAAATTACTGATTTATTCTGGCTTTTATATTTCCAATTAACTAAAATAAATATTATGAGACCAGTATGGACAGGAGGAATTAGCTTCGGCCTTATTTTTATTCCGGTCAAAATGTATACAGCAACTTCAACTGTACAAATTGATTTAGATTTACTTAGCAAAAAAGATTTAGCACCAATTCGTTATGCACGTATTGATACTAAAACCGGTAAAGAAGTGCCTTGGAAAGACGTTGTAAAAGGATATCAATTCAAAAAAGGAGATTATGTTGTTCTTGATGAAGAGGATTTTGACAAAATTGCTTTGCATAGAAGTGAAACAATTGAGGTAGTAAGTTTCGTAGATAAAGATGATATTGATCCTATGCTTTATGAAAAGCCATATTATCTTGAACCTGATCGAGGAGCAGCAAAGACATATTCGATTCTTATGCAAGCTTTACAAAAAACTAATAAAGTTGGTATTGCAGAGTTTATTTTCAAAAATCGTGAACATATTTGTTGCTTAACAGTAGAGAACAATATGATTATTCTCAATCAAATGCGTTATTCTTCGGAATTAAAAGATATCAAAAAACTTGGCGTTCCAAAAAAAGTAAAAGTAGAAGCAAAAGAATTGAATCTTGCAGTGCAACTGGTAAATGCAATGGCTGAAAAATTTGACCCTGAAGAATATAAAGATGATTATATAGGTGCATTAATGAAGATTATCGAGGCAAAAAAGTCTAAGAAACATATCAAAATTAAACAACCAGCTCCTCATCCAACTGATGTTTCCAAAATTCTTGATCAATTAGAAAAAAGTTTGAAAAAAGTTTCGCATTAGACTTCAAAACAATTATGAAAAACTCATTAGAGAAATATCACAAAAAAAGAGATTTCACTAAAACCAAAGAACCAAAAGGAAAGGTTTTAAAAACTAAAAATTTCCGATTCGTGATACAAAAACATGATGCGACTCGTCTTCATTATGATTTTCGTATTGAGCATAATGGAGTTTTGGTTAGCTGGGCTGTACCAAAAGGGCTACCATACAAAAGTTCAGAAAAGCATCTAGCAATGCATGTTGAAGATCATCCACTACATTATTTCGACTTCGAGGGGATTATACCTGAAGGTAATTATGGAGCGGGAAGTGTCATTGTTTGGGATAGTGGAAATTATTGGGTCCCAAATGCAAGTGACGCAAAGGATGTTGAAAAAATGATTTCCGAAGGTTATGAAAAAGGAGAAATAAAATTAGTACTAAACGGTCGAAAAGTGAAAGGACTTTTTGCATTAGTTCGTTTCAAAAAAGCTGGCGAAAATGCCTGGCTTTTTATAAAAGATAAAGATGAGTTTGACGGCAAAGATTTTACAAAAAAAGAGAAATCTGTGAAGACAGGGAAATCGTTAAAAGATATTGAACAGAAGCAAAAAGAATCCTCATTAAAATTCACTAAACCGATGCTTGCAACTCTCGGTGAGAAGGCTTTTGACGATAAAGATTATTTCTTTGAAGAAAAGCTCGATGGATACCGTACTATCGCAGTTTGTGACCGTGAAAGTGTAGAACTTTTTTCAAGAAAGGGAGAATCGATGAATAAAAAATTTTCAAGCATTGTTGATTCTTTAAAAAAACTCAAAATTATTGGAATTTTTGACGGAGAGATAGTTGCTTATGACGAGGACGGCAAAGCCTCATTCCAATCGATACAAAATGCAAATAATGATACGGAAATAAAATACCATATTTTTGACATTTTGAACCTAAATGGAGTTCCGACTATAGATTTGCCACTTTTACAAAGAAAAAAGTATCTAAAAAAAGCAATTCCGAAAAATAAAAAAGATATTTTAGTCACAAAATTTATAAAAGAAAAAGGAAAAGATTTATTCAAAAAAACTTTAGAGAGTAGTGAAGGTGTAATGGCTAAAAAAATTGATTCAAAATATATCCCAGGTGAGAGAACCTCGGATTGGATAAAAATCAAAAATCAAATGCGACAGGAATTTGTAATCGGTGGTATCACTAAACCAAAAGGTGGAAGAGAAGGATTTGGATCATTGCTCGTTGGTTATTATAAAGGCAAAAAACTAATTTATGCTGGTCATATTGGAACTGGATTTAATGATGAGTTAATTTCAGCTCTAATGAAGAGTTTTAAGAAAATCAAAAGAAATGACTCTCCTTTTGCAGATTTTGAAGGAGAAAAACCTCTCCAATTTTTTGTAGACCCACTTATTATAATTGAAGTTAGTTTTGCTGGCTGGACGAACGATAAGATGATAAGACAAGGAAGTTTTGTAGGTATAAGAACAGACAAATTACCAAAAGAAGCCGTAAAAGAATCTCCACATTCATTAAAATCTAAATTAGATTTTGAAGGAATAATTTCAAATCCAGAAAAAATTTATTTTCCTCAAAAGAAATATACAAAAAATGATTTAGCTACATATTATCTACAAATAGCTCCAACTTTAATCCAGTATCTAAAAGATCGTCCGCAAAATCTTAATCGTCAACCAAATGGAATAAAAGGAGAAAACTTTTTCCAAAAAGATATTGAATTTGAATTACCAGATTATATCGAAACATTTGATATAAAACGCGATAAAGCAAAACAACAAAAAGATGAATTAGATAAGGAAATCACATATATTCTTTGCCAAAATAAAGAAACCTTACTTTATCTTGTAAATCTTGGTTGTATTGAAATAAATCCTTGGCTGAGTCGAGTTAAGTCTATTGAAAAACCTGATTTTATGCTTTTTGATATTGATCCTAGTGGAGTCAAATTCCCTCAAGTTATCAAAGTTGTAAAAGCACTTTATGAACTTTTGGAAAGCATTGGAATAAAACCATTTGTGAAAACTTCAGGAAAAAGAGGAATTCATCTTTATACCAATCTAGGTGCAAAATATTCATATGAAGAATCAAGAAATTTTGCATATGCGATTGCACAAATCATGGAATCAAAATTTCCTGATCTAATCTCTCTCGAACGCTCACCTGCAAAAAGAAAAAACAAAGTTTATATCGACTACCTCCAAAATAGACAAGGTCAAACAACTGCATCAGTTTATTCTGCTAGACCAACCGAATTTGCTAGTGTTTCAACTCCGTTAAAATTTGAAGAGATTAATTCTAAACTCGACCCAATGGATTTTACAATTAAAAATACTTTGAAAAGACTAGATAAAGTAGGTGATTTATGGGAAGGATTATTGAAATCAAAAGTAGATCTTCATAAGTCCTTGAAGCTTTTATCAAAACTTATTGAAAAGTAATTTGAATTTTGTTTCCTGAATAACTAGACTGTACATTATGGCAATTGATATTCATATTGCTGAAATCCAGCAAACTTTAGATCACAGTTTAGGTAAAAACCTTATCTCAAGATCCGCATATGATACGGCTCGTGTTGCTCAGCTATATTATTTTGATGAAACTCATGCTGCAGTATTTCCAGAAAGTATTGAATGGGTAATAAATAACCAAAATCCTGATGGAAGTTGGGGAGAAGATGCGAATGGTAGATATCTTTTTGATAAACATCTCGCTACGCTTGCTGCAATCGCAATGTTCAAACATTGGGGAGATAAAGGTAGAGCGAATTACGACGGCTTGATTAACTCTGGACTTGATTATCTACATGGGACGATGACGATACTTCAAGAACAGCAACATTATCGACCAGTAGCCTTTGAATTAATTTTTCCTACTTTGATAGAAGATTTGACTAACCTCGGATTTCAGATGCCATTATATCCTTCACTTGAGAGAATTTTAGCAAAACGTCGTGAAAAATTACTTCGAATACCAGCCACTGCTCTTACAGCTCAGCACACTACCGCACATTATTCATTAGAAGGATTTAGAGGAATGGAAATAAATTGGTTTGATGTTTTGAAGTTACAAGATAAATCAGGTAGTTTTTCTAGTTCACCTTCATCAAGCGCATTTATGTTTATACAGACTGGTAATAAACATATTCTCGACTATTTGAGAGGGTCACTCAAAGATGGTGCCGCTCCAGCAAATTGGCCATTTGAACTTTATGAAAGAGTTTGGTCAATAGATGTAATCGTGAAATCAAATTTACAAGGACTAGTTGGTATAGCTCATTTACAAAAACATCTAGATTTACTTAGTGCGCAGTGGCGTCCTGATGGTATGACTTGGACAAGGGAATTCCATATTCCTGATTTAGATAATACTGCGCAGCTTTATTATATTTTTAATAAACTTGGAATGAGAAAAGATGAATCCGTTTGGCAATATTATATGAATAAAGGAAAAGTAATTTGTTATCCAGGTGAAAATGACGCAGCCCCATCACATCTTTTGCATTTAATCCAGACATTAGACAATGATACTTGGGACGGGGCACCTGAAATGCGTGAAAGATGTTTACAACAAATTGAAGAACTTGTTGCTGAAAGGGGATTTTATGACAAATGGCATGCCTCAGAATTTTATACTTTGCATATTCTTATTCCAGTTTTTTTGAAACATAAACCTGAAGTTGGGAAACAGTATTTAGAAATTTTACTTTCTAAACAAAAAAAAGACGGTAGTTGGGGAACCGATATGGCT
>JADMIO011602934.1_pt1 | contig 14703 bp, 11 predicted proteins | sample 8958161 | NCBI WGS metagenome assembly JADMIO01 (sample SAMN16585339, study PRJNA669376) | soil metagenome | isolation source: Crop rotation soil | place: USA: Cullars Rotation, Alabama | collected 2011 | reverse complement strand
CTCTTCCGATCGGCAAGGACCGCGACTGGGTGCGAAGAGGCTGGGACGATCCGGGTACGACCGGCGGCGGCCTCGGCAGCTCGAATCTTTCGCAACTGGTCACGCCCGCGACTTGCGGCGCCGTGCCCGCAGGGACCACGGGCTGCACTTCGTTCCCATTGCCGACCGGCGGCAGCTACCAGATCGACCAGAACGGCCACGTGTTCAACCCGCTGCGGCCGCTCGACCCCGCGCATCCGTACACCGGTCCGCTCGGCGGCACGTCGGGCTTCAAGATCAACCCGGACGGCTCGCTCGGCTTCAACGACCAGCCGCACAGCTATTTGCAGATTCCGTACGAGCGCTACTCGTTGTTCGGCTCGGGTCACGTCGAGCTCAGCGACAAGATCGAGGTGTTCGCGCAGCTGCAATACACGAGCACGTACACCGTCGCCAAGGGCTTCACGTCGAGCATGTTCAACGTCTGGTCGCCGACGGTCCCGTACAACCATCTTTACGACGACCCGGCCTCGCCGCAATTCGGGCAAGCGCCCGCGGGCACGGCGATGCACCCGGTGCCGGCCGAAGTCGCCGCGCTGCTGAATCAGCGGACCACGGATCCCGACGGCCCGTTCGGTCCGGCGCTGCCGGCCGTTACGCCGGACGGCCCGTGGACGTATGCGGGCGGCATGGACTACTTCGGCAACTTCGAGACCGACACGAGTGCGGACATCTACCAGCTCGTCGGCGGTTTGCGCAGCGACTTCCAGGTCAAGGGTAACGACTGGAACTGGACGGTGTACGCGTCGCACGGGAACACGAACGTGAATGCGTATCAGCCGGAGGGCTTCCCGTTCCTGCCGAGAATGCAGAACCTTTTCAACGCGAATCAGTACGGCCTGAACTTCGACGTGAGCTCGCTCCCCGGCTTCGTTCCTGTCGGCGTGACGGGCCACTGCACGTCGGGCCTGCCGATCTTCAACGCGAACGGCAGCGTGAACAACACGCCGTATACGACGCAGGACTGCTCGGACTGGGCCGTGCTGCGGATGAACTCGGTCACGACGCTCGAGCAGAACATCTTCGAGGGCACGGTGACGGGCACGATCGCGAACCTGAAATCGGGACCGATGCAGTTCGCGGCCGGCGCGGATTATCGCAAGGAGATCTTCGGGTTCCAGCCGGACTCCGGCTACAACGCGAACCAGGCTTTCCCGAACGTGATCCAGAACATCATCCTGCCGGTCTCGGTCGAAGGCTCGACCAACGTGAAGGAAGCGTACGGCGAGCTGTCCATTCCGCTCTGGAAGGATCGGCTCGAGGTCGATCCGGGCGTTCGTTACTCGGACTACGACACGGTCGGCAACGTCACCACGTACAAGTTGCTCGGCCAGTTGAAAGTGAACGACTGGATTCGATTCCGCGGCGGCTATCAATACGCGAACCGCGCGCCGAACGTCGTCGAGCTGTTCACGCCGGCGGGGGGCAGCTCGCTCGCGGCCGGCACCGACGCGTGCGGCAACTGGATCAGCGCGGGTGTGAACTTGACGCAGACCTGGGGCAACCGTCCCGACAACCCGAACCGGCTCAACGTGCAGACGCTCTGCCAATACCTGATGACCAGGGAGGGAGCGCCGGCGTCGTTCTATGTTCCGGGCCAGGCGAGCGCGAACAACTACGCGTACAACGTGTTCGGCGCGACGTTCTACTTCCCCTTCGACATCGCGATCCAGTCGGGCAACCCGAAGCTTCAGTCGGAGACCGCGGATACGTATACGGCCGGCATCGTGATGAACCTGCCGTTCGCGGAACGCCTCACGCTGACGCTCGATTGGTATCGGATCACGCTCGACGGCGCGATCGCGATTCCGGGTCACGACGCGGTCTATCAGCAGTGTCTCGACGCGAAGTACAACTCGACGATCGGCTCGGCTCCGGGCACGTTCACGGGTGAGCAAATGGCGGCGGCCAACCCGGCCTGCGCGCTGATCCAGCGCGAGTACTTGAACACTGGCGCGCCGGGTTCGCCGGGCAATACGGCCTCGGACCGAAAGTACAAGGCGCAGTACATCAACGAGGGCGGCATCGAGAACGAGGGCTACGACCTTGCGGTGAACTGGGGTATCGGCAACTTCAACGTGGACTTCCAGACCACGTTCCTCCAGAAGTACGCCGAGTCGCCGTTCCCTGGCTCAGCGTTCGTCGACTACACCGGCACGGTTCAGAACAGCTCGTTCGACTACCGGTTCCTGTCGACGGTGCGCTGGAACAAGGGACCGCTCGGCCTCGGCCTGCGGTTGCAGTACCTCCCGTCGCTCGATCCGGCGCCGGGCGCTGCGCCGTCGATTCTCGGCGTCGACTCGCACGAGCAGCTGGACCTCTTCGGCAGCTGGAACTTCAAGCAGCGCTGGCAGCTGCGCGGCGGCATCGACAACCTGCTGGACGCGGATCCGGAGTGGGTCGGCCGGACGACCGCGAACAACGCGATCGGCACGACGAACGCCAACTACGATCCGTTCGGTCGGCGCGTGTTCATTGGCTTGACGGTCACGCTCTAGCGCAAGCGCGAGCTAAGCGAATCGGTCTGCAATTCCCGCCCGCGGAGGCCGCTCGGCCTCCGCGGGACTCTCTAGATCCCGGCCTTCCCGAGCGTATCGACGATCTTCCGTAGCACGTCCGTGACGCCTGGGTGGTCCGCCTCGAAGCGCACGGCGAGCTCCTCGATCGGCTCGAGCGTCGCCTTGTGCGTCGTCCCGGTCTTCAGCGCCGACTCGATGTCGCGTGCAACGGTTGTCAGCAGCTTGCGCGATTCGCCGTCGAGCGACTGCGCGCGCCCGAGCCGTGCGTGCAGCTGCGCGAGCAGCTCACGAAGATCCTCATCGCTCACCGTTCTTCTCCTGCGTTTCCGCTTGTCTCGCCTCGCAGCCCTGGCTTACGCTGCCGCCACTCGGCAGCCGATTCAAGCTCGCCGTGCACCGCTGGAGGATACTTCGTGGCTATCGTGAACGCTCGTCGCTTCGCCGTTGTCGCCGCATTCGCCGCGCTGCTCGCAGCTTGCGGTCAGCCCGACGGCTCAGCGCCAGCCGCGAAGCGAGCCGCGCCGGCCGCGCAGCAACGCGCCCCGGCCACGCAGTCGGCGGCGATTGCGAGCAATTTGAAGCCGCTGCCGGGTCACGAGAGCGACGCGCCGCGTCTGACGAAGAAAACGACCGTACGCATGCAGACCACGGCCGGCGAGCTCCTGATCGACGTGTTCCCCGACGCCGCGCCGCATGCCGCGCAGCGGTTCATCGAGCTCGTGAGCTCGGGGTTCTACGACGACACGCCGATCTCGCGCGTCGTTCCCGACTTCGTCGCGCAGTTCGGCGTCAACTGGCGCGAGCCGCACAAGGCCTGGAAAGACAAGGACTTCGACGACGATCCGAGTTACTACGCGCTCGAGCGCGGCACGCTCGCGTTCGCGAAGTCGGGCCCGAACATGAACTCGACGCAGGTGTTCGTCAATTACAAAGAGAACAACCGGCTCGCGGACCCGCGCTTCAACTTCACGGTATTCGGCGAAGTGGTCAGCGGCATGGATGTCGTCGACAAGTTCGTGCGCGTCGGCGATCCGAGCCTCGGCCTGGACCAAAACCGTCTCTGGCAGGACGGCGGTGCCTACCTCGAATCGCTGCCGGAGAAGCCGACCATGATCCAGCACGCCGAGGTGGTCGGCGCGGCGAAGTGATTTCGGCGGTCATCGAGTGACGGCGGCTCGCCGCGCCTTGCGCGTTCTCGCTCTCGCCGCGTGCGTCGCGCTCGGCTCGCTCGCCGGCAGCGCGCGCGCACTCGAGGTGTGGCTCGCGAGCACACAAAGCTGCAACAGCTGCGACCTCTATCAGCGGGCCGCGCAGCAGCGCGGTTATGGGCGCGCTTTGCGTTACGCCGACGGAGGCGGGCTCACGATCCCGATCCTTTCGATCGACAAAGCGGCGCTCGCGTCCGACGTGCTCGCACAGGTCCCCGCCGATATCGGCCCGCGCAGCCAATACTGGGACGTCACGCTGCTGGTGCTCGTCGTCGACGCGGGGCGAGTGCTGTCCGCGGGCAATATCGCCGAATCGGCCGACAACAACGAGCTGCGCCACTCGCATGCCGTGATGTTCCCGCCAGCCGCGCCGGCCGACGGCGATCCGGCGCTGCGAGACGAGAATCTCTATCCGGCCTTCTTCTCTAGCCGATGGAACCTCGAGTACTTCGTCGACGTTGCGCTCGGCAAACGGCCGAAACGCGCCGCGAAGCCGCCGGTCGATCTCGCCTCGGCGAGCCCTGCTGCGCTCGGCGCGCGCAACGTGGTTCTCTGGGGCTCCGCGCCGACGCCGCTCGCAAACGCGCTGTTCATTCCGACGCGGCTCGGCGAGATACGTGCGGGTGTGGAAGGGTTGAAGATCGGGGGGGTCAAGTTCGTCACACTCTATGGGCACGGGCCGGGCGTCGACGGCAACGACACGAGCTACATCGAAGCAGGCCGCACACTGTTCAAGCGTGCCGATCTGCACGTCGATTACTCGGCGGACGCCGCCGGGCTCAACAGCGTTCTGACCGGCGTGCTGCGTGCGGACCGCGCGCGCACGCTGCTGATCCAGGTCGGCCACGCGGGCCCGACCGGCGCGCCGCTCTGGGGCCACGGTCTCACGCTGTCGCCCGCCGACATCGAGCCGATCAAGCGCGACTCGACCGGCGAGCTCGTGATGGTCAGCGGCGCGTGCAACGGCGGTCAGTTCGCGAAAGCCGTGCAGTGCGGCTTCTTCGCGGCGCACCCCGAGGTCCGCTCGACCGGCTGTCAGCTGTCGCCGGCCGCGCTCGAGACGTCCGACGATTATCTACGTCACTTCTTCCGCGCCGCGACGGGCGACGCGACGCCGGCCGCCCAAGCGCGGAAGCGCGGCGCGCCGCCGGTGTCGCTCTACGATGCGCACTGGTACGCGTCGGCGCGGCTCGAGGACGAAGCCATCAGCTACACGACCACCGACGCGTTGATCGACGATTACTTCGCGGCGCATCCCGACAAGCTGCCCGAATCGCTCACCGTCGCGGCAATCCGTACCGGGGCGGCGGGCCTCGGACGCGCCGAGGCCGCGGCCGCGACGGCGCTCACTGCGGCGCTCGCGCCCTACACTCCGATCCCGCTCTCGGGTTTCGTGGAGCTCAATCACGCGGCGGACGCGAAGCTTTCCGACGCGCGCGAGCTGTCGTCCGCCGAGCGAAACAGGATCGTGGCGCTGCCGTACAAGCTCGTTCTGCCGATGCTCGCGCGCCGGATCGCGTATGCCGGTCTCCGCGTGCAAGACTCGGGGTTCTCCGCCGCGTCCGCTTGCGAGAGACAGTCGCTGCCGCAGTTCCTCGGAACCGGGCGCGCGCGCTGACGGACCAAGTCAGCAGCGATGCGGGTAGCGGCGCAAATAGCGAGCGTATGCGCACTCGCACGGTCGATCGTTTCAAATTAGTATCGCGTGTCCGCGTCGCCCCGAAGGGGTCGGCCGAGCCTCGCGACGCGCGCTACGGAAGAGTGGATAGACCATGAGCAACGCGATATTGAAGGCGTTCGCGCTCGCCGCGGCGACGTTCGCCGCGGCGTCAGCCGGCGCTCAGCAGACCGCCAAAATCGGCTTCAAGAGCGTCGGCCGCGCCGCGCCGCTCGCTGCCGACCTGACCGACCAGGAAATCGTCGGCGCGGGCTTTCCGATCGGGCTCGCGGTGCCCGGCGACTTGTCGTCGGTGAAGATGGGCGACTTCGTCGGCTCCGCACGCGACGGTGCGTCGCCCGAGGGCGTGACTCCGCTCGCGGTCGATCTCTACACGACGAAGGACTTCTACCAGGACAAGGACCTCTGGAGCGACCCGCGCTACTTCCGTTGCAACAGCCCGGTCGCGATCGAGGAGCAATACGGAGCGAATGGACCGAAGCTGATCACCGAGGCGGGCCCGTCGAAAGCCGCGTGGGGTTACTGCAATCGCGACTATCCGCGCGCCGCGATCGTGAGCCCGTATCCGTTCAAGACGGCGCAAGAGCACTACGAGGCCTTGCTCGCGGAGACGAAGAAGCGCGGCGGCCCGACCGCGCACACGTATCAAACTCTGCCGAACGAGTGGAACGGCCGCTACGCGCATCCGGGCTTCACGAACGACTATTGGTACAAGATGCGCCACAACCAGATGAGCACGATCTTGTCGCTGCTGAAACCGGAGTACCAGCAGCGGATGGTGCAGCAGGCGTATCACGAGGGCGTCGACAACCACGCGCAATGGCCGTCCCAATATTGCTGGCCCGAAGGCTTCATGCGCCGCTGGCACGAGTTCGCGACCTGGGAATGGAACGTGATGGTGACGCCCGACATGGTGCAGATCCTCGCGGGCGTCGCGCGCAACTTCATCACCAACATCAACATCGGCCGCAGCTTCAAGATGGACGGCAACGTGCCGCGCCTGGGTGCCGACGTGCCGCGCTGGTATGGCGAGACGATCGGCTTCTGGGACAAGGACACGCTGATCACTTGGACGTCGAACATCCAGGGCTGGATGGTCCACGGCGCGTTCGAGTACTCCAACAAGATGCAGACGGTCGAGATCTACACGCCGAATCGCGACGCTAAGGGCAAGTTCGTGGGTCTCAATCACGAGGCGATCTTTTACGACCCCGAAGCCTTGGTGGAACCCGTCCGCATCGTTCGCAACTACAAGAAGATCGGCAACTTCAGGGACGTCGAGCCTTATGTCTACATCGAGTGCGTGCCTACGATCTTCCCGGTGGAAGGCAAGGCGACGCCGGAGTCGCCTGGTACTTTTATTCAATACGAAGTTCCCGATATGTATGGTCGTCCCTGGGCCCACAATTGGGAGAAGTATTTCGAGCAGGGTATGCAGAAGCCGAAAAGCGAAGATATCTTCACGTTTAAATGAGCGCCGAGTGAGATAATGGCGCCCAAGTCGAGCATTCAACGGAGAACGGCTTTGAACAGCAAAGTGACTGGAATTTTCAGCGGCGTGGTGGTGGCGGCGGTCGTCGGATTGGCGGCGCCCGCGCAGGCCCACCACTCGTTCGCCATTTTCGATTCGGAAACGACGAAGGTATTCACGGGCGTCGTGACTCGAGTGAATCCCGACGCCAACCACCTTCAGATCTTCTTTGCGCCGATGAACGCCGAGCGCAAGAACGTCGAGCGCGGCCCCGACGGCAAGCCCGTCATCTGGGCCGTCGAGATGGAAGGCTCGGCGCAAGCGGCAACCATGGGCATCTCGGTGAACTCGTTCCCGCCGGGTACGGTCTTCAGCGTCGCTCTGCATCCGCTCCGCAGCGGCGAGCCCGCGGGCAGCCGCCGGGATACGGGCGCGATCTACAAGTGTCCGGAGAAGACTCCGCCGGCGCCCGGCAAGAACTGCGACTCGGTGGAAGGCCACACGACGATTGGGACGGGGCCCTTGCCGGAGCCGACGCCGGTCAAGTAATTCCCGGAGCGCCTCATGCTTCGCGACTTCGCGGCGTGGCTCCAGACCACGGACATCAGCGTGAAGATCCAGTCGATCTCCTGGATCATCCCGGTGCTCCAGTCGACCCACATCGTGATGATCGGCATCGTCTTCGTCTCGAGCCTGATGATCGCGCTGCGCGTGCTCGGCGCCGTGCGTACCGACGAGCCCTTCGCCACGGTCTGGAATCGGTTCGCGCCGTGGATGTGGAGCGGGCTCGTCGTCATGTTGTTGACCGGACTCGTGCTGATCGTCGGCGAGCCGATCCGTGAGTTCACGGCCGTGTCGTTCTGGCTGAAGATGACGCTGGTGCCGATCAGTGCGATCAGCATCTTCTTGTTCGGCCGTACGGTCCGGCCCGACGCGCGCGGCTCGGCAACGGCCGAGTTCTCGGCTGGACGGAAAATCGCCGCACTCGCGACGATCGTGCTGTGGCTTGCGATCATCTTCCTCGGCCGAGCCATCGCGTATGACTCGGCGGTCTGGGGACACTTGTCCCAACACGCCGCCTGATCGCCTCGAGACCCATGTCGACACCGAGCATCGTCAAAGTCCTCGAGGGGTCCGCGCCGGCGGAGTGGATGCGCGTGTCGCTCATGTCGATGCCGGTCGTCGAGGCCGTGCACGTGCTCACGGCTGCCGTCGTGTTCGGCACGATCTTGATCGTCGATCTGCGTCTGCTCGGTTTCCCGAACGTTCGCCGCTCCTTCACGCGCATCGAGCACGAGGTTCTGCGCTTCACGTGGGGCGCGTTCATCCTGTCCGTCATCACCGGCACGTTGATGTTCGCGGCGAACGCGACAACTTACTACGGCAACACGGCCTTCCGGCTCAAGATGCTCGCGCTGCTGCTCGCGGGAGTGAACATGGCGGTGTTCGAGCTGGTTACGAAGCGCGGCGTCGCGACCTGGGACAAGGACGTCGTGCCGGCGCCCGCCGCGCGTTTCGCGGGTGCCGCGTCGATAGCGATTTGGCTTGCCGTGCTGTTCATCGCGCGTTGGATCGCGTGGACGAAGGGTTACAACTTCGCGATCCCGGACAACGTCAATTTCGACTTTTCATCGCAGTAGACCTCGGCGTCTAGCGGCTCGCGGCCGCTCCTCGTAGCTCCTCGAACCGGGTCTTCCGCGCCGCGTGCGGCGACGCGGCGCATCGGTCGGCCCGCCTCGTCGAGCGCTCCATCCGCGCGGTTGCGGATTTACAACAACTCGCGGGAATGCCGCATACCCTCGGCAGCCTCGATTCCAGTAGCGCAAATGCTAGGGATGCGGCTAGACTCCGCAACGCGACGACATTCGGTAGCCATTCGGCTAGTGGGGAAACGCGACAGCAGATGCGTTTCACCGCATTGGGTGGGAAATCAGTGGGGGTAAATCATGTCGCTATCTGACCGTGCCCGAACTCGGGCTCCGTATCTTTTACTGTCACCGTTGGCGGCGGCCATCTTGGCTACGCCCGCGTTCGCGCAGCAGCAGCCGGGCGGCCCGGCCGGGGGTCTCGAAGAGATTGTCGTGACCGCGGAGTTCCGCTCGGCGAGCGTTCAGGACACGCCGATCGCGATCACGGCCGTCAACGCCGAGATGCTCGAGGCGCGCAGTCAGACGAATCTTTTCCAGATCACGGCGAATGCGCCAAACGTCTCGCTGCGCCCGGCGAACTCTTCATCCGGCAGTGCGCTCGTCGCGTACATCCGCGGCATCGGCCAAACCGACTTCAACCCGTCCGTCGAGCCCGGCATCGGCGTCTACGTCGACGACGTCTACTACTCGACGATCACCGGCAACCTGCTCGACCTGCTCGATCTCGACCGCGTCGAAGTGTTGCGCGGTCCTCAAGGCACGCTCGCCGGTCGAAACGCGATCGGCGGCGCGCTGAAGCTGTTCACTCGCAAGCCCGACGGCAGGGACGACATCAACCTCTCGTTGACAAAGGGCGAGTACGACCGCACGGACGTCAAGGGCGCCGGTGGATTCACGATCTCCGACAATCTCCACGTCCGCATTGCGGGCATGGCCCGATCGATGGACGGTTACATCACGCGGCTCGACTACGCGTGCGAGCACAACTTGCCGCCTCCCGGAACACCCGGTGGTCTTCCTCGGTACATTCAGACGGCCGGCTGCAAGCTCGGCACGGAAGGCGGTCAGTCTTATGCCTCGGGCCGGTTCTCGATGCGCTGGGACGCGACCGACCGATTCTCGGTCGATGTCACGGCGAGCATCACCAACGACAACTCGGAGTCGCAACCGAGCGTGCTCGTCGCCGCGTCCGGTCACGGCTATTCGAGCTTCCCGTGGGTTTCGCCGAACGGACCGGTTCCGTTTCCGCCGTTTGCGTCCGACGTAGCGAACAACCCGAGCTTTCTCGCCGGGCCCGGACAGGGCAGCACGCAGGTGCCGATCTACTACGACAACAACCGCAACGGCACGTTCGAGCCGAACATCGACGTGCCGTTCGACAGCCGCTTCGTTACCGGCGGCAAGTACGTCAACTATTCGACGTACATCAACGACGGCAAGAGCACGCCGAGCCCGCTGTTCCAGGGAGGCAACCCGAACGCGAATATCGGCCTCTACAAGCCCGACGTGCTGACTCCGGTCAACACGCTGCGTTCGTGGGATACCGCGGTCAACCTGAACTGGAAGCTCTCGGATCAGTGGTCGTTGCTCTCGGTTTCGTCGTACCGCGCGTACAAAAACAACTTCACGGAAGACACCGACGGCTCGCCGCTCGCCGCACAGCAGTTGCTCCAAGTGCTGGATCACACCCAGTGGACGCAGGAGCTGCGGCTCAGCGGAACTCTGAGCAAGGTCGATCTGACCTTCGGTCTCTTCTATCTCGATCAGGACACGGAAGAAGACGCGCGCGTCGACCTGCCCTATGTCGGTTTCGATTTCATCCACGGGCCCGATCAGGTTCCCGCGACGAACCAGGCGGTCTACGGCAACGCGGCGATCCATCTGACGCAGAAGCTCGACCTCTCGGTCGGCGTGCGTTATTCGAAAGACGACAAGAGCTACACGCTCCATCGCCACAATCCGGACGGCACGCTGCCGCAGCCTTGCACGACGTTCTGGTTCTGGGAGGCCGCGAACCCGCAGAACTGCGGCGTAGCCGGTCTGGACGGCGTGAAAACGGATTTTTCGAGCAACAACACGGACTACCGCGCCGTTCTGTCCGACAACATCAACGACAACATGATGCTCTACGGACAGATCTCGACGGGCTACAAGGCGGGCGGCGTCAATGCGCGGCCGTTCTTCCCGAGCCAAACGCACGCGTTCAATCCCGAGACGCTCACGAGCTACGAGGTGGGCATCAAGAGCACGTTCAAGCGGACGTTGAGGCTCAACGCGGCGGTGTTCTACAACGACTACAAGGACATCCAGCTGCCGCTCACGAACTGCTACTGGGCGCCGCCGGCGCAGCAGGTGCCGTGCGCGAGCCAAGACAACGCGGGCAGCGCGCATGTCGGCGGCTTCGAGGTCGAGGCGGAGTACAACCCGGGACGATTCTCGCTCGACGCGTCGTATAGCTTGCTGAACTTCGACTACTACCGCGTCGCGGGTGACGTCACGACCAGCATGATCTCGCCGTTCACTCCGGAGAATAAGGCGAGCGTGGGCCTGCAATACGAGTTCGGCCTGGGCAAGCACGGCAGCATCACGCCGCGGCTCGACGTCGCTTACACGGATCAGGTCTACGCGAGCGCCGTCAACGCGCCGACGAACCTGATTCCGAGCTACTCGCTGGCCAACGTGCGTGTGACCTGGCGATCGGAAGACGAAGCATGGCGCGTCGCGCTCGAAGGCACGAACGTCACGGACAAGTACTACTACTTGACGCTGTTCGACCTCTCGCGAAACGCGGCAGGCTACATCAACGGTCAGCCGGGCCGGCCCGAGGAGTGGGCGATCACGTTCACTCGTAACTTCAACCGCTAACACGTCCGTCATCAGGAAGGCCCCTCACCGCGCGCGCGGATGCGCTCGGTGCAGGGGCCTTCCCTTTTTCGTGCTTCGCTTGGAGACTGTGCGACGTCCGAAGCAGGGCCGATGAGGCGGCGCACGACGTGGCGATCCAGTTCCTAAATCCCCGACAGGTTCACGCGCCCGTGGGTCCGTACTCCCACACCGCCTTGGTTGCGCCGGGCGACCAAATTCTCTATCTCGCGGGCCAGGTCGGCATTCGTCCGGATGGTTCGATTCCAGACGGCTTCGCGGAGCAGGCCGAAGTCACGTTCGAGAACGTTCGTGCGTGCCTCGCTGCGCACGGGCTCGGCGTGGACGCGGTCGTGAAGCTCGGCGTGTTCGTGCTGCCCGGCCAGGATCTCCAAGCCTTGCGCGCGATCCGGGAGAAGCACTTCGGCGCGCATCGGCCGACGTCGACCACGGTTTGTGTGCCGCAACTCGCGAGGGCCGCGTTGCTGGTCGAGGTCGAAGCGATTGCGGTCAAGTGCAGCGAATAGGTGCCGTTCGCGCGGAGACCGCGAATGAGCGTCCGCGTCGCGATCACCGGCGCCTCGGGACAACTCGGCCGGCTCGTTGCGGAGCGCGTGCTCGCGCGGTGCGCGCCGGGCGACGTGATCCTCGCGACGCGCTCGCCGGACGCTCTGGCCGACTTCGCTGCGCGAGGAGCCGACGTTCGACGCGCCGACTTCGATGACGCCAGCTCGCTGCGCGACGCGCTCGCAGGCGCCGAGCGCATGTTGCTGATCAGCGCAACGGATCTCGAGCGGCGCGTCGCACAGCATCGAGCCGCGATCGCGTCGGCCGAGGCCGCCGGCGTACGGCACGTGATCTACACGTCGGGCTCGAGACCCGAGCCGCCGAATCCCGCCGCCGTTGCGCCGAGCCACTTCGCGACCGAGCAGGCTCTCGCGGCGAGCGGCCTCGGCTGGACGTTGTTACGTAACAGCTTGTACGCCGACTACCAATTGGACGAGGCGATGCACTCGATCGAGACCGGCGTGCTCGCGCACAACCGCGGCGCCGGCAGAGTCGCCTACGTCGCTCGGGACGATTGCGCGGCCGCCGCAGCGGCCGTGCTGCTCCAAGACGGCCATGACGGGGCGATCTACGACATCACGGGTCCCGAGAGCTACGGAGCGGACGCGCTCGCGTCGCTCTACGCAGATCTAGGCGGAAAGCCTGTCGCCGTGCGTCCGCTCGACGACGCGGCGTTCGTCGCGGAGCTCGTGAGCAGCTCGACAGACGGTCACCTGCGTTACGGCGCCGAGCTGCTCGCGTCGTTCGGTCGCGCGATCCGAGCCGGGTTCCTCGACGTCCGCAGCGACGCGGTCGAAAAGCTCACGGGGCAACGCCCGCGTGCGCTGCGCGAGGTGCTCGCTCCGCACCTGCCGCGGAGCTCATCCGCGCGGCGTTCGTAGGTTCCAAAGGGAGCCGCTCGCTCGCGATCGTCGCAGTCCGCCCCGTGCCGCATTGGAGGGGATGAAACGGCCGGTGAACCTCTGTCCCCGGTTTTGGGACTGCTTTTAGATTCTGCGACCTTCGGCCGTCGGCGCCGCGCCGCTCCGCCCGAATTTCGAGCTTCGCTCGACGTGGCACAGAAGCTGCAAACGAAACAGCATTCTCAAGTGGAATTTCGCGGCCAAACCGGCTTCAGAGGGATCGGTCACCCCTTTGGTTCACCACCCCCCCAAATTTTGAACCAATGCCGATCCCTCTTTTTTTCCAACGCTTCCCCGCGGCGTTCGATTACGCCAGCGTGCGGAGCGCGGTGCGGAGTCGGCCGACGTCGATCGGCTTAGGCAGGAATGCGTGGACTCGGAGGTCCTTGGTTCGGTGGCGAAGATCCGGCACTGAGTGGGCCGTCACGAAGATAACCGGTATCGTGCCCATGCCTTGGATGGTCCGCGCAACCGCGACGCCATCCATGCCGGGCAACCGCCAATCGCAGATCAATATGTCGGGATGGAACGCCCGGGCTTTGGCGATCGCGGCATAGCCGTCGCCCGCGGTCTCGAGCTCGTACCCTTGGCTCGCGAGGATGAGCGCCAGCGCATCCCGCGCGTCGTCGTCGTCCTCGACGACGAGAACCTTCTGAGTCATAAGCATCCAACGTCCTTATCGGCCCCGTTCGCTCAGCACCGACCTCATCGCGGTGACGTCGTCCTCGTTTGGCAGGCGAATAGTGAATACACATCCCATGCCAAGTCCGGGACTTTGAACGCGCAGCGATCCTCCATGGCTCTTGATCAGGTTCTCCGCGATTGCGAGGCCCAGGCCAAGCCCTTTGTGCGAAGCCTTGCCGGTGCCGGCGCGCCAGAACGGCGTGAACACGTGCCCGAGATCCTCCGGGCTGAGGCCGGTGCCGGTGTCCTCGACCTCGATAGCGACATGGTCGCCGTCTTCCCACACTTGAAGCTCGACGCGCCCTCCCGCCGGGGTGTGGGCAAACGCGTTCTCGAGCAGGTTATTGAGCACCTGGGTTAGCCGCTCGGTATCGACGCTCAGTCGGTGCCTTCGCTCCGAGAGGCGACAGACGAATTGCACGTTTCGGGCGGCGCCGAGCAGACGCCAGGTTTCGGTGTTCGCCTCGATGAGCTTTTCGATCTCGTGAGGCTCGCGATGGATTTCGATGCCGCCGGCGGAGATCTTCGCCGCGTCGATCAAGTCATTGACCAGCCGTGTCTGAAGCTTCAGGTTGCGTTTGATCGCGTCGATGGCTTTAGCGGATTTGTCCGACAGCGGTCCGAGCGCGAGCACGTCGAGCCACATCGTGCAGGCGTTGAGCGGCGACCGGAGCTCGTGCGTGATGGACGCGAAAAATACGTCCTTGATGTGCGTCGCGCTCTCGGCGTCCTTGCGCGCCTGCGACGCTTCCGCGAGCAGCTCGAGGCGGGTCATCGCAGCGAGCTGCTCCGCGGTCACGTCCTCGAGGAGACCGACGATATGCGGGCGCTCGTCGTCGCCCGGTACCGCGCTCACCGACCAGCGCGCCGAGAACACGGTGCCGTCCCGCCGTTTGCTAGGCACCGTCACCGTGACGTTCGTGCGTTCCGCGAGCGCGCTCTGTAGCTGCGCGAGCGCGGGGTCTTCGGGTGTCGCGCTCACGAGGAAGTCGCACCGCCGGCCGCATGCTTCGCGCTCCGAATAGCCGGTGAGCCGCGTGAAAGCGTCGTTCACATAGATGATGGCTTGGTCGCCGTCCGCAATGAAGACGCCTTGGCTGGTTGCGGCGAGCGCCCGGTTGCGG
>JADMIO011127019.1_pt1 | contig 14703 bp, 15 predicted proteins | sample 8958161 | NCBI WGS metagenome assembly JADMIO01 (sample SAMN16585339, study PRJNA669376) | soil metagenome | isolation source: Crop rotation soil | place: USA: Cullars Rotation, Alabama | collected 2011 | reverse complement strand
CGCGACTTCAAGTCACGTGAATTCCAAGCTTCGGATCCCACTGTGCTGGAAAGTGTCGAAGCGGACAATTCGGAAGTAGGCGAGGACACTGTAAAGGAGCTTCGCTCTCTCGGATATCTAAAATAGTCCAGGCCTTACTTAGGCTTTGTTAGGCAGCAGACCCGGAGTATTATGGGGGAAACCTAACAAAAGCCGAGATGCTGGCGATAGATATCGAAAAAGTCCGAGCAGACGGCGCCGAGCGGGCCGCGGGAAAGAAAGCCGCGTTTTTGGACGGGTTTCCTTCACTGAGAATATGCCTCGACGGTCTAAAACTCTCGCGGGCAGTCACGCTTCGCGAACTTCAGTGCGCACTCTCCGAGCTTAGAGACCTAGCCGAACATGAGACTATAAAGGAAGCCGTTTCGAAAGTTCGGGCCTCCGGCGAAGTCATTCTTATCGGGGACGGTTGGCATCAGCAGTCGACCTCGGAATATGAAGATTGGCTGGATTCCGGCAAACCGATGGATATTTCAAGCCTGCCTTTTGCGGTGCATACAAGATATTTAGGCTTAACTGAGAGAGGATTCGAGCTTGTGGATGTTCCGAGCAGATACCTCTATCGAGATAGCGTCGAGCTGGATTCGGTTGTCAGGCCCTGCTTCTCGGAACCCAATTTGCTGCATATAATGAAATATTTGAGAGCGGGAAACACCATAAGCCAGATTCCAGACGAGGTAAGGAATATTCTCAAAAACGCGGCTTGAGCCGATCGACAGTCTGATAGAAGTTTTTTTGTTTTTTGCCTTGGGCCGAGAACGTTATTCAAAAACACCGATACGGTTATTCCGTGGAAGACCACCAGACATGGAACATTTTATGTTCAATGCTCCGCCCTATGTGGAAGGACTTTGCGTGTAAGGAATTTTTAGCCGGGCAGGAGGCGTTATCAGTAAGTCGAGATCAAGTTCCATCAATTGATCAGGTGAATTCTTCACTAGCCGGAAGGACCGGTTTTCAAGCGATTCCGGTCGGCGGATATCTAAACCCGATGAGATTTTTCGAAGCTCTTCGCGAGGGAAAGTTTCCTACTACAGTCACAATACGGGGCAGAGACTCACTAAATTTTTCGAGGCAGCCTGACATATTTCATGACATCGCAGGTCATGTGCCGCTTTTAATGAATGAGAAGTTTGCGGAAATAGTTAAAAAGTTTGGAAGGATCTGGTCAAACATCCACGATTTATATCTGTCAGACGGATCAAGCTCCTCGAAGCTGCGCAGTGAAATTCGAGGCATTACGAGGTTGTTTTGGTTTACGGTCGAATTCGGATTGATCGAGGAGGCTGGGGAAATCAAAGCTTATGGAAGCGGCATCCTGACTTCATCCGGGGAATTGCGTAATGCGCTTTCCTCAAAAGTGGAACTTTGCCGCTTCAATTTAGATTCAATCCTCAACAGATCATTTACGATCGATAAATATCAGCGAGTTCTGTATATAGTTGACTCGCTCGATTCGGTAACGAATGCATTGACTGACTTCGAGGTTAAATTGAGGGCAGGGGAGCTCGCTCACTTGGAAGACGGCGAGCCGTTTGCAGAGTCCGATAATTTCTACGGGCTCGCCGGATCTGAAATTGTCCGATAGATTTACTTGTTATCGAAAGGGCGTGACTCGATTCTATCGATAGCCTGCTTAGCTTCCGTTAGGCCCATATCGTTTAGCCGCCTTAGAAGTTTTATAGCGTCAATTTTCTTTCCTTGGCTCACGAGATCCATTATTTCGGCAGCCTGATCATCGCTCAAATTTAGATCTTGTCCATTGAAGTTCATTACGGACGGACCCGTCTTAACTCCCGCCGAAAACTTTATTACCGGTGAGCGAGTTCCGCCGATCGAGCCGCTGATATCACTATCGGAATTCTTGTTGAATGAAACGCGAACTATCTTGGCCAGAATGAAGCCAACGACGATCGCTCCGAGAACAGGATTGATTCCGAGGCTATTGAAAAATGTGGAAAGGGCTTCTAGTGCGCTATTCATACTTGGTCCTTACGGTAATAGATAATTTTCGGTGATTTCGCGCAGGTACTTAAGAATCCACAGCATTATTAACCAAGCTCCGCCGGAAGTAATTTATGGAATATTAATGTCTTAAATGATACTTCTTCGCTAATTAAAGCGGGAGGATAAAGATGAGCTTCAACTTTTTGCTCGTTGTTCAATTTCTGCTCGTTTCCCTGGCCGCCGGAATAACGGGAACGCTATGCATGACATTTTTTATGCATGGCTTCACCCGATCCGGGCTCGCCAATGCGAACATGATCGAAGCGATCGGAAGCATCTTCACAAAATCTGAGAATAATGCGCTTCTGGTCGGCGGAATCCTTCATCTAGTTTCCGGCGTGATCTTCGCAATGATCTACGCACTTCTTCTTGCGCTTCTTGGAGTTCAAGGCACTTTCTATTCCGCTCTAGTGGGCCTTTGCATCGGAGCGGGGCATGGATTCGTGCTCGCGTTTCTCCTTGTGGTTGCGGTCGCGGAGCACCATCCGCTGGAAAAATACCGCGAAGCGGGGCTTGGAGTCGCGGCTGTGCACTTCCTAGGGCACATAATTTACGGAGCGATAGTCGGAACTATCGTCGGATATTATCATCTGCCTCTTTGATCGAACGGCAGCTATAGTCTCCGCTCGACAATGGAATCTACTTCAAGAACAGCTTCTTGGGAAAAGTCCGATTTGTAATTCGATTTGAGAGTATCGATGCAAACGCGAAGGGATGAATCCATTTCATACACAGCCGTAACGATCCTGGAGCCCTCCCCAATCAGCTTCCCGTCATCTCCTCGCCAGAAGCCGCTGCCATCACTGACCGTAAATCCGTTTGGAAAGCAGCTCACAATCGATTGAGAGTATATCCGCCAATCGCGTTCGCTGATATCCGGCATCCCGGCCCTTGAAAGCCCGAAGTAAAGTTCCACCTTAGTCATAACGGACGGACTATCCGGCCTCGGAGCCGCATGCGTGCAGGCCAAAAGAGCCGCAAATAAAACAAATATGAACGATCGGTGATGGAGCTTCATTTTATAACCGCTAGTCGTAAACGAACCGCAAATAGGACTCCTTGGAGTATATCAGCGAATTTGTAGAAGGTGCGTAAGATGTCGCGATCGTTTCACCTGAATCGGCGCATTTCCGAGTGAAAAGCTCGTACGGGTTTCGACGAGCATATCGGTCCGCGTGTCTCTGCTTTGGGGATCGAAGAGGTATTGGTACGCCAAAACGTTTATAGAATGCGAGCTCTTGTGAAATGAGCTTATAACGCGTGCCGGACAGCTCGCATGCCAAAACCTCGCCGCAAATCGCATCCGAAGCGTCTAACGCCCTATCTGGAATGATGAATCCCTTCGTTGGGTGTTCCACCGGAGCCGGATCGTCGCGCCATCGGTACCCGAGCTTTATCGCGTCGCGTTTCGACAGCGGAAAGTTCTCCATCGCAATGGTTTCATTATAAGCAAAGGAGCAAAGATCGGTCGGAAAATAGGATCCCCATTCACCGGTCGACTTCATGTGATCGATAATTTTGGGGATCAGTTTTTTATACTCACTTTCCGAATATTGCTTGTTTAGAATGCAGTACTGATTCCGCCTCAGACTCACGCATCCGAAAAGGTCCCGCGAACCGGTACAAAATAGACAGTAAGTAGCGTCGCTAAGATTCGTTGTGCAGGTGCTGCAAAACCTGAGGTTGTAAACGCCATCGCCGCAAGACGACGAACAATATACCCGCTCCGCTCCAAAGCCCCAGGAACTGTAGTCCATTGAGCTCTTCACTCCATTTGCAACTCGGTAACAATAGCGGCAATCCTCAAGGTCTTTTGCGTCGAAGCAGTAATAGCTGTTTTTTGAATTGTAGAGATGATCGCCAAGTGAATTTTCATTGTGCTCCTCTTGAAGAGGGCGGTGGGGCTGAGTCGGAAAAATTTCATCGCATTTGCGGCGAAGCTCCTCGATGCCTGATCGAGTATCAAGACGCATCTCTTTTAGCCGCGACTGATACTCACTTTTCGAGAATTGCTTATTGAAAATCATGTACTGCTTCTGACGCTGATTGATGCAGCCGATGCAGTCCTTGCAAGCAAGACAGTCGTATAGGAAATACGAATCGTGGCACTGCCCGCAATCTTGCGAATAGAAGAGACTGAAGCAGTCACGGCAATCAATGCATTCATGGCCCACTTCGCAGCCGTAGCAATTCGAGCAGTCGATTAGATCTTTACAGTGATAAATTCGGTTCGAGAAATAGCAGTCTTCGTCGTAATCGGACTCGGAGATCAGATAGCAATTTTTGAGGTACCCGGTGCAGTTCGTGTACTCGCTGTTCTCGAGAAAGATCACGAACCGAGCGAGATGAGGAACGGCATTTTTTAGCTCGAGGAGTTGGGAAAAAAACGGCTTCGAGAAATCGAAGTCCCGGCCATGCTCGATGGCGTCCCAGCTGTCACCCCACCAATATTCAGGTGAATAAACAGGAAAAGGACTATCCGGGTGAAACTGGGAAAGAATCCTCTTCTTTGTTCCGTCGCATTGTCTGTAGTAGAGGCTGCGCGCATTACGCTCTGCCATCAGCCGTCGAACTCGCTCCTTGGGGCAGATCTGCGGTTCAGGGACATCCATCATCCTATAGAACTGCCGATCCGAGTCGGTGACCACGAACTCGGTTCCGGAAACGAGGCATTTCTTCTGGGTATCTGTCATAGGACTGGAGTCTTCCAAGCGACACAGGCAGCTTATACCGTCCGGCCTGGTTATCAAAATGGGTTAGAGCTGGAAATTTAGTAACTGCCCTGTAACCCGCGCCAGACCGCTGACGTCTTTAGTCTTAGGTCTATTTTTTGACTAAATAAAATGAAAAACACCATAAAGATTCTGTTGTTTCTGGCACTTCTGGTCAGTTTCCCTTCGCAGAGTTTTGCCATGTTCAAGCGTTCTAAAAATAATGATCGGGACTGCGACCACCGTCGGCCCGGTTATTACCATTCATATGATCGACCGGTGTCCTATTACGGCCCCTATAATTACGGACCATACAATCGCTACGGATATAATGGCCGGATAAGCGCGAGCGAAGCCCAGCGCCTTAGGGCCGATCAAAGAGAGATATTCGAGAAGCGCCGACGCTATTTCTGGGACGGAAAGCTAACGGGCAAAGAGCGAAAGGATCTGAACAATGAGTACAACGACTATCATCAAGATTTAGTGGAGTCGCTGCAGGATCGCAATCGCGGATGGTGGTGGTAAGCCGCGAAAGGTAGATGGATAACAGGCTGAAGCCTGTCCTACAAGGAAGGCGTACGACCTACTTGTAGGACAGGCTTCAGCCTGTTGAAGAGATCTCGAGCACGACTTCATTTCCGACACTCTCCACTGAGACGGCATCCTTACCTGCCGCAAGCACAAAGTTTGGGGCCTCAGCAATTCGAACTCCGAATCTTTTTGACAACACACTAGCGAGGGCTCTTTTGAAATTTGAAGCCGCCAACACCGAATCCCAGTCGGTACGCCACCGAATCTTCTTCCCTGCAAGATACGAAAACTCGTCATCGCGAAGATGCTTCGCAATTTTATAGCCGTCTTCTTTGGTCACTGCGGATCTAAGCAGCAGGCCAGTAGTGTACTCTCCTAAACTTTCACTAAGCAGCGGGCGAAACTTTTTTTCGGTGGTTCGAACCACTCCTGCCGGCCGTTCGCGATGAATAATTTCATGAGTGGTTTTTGGAGGATCTTTGAAAAGCTCATCCAAAGATGCGGCGCCGTCCCGAGCAACGATAAAATCTACATATAATGCTCCAAACGTGTAAGGAAATTCAGTTTGGAGGTTAAGAGCCGGCGGCAAAGCGCATTCCGCAGAATCTGTAATTTTCTCCTCGGGAATTTTTTGCTTTTTCCGATCAATGTATTCGCGCTGAACCCGTAACGCGTCTCCCTCAGCTAGTGCGCCAAGGGCTAGGGCAGAATCAGTTCCCCGATTCGCTCTTCGCTGAAGCTTCTCGAGATTAAAATACTGATCCTGGAGCGCGTGAGTAAGCTCATGGGCTAGTATATCGGCTCGCGATTCAGTCTCAGCCGGTATTACAATACTTTTTGTTCTGGGATCGTACGAAGCAAGAGCGTTATCGCCGGCTTCTTTCGAGAGACAGTAAGCGTATCGATATGACTCGGGTATAAGTCCGAGCAATTTATATGCGGCCTCCTCATTCTCGAGACGACCCGGGCCACCGTCATCGGCGTCGTATTGAGATTTTTTGAAGCGGTAAAAATCCTCTCGATTCAAGACTTCGCATTTCGGAGAGTTTTTGAATTTTAGCTCTCTTATCGCTTCGACGTCGGGCTTAACTTTGTCCACGAGCTCGCATTTCGGATCCAATGCCGACGCGGATCCGGAGATCAAGAACAGGAAGAGGATTCCATACGAAATAATCGTACGCAGAGTGGCTCCTAATCTTTTTTCATCGACAAAATTTGTCGTATGGGTAACGGACGACAGGAGTTGGCGCCTTCGAACACTGAATAACATGTACGGATCTATACGCATATCCCCGGACTAGTTCGGGGACTCGGCAGGGAATGACCTTTGCTACTAAGCTCCTCGGTAGTTTATCAAGTTAGTTGGAGACCCGGATGAAAAAGCTCGTATCTAGTTTTTCAGTTTTAGCCATTTCCCTTGTTGTAGGCGCATCTGTTTCGTATGCGGAAGACGCATGCGATTCGGCATCGGTAATTGACCCTGCAATTGAGGAAGCTGCGAACGCGAACTCATGCAACGCGGACGGTAATTACGTGTCCGCTTCGGACTTGGTTGATTCCGTCCTTGCCGAAAAAAATTGCAGAGGAGCGAAAGGCCGCGAAGAACGGATTCTCAATGGATTAAGGCTTCTGCGAAGCGCAGGGGTAAATGTGTTGAACGACTCCAATGATTTGCGGAGCCTCAAAAAGTCCATGGACGATGCTATAAAAGCAGCTTGTAGGAACGGTGATCCCAAGCCTAAACCGTCGCCCGAGCCTAGTCCGACGCCCGCTCAAGGAGCTCCGCTATCAGTCCAGCAGCTAATCGAATTGATAAATAAGAACTGCCGATCGAACGATCACCTGAGCTGTATATGCGCCGGCGATAAAGCCGGTTACGTTCGTGATAATAATTTAGCGTCCCAAGAGGTGATTAACGACGCAATGAACGCACTCGGCTGTCCTATTAGATAAGTCAGTTATTGAAACCCGCGCTTTCGATAATGGAAGCGCGGGTCCAGTCCGGTAAGTCCTCAGCCAGCCCGCTTAAGCTGGAATGTCGTAGAGTGATTTTCCCTTCCCTTCTCGAAGCCTGACCATTTCTCCACTATCGTATTGGGCTCAATGAATGACATCTCCATGCCATGCATGTGAGTTTCAGTCTTTTCATGAATGGCTGTCTGATGTTTTGAAAGTTCAAAGCTCATGTGCTCAGGAGTGGCCTTCGTAAGCGCAAGCTTTGGTTGATTCCCGAGCATGCAATAGTGGGTCATAACGAGGCCGCCATCTTCATCGTGATACACAGAAACCATTTCGTGATCGGTGTTTGGGAATAATGTCTCGACCACCGCAGTCCCTCCAGATGTCACCTTATAATCGACAGCAACCGGACCTTCGTTGGAGTTTCCTTCCCAATGGCCTGCCAATGCTTTTAGTTTGTCGAGTTCCTTTGAGGTTTTTACAGGGGGCATCTTGCATTCATCCGCCAGGGCTATTCCCGCGGTAAAACTCATCAGGCTCAGTGCCAAAAGGATATTCTTCATAACGCCTCCGTTTAAATGAGGCTCAATTCGTACCATATGCTCCTGGAAAAGTCAGATTAGTCCTGGAAACCGCTATAAAACGGGTCAAATCAGATACGAATTATTCGCAAGCCTCCTCCGAGGACTTCGTTTTTTTTATGTCTGCCGACACATTCGCCATCGAACGTTTAGTTCGCTGCAAAACGGTTCGATTACATACTCTGGCATGAAGATCAGCAGCAAAATGGGGGCAACTAATCAAAGCGGGTTCACGCTCATAGAGCTGCTTGTAACCGTGGGAATTATTGGGATTCTGTCCGCAATAGCAGTCCCGCAATTCAGCGAATACAAAACCGCCTCATATGATGCGCGCGCTGAGAGCGACCTAAGGAACTTGGTTTCGGCCGAGGAAGCCTATTTCACTACAAACCTCGGGTATCTCGCGTGCTCCGGGGACGATTGTGACAGCCTTCCCGGATTCAAACACTCTGACGGAACGACCGCATCCGCTGCTCTTGCCGGCGGTGGGTCTGGGTTCACGGCCACCGCCAGAAACGCAAAGGGTGCCCGCGTTTTCAACTACTCTTCCATTACTGGTCAAATTGTTGCTGCGGCCGATGACGGCGGCGGCTCCTCAATGGGCGGCTAGTCCGCGCCCGATTGCCCGAATCGCCGACCGCCGGTAAAATCCTCGCTCGTTAGAGGATGCCAAAGTGATTCAAGTTTCGGGACTATTTAAAACATACGGAGACCAGGTTCTTTTCGAGAACGGCGGGTTTTCGCTGGGGCAGGGCGAACGCGTCGGTCTCGTCGGCCGAAACGGCTCCGGGAAGTCGACCCTTCTAAAGATGATTTTGGATGAGGAGCATCCGGACGAAGGGACGGTCACATTCCCGAAGGGCTACCGAATTGGGAAGCTCTCTCAGCATCTGAAATTCACTGAGCCGACCATACTTCAGGAGGCAGCGCTCGGCCTTCCGCAAAGCGAGCGTGACGAGATCTACAAGGCAGAGATTATTCTCTCTGGGCTGGGATTCTCCGAAGCAGATATGGAGCGCGCGCCGTCGGAGTTTTCGGGCGGTTTCCAAATTAGGATTAATCTTGCGCGGCTGCTGCTATCAGAGCCAAATCTTCTTCTTCTCGACGAGCCGACTAACTACTTAGATATCGTTTCAGCAAGGTGGCTCGCCGAAACGCTTCGGTCATGGAAGGGCGAGATAATTCTGGTCACCCATGATCGAAGCTTCATGGACAGCGTTACAACCCACACGATGCTTATCTATCGTGGGGGATTTAGGAAAATTGCCGGGCACACAGAGAAACTCTATGACGCGATAAAGCTGGATGAAGAGGTTTATGAAAAGACCCGCCTAAACGACGATCGAAAGCGCCGCGAGATGGAGCAATTCATTAATCGATTCCGCGCGAAGGCTTCCAAAGCTACGCTCGTGCAGTCACGAATAAAGGCGCTTGAAAAAATGACGGTGCGCGAAGAGCTGGTGGAAGACGACACATTGGACTTTGTTTTTGCGTCGATTCCGTTCTACGGGAAAACCTTGATGGATATGAAGGATATCTCCTTCGGATATGGGAGCGGGCCTGAGTTGATTCGAGATCTTTCGATTAGCATTGGGAAATCTGATCGCATCGGCATCATAGGAAAAAACGGGCGGGGGAAATCGACCCTTCTTAAAATCATGGCGGGCGAATTGAAGTCCGGGAAGGGGAGTCTTTCGATGAGTCCCGGAACTTCGCTTCAATATTTCGGGCAGACGAATGTAAGCAAACTTCGGGAGCGCATGACAGTCGAGGAAGAGATTGCCGACGCTCATCCCGGCATGCACCGAACAAGAGTGCGCGGAATATGCGGAACGATGATGTTCGACGGGGATAAAGCGCTGAAAAAGATCTCCGTGCTCTCAGGCGGCGAGAGAAGCCGCGTGCTTTTGGGTCGAATAATCGCGACGCCGAGTAACCTCCTTCTTTTGGATGAGCCGACAAATCATCTGGATCTCGAGTCGGTCGAAGCTTTAAAGGATGCGCTGGTCGAATATGAAGGCGCGCTTGCGCTTGTAACTCATGACGAGATGCTTCTTCGGGAAATTTGCACACGGCTCATTATTTTCCAAGGCGATAAACCATTCGTTCTTGAGGGCGGATACGATTACTTCCTCGAAAAAATCGGATGGGAGGATGAAGGCGGAGTGGTGCAAAAACCGACTGCATCGAAGTCTAAGGCCGCGGATTCGGGGAAAGCAAAAGCAAAGAAGGAGCGGACTCTCGAGAAAACTATTGAGCGAACCGAGGCGAAAATAGTGGGTCTTGAGAAAGAGGAGAAGGATCTCAAAAACAAGCTTGCCGAGGCGTCCAAGTTGGGACGGGGAGCTGATATCCAGACTTTCTCGTTAAAAGCCCACGAGGTATCTCTGGAGATTGAAAAAGCGTTCGAAGAGCTTTCGAATGCCAGTAAGGAACTCGAAGTCCTTCGAAGAGCCGATTCCTGATTTACTCGAATTTGTAGATCTTACCGTTGCTTCCGTATCCGACTATGTAAACCTCACCGGACGAATCCTGTCCGAAGGAGCTTATTAGTACGGTAGTGTCCATCAGGTCGGCATTGCTAAACGAACCGCCTCCGTTATCAGTGAGGGTCCAAATTCGGCCGCTTCCAAAATCGCCATATATATAGGAACCGCGAAGCTGTGGAACAGCATTCCCGTGGTAGACGAAGCCGCCAGTAACAGCGGAGCCGAGGGAATGGTCGTACTCAGCTACCGGAAGGGTGATGCCGTTTTGGTCGCAGCCCACCGGAGGATCGAAGCACATCGTACCCTCCATTACGTTCCAACCGTAATTTCCGCCGCTTGTTACAATATCGACCTCCTCGCGGTCGTCCTGTCCTACATCGCCGACCCAATAAAATCCGGTTTCGGCGTCGAAGCTTGCTCGCCACGGGTTTCGAAATCCGTGCGCAAAGATCTCCTTTCGGTAACCGAGCGCGTTATTCGCATAAGGATTGCTCGGCGGGATCGCGTAATTTAGGCCGATATCGGTATGGTCAACGTCGATTCGGAGGACTTTACCAAGAAGAAGTGTGAGATCTTGCGCGGTGTGATTCGGGTCCGTGCCTTGGTCGCCGTCGCCTCTGGTAATATAGAGATACCCGTCGTTGGGGCCGAACTGTAACGAGCCTCCGTTGTGATCGGCATATCCGGGTATGGGAGGACTTACGAGAAGAACCGTTTCTGATGATACATCGGCGGATGACAAATCCGGAGACGCCTGGAATCTCGAGATGACCACAGCTTCATCTCCGACTCGATTATACTGAACATAAAAATAGCCATTCGTTGCGAATTGCGGATGAAAAACAAAGCCGAGAATTCCTTGCTCCGTTGCACCAGCATCTTGGGGAATGAGCGTACTTATATCTAGAAAGAGATTTTTGGTAGATGTGTTCGGATCCTTTGCAAACGAATAAATCTTTCCCTTTAGCTCCGCGACGAAGAGTCGATTTAGGCCGTCATTTGCATCTCGAAAATCAAGAGGCTTGGCAAAGGTCAAATTGGGAAAGGCCTCCACGAGGTGCACGTCGCCAGGCGTCCTTGTCGGGGTGGGTGTCAAAGTTGGCGTTGGCGTGGGCGTGACTGTTGGTGACGGACCGAATGTTGGTGTTGGTGTAGGCGGCTCGTTTTGCTGATTCAAAAAGTCGGTAAGCTTTTCACGAAGCGCCTTGATCCAAAGTGCTGACGATTTGAAAGACGCCTTTTTCGGCGCAGTATTCAGGTCTGCTTTAAAAACTTTTTCGTAGCGTTTATCGCCGCATCGCATCGTTGCTCTAAAGTAGATAGGGACCGACGGTGAGCGATGCCGCGCAATTCGGCCGAGGCCCGTCACGTGAATTTTGAAAATTGAAAATGCCGATACTTCGTTTACGTCCGAGGCGGAGATATTTTTGGGCTTTTTAGATTTTTTGCTGACGAAAAGATTCGACGTGCATGACTGCCCCGTCGGCGCTTGAAACGAGATATCGACTCGCTTCCCGTCACGGGAGATGTGTGCGTTGAATTTTGGCGGTGATGCAAAAGAAGCTGCGGGAAAGAGAGCTAGAATGATGAGAAGTGCGGAAAGGTATTTATACTTCATAACAGCTGATTTTAAGTCCATGAGAGAGTATCTGAAGGTGTAAAGGTAATCCACTTTTTGGGCGAAAAGGTTGATGATCTTTGTCATCTGAAAAACGGAGAGCATAGCTCAGAGAAGATGGTGATAGAGAAATGGATGAAGAAAAAGGTGGGAGAGCCAAGATTCACAGATACCTGAAGAGGCTATCGTTCGTCGAAGCATCAATCCCACCTTGTTTTACCCGTAGTCGTATGGGGCGCAGAGGCGACCCGTCAGATTGTCGAGTGAGCTAGCCGCGATGCGGGTTGCTCAAAGTTCGGCAGTGGAGCGCTATTTTTCAAGCGCGATTGGTGCGTAAGCGGAAGGCAGGGCCTTCACAGTGGAGCAAGAAGAGCCGGGAGGCTCAATGTCAAACGAAACGCGGAATTCACACAGGCGACAGTCCCAGCAAGGCCGGTCGAACTATTCGCATGCTCCGATCCGCAGATAGTCACGTAAATACGTTCATCATCGTCGTTTTTCCCTGACCTTGTCGGCGGTCGTGTTATCCGGTGTTGTCGCTGGCCTTGTTGAACATCGAAGTCGTTCGCTGCGCGGTTGTGCGTGTTCGAAGAGAACCGAGCGAGATCGCGTTCAGAGAGATAAGTCTCTTCATCCTGTTTCCTCCTATCAGATAGCCTAAGAACCCCATGGTCAAAACCCCATGGCGTGCGTTCTGCACGTTTTGGTATTCCCTCACCTAGGCTCTAATTACCGACTCGTCGATGATTGGAGCCTAAGTGGGATTAAAACAGAGAATCCTAGCTCTACCCGTATGGAGAAATTAAAGAACTAATGGCGAAGATATGCCTGTCCGGATCCCTAAGCAAGGTGTCTTCGGAAGTTATTGTGTGGCGAGCTGTCCGAATTTATCCCGATTAGACACTAACGGGAGTTATCCACAGGCTTGTCAGAGCGAAATCGGGCGATTGATCGGCTGGTCCAAAATGATCAGCGTCTCGGTCGACTGAATTTCACTTATCGGCTGAAGTTCGTCGACGAGGAACGCGTGGAGTTCGTCGACTGTTTTAACAAGTACTCGCAAAAATAAACTGTACTGGCCGGTGGTATACGATGCCTCAGTTATCTGTGTAATTTTGCGAATTTTCTCGAGGACTTTCGAGGAATCGCGCGCGTTATGAAGCTTTATTCCGACGTAACAAGCAACTCCGAAACCGGCCTTTCGCGGGTCGATGACCGCGGTTGTGCCGCAAAGAATACCCGCTTCTTTCATCTTGTTCACACGAACATGAATCGTTCCATTCGAAACGCTGAACTTGTCTGCGAGGTCGGTGAAGGACACGCGTCCGTCGACCAGGAGGGCTGCCAAAATCTGTCGATCTAGCTCGTCGAGGTTGGAATCTTCTGACATAAAGCCTCCTTCGGATTTAGAAATGGCAACGAGAGCGCCGGAAATTTGAAATAGTTATAACAGAAATGGGATTCTTAGTTAAATCTATTTGAAAGGGCTGGAGAGGGCTGGAATGACTCGGAAGATCTAGGCCGCCTGCTCGGACTTAGAGGTAGATTGAGGAGGAAGTGTAAGCTCATTCACCACAATCCCGAGGCGCTGCTTAAGGAGGAAGAATGCGGTCTTGTCCTGGGGGCCGATGATGCTGACAGCTTTTCCATCCGCGCCGGCTCGGCCGGTTCGGCCTGTGCGATGAACGTAGACTTCCGGTTCTGGCGGCATGGTATAGTTTACCACGAGGCCGAGTTCCTTCACGTCGATGCCGCGCGCGGCAACGTCGGTTGCGATTAGGAATCGAAGTGTTCCGGCCTTTAATCCGCTAAGAACGCGCTCGCGCTCTTTTTGGCTTAAGTCCGAATTGATTCGGCTTGCGTCGAAGCCGCGCCGACGGAGGACCGCTTCCACAAGCTCAGTGTCGGACTTGGTGTTGCAAAAAATTATTGCGGAATCAGGAGCGAGAAAATTTATTACGTCGCAAAGCCTGTTTGCCTTAGTCGCTACGCCGCCGTCAACACTAACAAATAGATGTTCGATTACTCCGCCGCTATCGATCGGCGCCACGCTAACTGTTTCGGGCTTTTTGAGGAAGATATTTGCGAGACCTAAGACACGGTCGGTAATGGTTGCGCTGAAAAATAAGCCTTGGCGAACGGGTGGAAGTTTTTTCAGGATGTCTCGAACTTCATCGATGAAACCCATTGAAAGCATTTCGTCAGCTTCATCTAGGACGAATGTATCGCATTTTCTGAGCTGAATCAGGCGGCGATTTAGAAAATCCATGATGCGGCCGGGGGTGCCAACGACGATTCGGGCATCACGTGAAAGTTGTTTCTCCTGTGCGCGAGCGCTGGCGCCGCCGATTATGCAAGCGGGCGATATTCCCATATCTAGGGATTCGATGACTGTTTTAACTTGGACTGCGAGTTCTCGTGTCGGTGTGATAATGAGCGCGCGCGTGTTGCGGCCCGCGGTTGTGTCCGCGAGACGTTTAAGAATCGGAAGAACGAACGCGAGAGTTTTCCCGCTTCCAGTCTGGGCTTGAACGATTAAGTCGCTGCCTTTGAGCGCAATCGGAATCGAAAGACGCTGAACGTCAGTTGGAACGGAGATATTTAATTTTGTAAGCGCATTCAGCAACGACTCGTCGGGCAGGAAAGCCTCGAACGTGTTGGAAGCAGCTATGAGAGGATCGGTCACGAAATGATTCTAATATTTTGGGGCGGGTATTTCGGTTAAATCCCGGCACCGGCGTTGATGCCTAGTGCCCGGACTTTTCGAA
>JADMIO010972874.1_pt1 | contig 14703 bp, 13 predicted proteins | sample 8958161 | NCBI WGS metagenome assembly JADMIO01 (sample SAMN16585339, study PRJNA669376) | soil metagenome | isolation source: Crop rotation soil | place: USA: Cullars Rotation, Alabama | collected 2011 | reverse complement strand
ATCGCCTATATCGACGATTTCCAGCTGATGATGGTGCTGACCTTGGCGACCATTCCCTTCCTGTTCCTGATCAAGAAGACGCGGCCGGCCGCCGGCGGTCACGCGGTGCTCGATTGATGCGTATTTCTTTTTCGCTGCTTGCCGCTTTGCTGGTTTCCGCTTGCACGGTGGGGCCGGATTTCCAGACGCCGCCATCGCCCGACGTCACGAGCTATGCCGGCAAGGGCGATGCCGGACCGCCGGACGATCAGCGCATTGCGCTGGGCACACGTATCCAGGGCGACTGGTGGAGCGCCTTCAAATCACCGCCGCTGGATGACACCATCAAGCTGGCGCTGTCCGGCAACCAGGACGTCGAAGCGGCGCGCCATCGCATGGCGGAAGCCGAGGAACAGGTGAACGCCGCCGAAGGCGCGCTGCTGCCGCAAGTCTCGCTAGGGGCTACCGCCGGCTATCAAAAATATGGCCGCTCGCTGTTCGGGCCGCTCAATTTTTCCATCCCGCCCTTCGCTTATTACACAGTAGGCCCGACGGTGACATTCCCGCTGGATCTGTTTGGCGGCGAAAAGCGCACCGTCGAAGAGAAACAGGCGCTGCTGCAATATCAGGGCTTCGAGCTGGACGCCGCCTATCAATCCTTGACCGCCCATGTCGCGGCCGAGGCGCTGGCGCTGGCGGCGGCACGCGCGCAGATCGACACGCTGAAAGGCATCATCGCCGATGACGAGCGCAATGTCGGGCTGGTGCAATCGGCGATCACCGGTGGCTCCGGCACGCGCGTGCAGCTGGTGAGCGCCCAAAGTCAACTGGCCGAGGATCGCGCCTTGATGCCGGACCTCAATCAGCAGGAAGCGGTGGCGCGTCATGCGCTCTCCATCCTGGTGGGCAAGGCGCCTGCGGAATGGAGCCCACCGGAATTCGCGCTGTCGGATTTCACCTTGCCGGCGGAAATCCCCGCCAGCCTGCCGTCGGAACTGGTGCATCGACGCCCCGACATCCAGGCGGCGGAAGCACAATTACACGCGGCCAGCGCCGCCATCGGCGTCGCCACTGCCAATCTCTATCCCAACCTCAATCTCACCGCGACGGTGACGCAGCAGGCTCTGACTCCGGGCACCTTGTTCAACAGCATCAGCAACGCCTATTCGCTGGCGGCGGGTCTCACCCAACCTTTGTTCAGCGGCGGCCGCTTGAGCGCGGAGAAGCGCGCGGCAGTGGAGAATTACCAGGCAGCACTGGCGGTCCATCGCCAGACGGTCCTCACCGCCTTCGGCAATGTCGCCGACCGGTTGCAGGCGCTGTCGAACGACGCGGACCGCTTGCATGCACAGCAGGCGGCGGCCGACACGGCGGCGCAATCGCTCGATCTGGCGCGGCGCAGCTATGAAGCGGGCAATTCCGGCATCCTGGACGTGATCGATGCGGAGCGGCGCAATGCCCAGGCGCAATTGGGCCTGGCGCGGGCCACGGCGCAGCGGTTGATGGATACGGCTGAGCTTTATCTGGCGCTGGGCGGCTCGCCGGTTATGTCCCAGAAGCCGAAAGAGACCAAAACCGACTGAGGCTCAGGGCATCGCTTTCTTTGGCAACGCCGCAATCTCTTCGGGCGTAAGCGGCGTCATCGCCTTGACCAAGCAAGGCTCGACAGCGCCTCCGATCCCTGAGCTGACCTTCAAATCCCAATCCAGCGGCGAACAGACAAGATTGGAGCCGCGGAAGGTGGTGATCAGACGCGCGCCGGGCGCGGTCAGGAACGAACACCGATTTCTCAGATCCAGCCGATAGATCTGTTTCAAACGCACACGGATATAGAGCGTGTTGGCATCGGCGGCACGCCAGTTGCCCATGTCCGTGGTGTTGAAACATTGGCCCGCGGGCCGGACCGGCTCGGCGGCTGCAGGCGTGATGCTCATGACCGCGATCACAAAACCCGCAAGCAGGAGCGTGGAATTCTTCAGCATCCTCGGTACCTCCGCGCCCCCGTCATTCAGCCTACCACAACCTGCAATCATTCCGCAGGCGTCACAAATCCGAAACGTAGGGCATTTGCTGCACTGCGGTTGCGCCAACCCGGCTCAAGATAATGCATAAATCGCGCAAAAACCGGGCGGGTTCCGCTCTGCAAAATCCGTTTCGGTGTTATAGTGCAAACATGCGTCGCTCCTGGTCTGGAGAGGCCATGAGTGATGGTTAGCAACGGAGAGCACCACGCAACATACCGCCTGAGGGCGGAAGAACCTGGAGGCAATATGAGTGGCCTGTCGGACTTTCATCATGCCGAAGAAGAAAACAAAGGTTCAAAGATCATTGCTTGGGTCGTCATCGCCCTTCTGGTGGGCGGCGCCGCACTGTACATCGTAGAATCCGGCATGTTGACGTCCAGTCCCACCACGACTGGACAGAATTATCCACGCGGCATGTAAAATCTGAACGCGGCTTGCCCGGCACTTCGCCGGGCGGGCGCGTTTGCCGCCTGACGCAAGGGCCCGAGGCAAGGGCAAGGGAACGGATCATCCGCGGTTCCGTTTTCTGAATGTGGTTTGCGTCGAGGTTTCGGCATGACCTTCCGGATCGCGCTTCCCGTTGTTTTTCTTTGTTCCCTGTCCATTGCCGCCTCTGCGGAAGACTTCGCCCCCATGGCGCTCAACAGCGTTGGCCGCGTACCCGCCAAAATTGCCGGCGCGCCGGTCAAGGACATCCATGGCGCGATCGTGGGTACGGTCGCCAAGATCGAAACCGATGGACAAGGAAAGCCGCTGCGCGCCGATGTGACTTTGAACGGCGGACGTATGGTGTTTCTGGACACCGTCAATCTCAGCTATGACGAAAATGCCAATGTGCTGGTGACGGGGCTGGACCAGCAGCAGCTCGCCCAATTGGCGGACGAACGGCGCGGGTGACGCCGTTCAGGACGTGTTTCTGACCAGACTGACGAGATCGTCCCGCAAGGATGCGGACGCCGCTTGCCGGTCGAGAATCGCGTGATGCTCCCGCCAGATCGGCACCGCCTTGGCCAGCAATTTGCGCCCTTGGCCCGCAAGGCTGAGCAGCCTGCCTCTGCCGTCGTCCGGATCGACCGTGATTCGAATAAGGCCCCGCCGCTCCAGCGGCTTGAGCGCGGCGGTAAGAGTGGTGCGGTCCATCGCCAGGAATTCGGCCAAAGGCGCGATGGACGGCGGCTTGGGCCGGTTCAGGGCCATCAAAAGCGAGAATTGTCCGTTGGTCAGCCCTAGCGGGCGAAAGGCGTCGTCAAAGCGCCGGGCCAGGGTCCTGGCCGCCCGCTGAGCCGCCAGGCAAAGGCAGGTGTCGCGCACCTCCAGGGTGGTTTCATAGGGAAGGTCCGGGTCGGCGGAAGAAACCGGTGTCATCAAGTTGTTATGTTGAGTTCAACCTATCAAGTCAAGCTGTGCTGACGGCGCGGAAGACGGCATAAGGGCTGCCGCAATTTCGGGAATCATCCTGTGACAAGAGGCTTCCTGCGCCTGGCCGTTATTCTGGGCTTGATCACCGCGGTCGGGCCGTTTGCCATAGACATGTACCTGCCCGCCCTGCCCTCCATGGGCGCAAGCCTGGCGGCGAGTACGGGCGCGGTGCAGCTGAGCCTGATGGTTTTCTTTGTGGTCATCGGCGTCTGCCAGCTTTTCTACGGTCCCTTGAGCGACATGGTGGGGCGCAAGCCGCCGATCTATGGCGGGCTGGTGATTTTCACGGCCGGCAGCATCGGCTGCGCGCTTTCGCCCAGCATTACCGTCCTGATCGCATTCCGCGTGCTGCAGGCCTTCGGCGCCTGCGCCGGCATGGTCGTGCCCCGGGCCATCGTGCGGGACCTTCACACCGGGCCGGATGCGACAAGATTGATGTCGTTGCTCATGCTGACGGTGAGCATCTCGCCCATTCTGGCGCCTTTGACCGGCAGCTTCGTGATCGGCGCCTTTGGCTGGCGCGGTGTCTTTGTGGCACTGACCATCGCGGCTGCCATCGCGCTGACTCTGGCGCTCACCCAGCTTCCCGAAACGCGGCCCCTGGAGGCGCGCAGCGAAAGCAGCTGGCGCGGGGCGTTCGGCGCTTATGGCCGCCTGCTGCGCGATGGCGAGTTTGTCGGCCTCATCCTGGTCGGCGGGCTGGGCGTGTCATCCTTCTTCGTCTATCTGGGCAGCGCTTCCTTCGTGCTGATCAACCATTACGGCCTGACACCGCGGTTGTTCAGCCTGTGCTTTGCGCTGAACGCGGCGGCTTTTTTCGGCTTCAGCCAGATGACTGGCATGCTGACACAGCGTTACGGCCTGGCGCGGGTGATCCGCGTGGCGGCGGCCGGCTTCGTTCTGCCCATGCTGGTGCTGGCGGCGCTGTTCGCGCTCGGCATCAACAATCTGTTCGCGCTGATGGCGCCCTTGTTCATCGGCTATGGCTTTCTGGGGCTGGTGATCCCCACGTCCGCCGTGCTGGCGCTGGAGCATCATGGCGAGATTGCCGGCACCGCATCGGCCTTGATGGGTTCGCTGCAGATGATCATCGGTTCGGTGTCCATGGCGCTGGCCGGACTTTTCGCCAATGGCCGACCCGAGCCCATGGCCTACGCCATCGCCGCCTGCGCCACGGGCACTTTCCTGGCGACCTGGATAACCCTCAGGCACGCCCATCCCGCGCCGGCCGCGGCGCTCGCGGAATAGCAGCTACCAGACCGGCTCTTCGCGGTCCCGGTGGATGTCGTGAGTGAGAATGCCGGTGTTGGGCGGCGGCATCTCCAGCCAGTGCTTGTGAGTCAAGGTCCGCTTGGTGTCTTCATGGCCGCTCGCCCAATGCTCGCGCATGGAGGTGCGGGAGAATTCGTAATCCTTCGCGTTCCCCTCATACGCCTTCTGCTGATAGATCAGCTGCAGAATGGTATGAGCGGGGAGCTTGGCGAGCTTGTCGCGCATGGCGCGTTCCTCGTCGGTGAGGTCGGCTTCCGGAATCTTGAGCAGCGCGCGATAAGCCCGTGTCTTCCAGCGCTGCAGCCGCTGGAACATATCCGTGACTTGGCGGGTGCGCGAGGAATAGGCGATGTCTTTTTCCCGCCCCATCACATCGCCCATGGTGCGCGGCAGCGCGCCGGCGGCGCTGAACAGATCGACCTGGAAGACCAGCGAATTGATGTCGTCGTCCTGGGCGAGCAGATGCTGCAGCGGCGTGTTGGAGACGATGCCGCCGTCCCAGAAATAATCCGTGCCGATCTTGACCGGCGCGAAGGCGGGCGGCAGCGCGCCCGAGGCCATGATGTGCTCCGGCTCGATCACGTGCTTGTGATTGTCGAAGAAGATGAAATTGCCGGTCGCGACATTCACCGCGCCCACCGAAAAGCGGCAACGCTTGGAGTTGAGAAGATCGAAATCCACCAGCTCCAAAAGTGTCTCGCGCAAGGGCGCATTGTCGTAATAGCTGGTGGCGGTCTTGGCGCCGGCCGGGCTAAGCCAGGGATTGATCTTGTTGGGCGCGAAGAAGCCGGGCTGACCCAGCATGGTGGTATAGAAGGATGAGGTGGCGTTGCGTAGTTGGCGGAAGATGTCGCCGTCGGGCGTATGCAGCCACACAGTGCGGTCGGTGATGCGGGTCCAGAAAGTGGAGAGACGCTCCAGCCTGTCTTCGGGCCTGTTGCCCGCAATGATCGCCGAATTGACCGCGCCGATGGAAACACCGGAGACCCAGTCGGGCTCAAGCCCTGCCTCATGCATGGCCTGATAAACGCCGACCTGATATGCGCCGAGCGCGCCGCCGCCCTGCAAAACCAATGCGATCCGGCCGCAACGGTCCGGCCGCCAAGTGGCGTGTTCGTCTTGCTCGAAATTAATGGGTCTCGTGTCCATGGCGGGAGTGTAGAACCTGGGCGTTAATATTCCCGTGACAAGGGGACATCAAAAATAAACTGTCATTAAACTGTCCGGCGGGCTTGAAGTTTGTGGCCATGATGGAAACGTGGCGCTTGTCCTGTCCCAGCCACCCTCCAACGCCCAAGGATTTCCCCATGCTCAAAGGCAAGGTCGCCCTCGTCACCGGCTCGACCAGCGGTATCGGGCTCGCCATCGCGCGGGCTTATGCCAAACAAGGCGCCAACGTCGTGATCAACGGGTTCGGCGACAAGGACGCCATCGAAAAGGAGCGTACCGGCATCGAAGCCGATTTCGGTGTGAAAGCGCTCTATTCCGGCGCCGACATGAGCAAAGGCGATGAGATCGGCGCCATGGTCGCGGAGGCCGAAAACAAACTCGGTGCGGTCGACATCCTGGTCAACAATGCCGGCATCCAATTCGTTTCGCCCATCGAGGAATTTCCGCCCCAGAAATGGGAGCAGATCATCGCCATCAATCTGTCGGCCGCTTTCTACGCCATCCGCGCCGCGGTGCCGGGGATGAAGGCGCGCAAATGGGGCCGCATCATCAACACCGCCTCGGCCCATGCCCTGGTCGCTTCACCCTTCAAATCGGCCTATGTTTCCGCCAAGCATGGCATCGCGGGCCTGACCAAGACGGTGGCCTTGGAGACGGCCACTTTCGGCATTACCGCCAATGCCATCTGTCCGGGCTATGTCTGGACCCCGCTGGTGGAAAAGCAGATTCCCGACACCATGGCGGCGCGCAATCTGACCCGAGACCAAGTGATCAATGACGTGCTGCTGCACGCCCAGCCCACCAAGCAGTTCGTGACGGTGGAGGAAGTCGCCGACCTTGCCATCTTCCTCGCCTCCGACAGCGCCCGCTCCATCACCGGCGCGATCATCCCCGTCGATGGCGGCTGGACCGCGCAGTAGGGCGATCGTGCGAGCCGAAGCGATCCTCAACCTTCCGTCCATGCCGGCAGCGGGACCGAGCTATCCGGGCGGGCCTTATCGCTTCGTCAATCGCGAGTACATGGTCATCACCTATGAAAGCGAGCCGGAGTTGATCCGGGCGCAATTGCCCGAGCCGCTGGAAATGGCCGCGCGGCCTTTGGTGCATTACGAATGGATCAAGATGCCGGATTCCTCCGGCTTCGGCAGCTACACGGAATCCGGTCTCGTCATCCCCTGCCTGTTCAAAGGCGAAGAGGTGAATTTCGTCAGCCAGATGTATCTGGACGACGATCCCCCCATCGCGGCCGGGCGCGAGATTTGGGGCTTTCCCAAGAAATATGCTCATCCCAAGCTGGAGATCGTGAAAGACACGCTCACCGGCACCCTGGAATATGCCGGGCAGCCCGTGGCGATGGGCACAATGGGCTACAAGGCCGAAAGCATGGCGGGCAACGGTCAGGCCACCACCGCCACCCTCTCCAAGACCCAGGTCAATCTCAAGATCATTCCTGGCATCGACGGTACGCCCGCCATCTGTCAGCTGGTGGCGCTCAATCTCACCGACATCACGGTAAAGGGATCATGGCGCGGGCCGGGACGACTGCATCTGATCCCGCATGTCAACGCGCCGGTGGCGGACCTTCCAGTCAAAGCCATTGTCGGCGCGCATCACTTCATCGCCGACCTGACCCTGCCTTACGGCCGGGTGCTGCACGATTATCTGAAAGCGTGATTCACCAGGGGTGAAAGAGGGTCGCGGCCGCGATCACCAGTTCCGCCAGGATCAGGATCACGATCAAAAGCTCCAGCCGGGCCGAACGGGCCGTATCCATCATGTCGGTGAAGGTTTCCGCCGCGCTGGCGATCACGCTCATTTTCTGATTGAGCAAGGTGCCCCGCTCGATGATTTCATATTCGTCTTCCAGGCGGGCATAGAAGCGCTCCAGCTCCGGGTGTTCCCACAAAATGTCCGGCTTCTCGGCAAAGGCGATGCGGCCGGAGACGCGATGCTGGGTGAGAAGCGCCGATCCCACCAGCTTGAGCAATTCCTGACGGCGGCTGGGAAGCTCGCCGCGCACGGCAAGCCTGCTGGCGGCGGGCTCGATGGTGTCGAACACCGAGGCGACTTCTTTTTCGTAATGCGCCAAGGCAACGCTCTTGCCCAGGATGTCGGCCAGGACCAGGGCCTGTGCCGGATTCATGCCTTTCAGTTGCAGCACACCCGCCGGTGAAAGGCCCTCCTCCGTTCCCGGCTGCAATTCCAGCGGCAGGCGTTCTTCCTCGCGGCCTGATTGGGGCACACCCGGCGGTGCCAGGCGAAAGAGGCTTTTCTCTTCTTCTTCCGGGGACAATCCGATCAGCACCGCAGCGCCGTAGCGAAAAGCCACGACATAGCCTTCATTCTTGCGATAGCTGAAAGGCGCGGTGGAAATCAGCCGCGCTTCCGAGGTGCGGTCGGGACTGAGCCGATCGCCCAGAAGAACGGCGCGGGCGCGCAATGTCATGCGAGGCCAGTCATAGCGGCCGGATCATTTCGTGGATCACTGGGCCGTGGGCGCTTCGCTCAGCGCGAAGACGCAGTCCAGCCCGCGCCAGACTTCCACGCCGTCACCCTCTTCGATAAGGCTTTTGGCGCGCCGGATTGCGGCATGATCGCTGGCCTGGGAACAGGCATAGATCACGGGAAACCGGCTCTGTTTTTTGATGATGCGGATTTCATAGGCGTCCAAGGAAAACTCCCTCGATCTCCCCGCCTCGCGAACAATCCCCGCGCCATACAACGTGTATCGCCTCTCCCTGTCCAATGAATTTGAGAGAAAATTTCGTGGCAATATTTCGCGGCTGCACAATCGCGGACAATCCCTCCCTAAGGTGAGGTTTTGCGCTTGGAAGCAACGCGGGCGCTTCCTAAGATGCACCAAAGGATTCTGAGGGGGCGATCATGACGGTAGGCTGGAAAAACATATCCGTGGCGGCAAGCTTGCTGATGCTGGCCGGCAGCGCGAGCGCACAAGCGCCGCGGAACGAGCCGCCGCTGCAGCCAGATCCCACCACCCTGGATGAATCCGCCCCGCCCGGCGCCAATTACGACAAGGCCGATTTCCGTTTCTGGGCCCCGGACGGCGTCACCAAACTGGACGGCATTCTGGTGCTCAATCCCGGTTCCAACGGCGAAGGCCGTCAGATGGCGTCCGATCCGGTGTGGCGGCAATGGGCGGCCGGCCACAAGTTCGCCATCGTCGCCACCCATTTGACCGACAAGGTGCCGTCTTTTGTCGAGGACTATGCCGATGTGAGCAAAGGCAGCGGCCAGGCCCTGCTCAACGCCATCGACGCTTTCGCCAAACGCTCCAAACATCCGGAGCTTTCGACCGCGCCGCTGGTCCTGTGGGGCATGTCGGCAGGCGGCGAAGTCAATTACGAAGTCGCGGCCTGGAAGCCGGAACGGGTTGCCGCTTTCATCGTCAACAAGGGTAATTTCTATTACACTGGCACCGCTTCCAAAGCGATGCGCGGGGTGCCCGCGCTGCTGTTCGTGGGCAATGACGATCTGCAATATCGTATCACGGCGGTGACCGGCATCTTCTCCATGAACCGGCGGCCGGGCGCGCTTTGGGCCCTGGTGCAGGAGCCCAACACCCCGCACGCGGTGGGCCGTTCCGACGAGATGTCCCGCATGTTTTTCGACGACGTGCTGCCCATGCGCATCACGTCCGGCTCCAACAGCCTGAAGGCCCTGGACGCGACCAAGGGCTGGCAGGGCGACCTTGCCAAGCACACCGTGGCGGCGGTGGTGCCGGGCGCCAAAATGCCGGAAGAGCCCACGGTCTGGCTTCCGACCGAACGCATGGCCAAGGCTTGGGTTGCGGTGGAGAACGGCACGCCCTTCGAAAAATAATTCTAAGTCGCGGCGCTTTTAACTATGTCGCGAGATCGCGATTGAACGCGCCTGCCATCGGATCAAGATGGCATCAACCCGTTTCTAGGCTGGGGGCAGCAGCGGGTGAGAGCCGGGCCGTGGTGAACCCTCCCGCGGCCCGACTCGCCAAAATCCTCGCATCAATGCGCGGCGATCTTCTTCACATTGTCGTTGATATGCACCAGCGCCTGGGAAGCGTTCTGCGCGCTCGAGGAAATCTCGCGCGTCGCCACGCTTTGCTCTTCCAGCGCCGAAGCCACCATGGTGACATATTCGCTGACGAGATCGGCGGAACGCACCGCTTCGCCCACCGCGGACGCGACCGAGCTTGACACGCTCTGCATCTCCGCGATCTCGCGCGAGATGTTCTCCGTCGCCGCGGCGGTCTGGTTGGCCAGATTCTTCACTTCCGAAGCCACCACGGTGAAGCCTTTGCCGGCATCGCCGGCCCGGGCCGCTTCGATGGTGGCGTTGAGGGCCAGCAGATTGACCTGACCGGCGATGTTGCGGATCAGTTCCACGATCTTTTCCATCGCTTCGGAGCTGCGCCGCAGATTGTCGGAGGAATCGCCGGCCGTCTTGACCTTGTGGACGATGTCCTCGACCGCGGCCCTCGACTTGGCCATGCTGACATTGATCTCGGCGATGGAGGCGGACATTTCCTCGGCCGCCGAAGCCACGCCATGCACATTGCTGGTGGATTGGTCGACCAGACCGGCCACCTGGATACGCGCCGTCATGCTGGCGGTGATGTCGGAGGCGAACTTCACCACTTTGAACGGCTTGCCGTTCATGTCGAAGATCGGGTTATAGGACGCCTGGATCCAGATTTCCCGGCCGCCCTTGCCCAGGCGCTGATATTCGCCCGCGTCATACTTGCCGGCCCGCAGCTTTTCCCAGAAGCGGCGATAGTCGTCGCTCCTGGCATGGGCCTCGCTCACGAACAGACTGTGATGCTTGCCTTTGATCTCGTCCAGCCGATAGCCCATGGCGGAGAGAAAATTCTCGTTGGCGTCGATGATGGTGCCGTCGAGATTGAAATGGATCACCGCTTGCGACTTGCCGATGGCATCTATCTGGCCGTGGATGTCGGCGCTGGCGAGTTTTTGTCTGGTGACGTCGGTGGCGAATTTCACCACCTTGAAGGGCTTGCCGTTCATGTCGCGGATGGGATTGTAGGAGGCCTGGATCCAGACCTCGCGCCCGCCTTTGGCCAGACGCTTATATTCACCCGCATCATATTCGCCGCGGCCGAGCTTTTCCCAAAATTGGCGATAGGCCGCGCTCGCCGCATGACCAGGTTCGACGAACATCTTGTGATGCTTTCCCTTGATCTCCTCCAGCGCATAACCCATGGCGGAGAGGAAATTCTCGTTGGCGTCCAGAATGGTGCCGTCGAGATTGAAATGGATCACCGCTTGCGACTTGCCGATGGCCGCGATCTGGCCCATGGCATCGGCCGAGCTGCGCTTCTGTTCGGTGATGTCGGTGGCGAATTTGACAATCTTGGCCGGCGAGCCGTCGCGGCGTAGCACCGGATTGTAAGAGGCTTGAATCCAGACTTCGCGCCCGCCCTTGGCCAGACGCCTATATTCACGGGAATCGTATTCGCCGCGCCGCAGCTTCTCCCAGAATTGCCGGTACTCGGCGCTTTCGGAGAAAGCGATTTCCACAAAGATGCGATGGTGCCGCCCCTTGATTTCCTCCAAGCGGTAGCCCATCGCGGCCAGAAAGTTCGCGTTCGCGTCAAGAATGGTGCCGTCAGGCGAAAACTCGATCACCGCCTGCGACTTGTCGAGCGCGGCGAGTTTCGCCGCCATTTCAGATGCTTTCCAGAAAGTCATAGTCGCCCCCACCTCGCGGGCGACTTCGCTATCCGGCAACAACACAACGCGTCTGACAGCGGCCCGCGAATTTCCTTCGCGGGATCAAATTAAATGCAAATTATCGCCAACGATTTAATCGGTCCCTGTACGGACGTATAAGTTGTCACTGTACAACTACAATTCTCTGTATGGTTTTGTACCGACCAGAGAGATTTGTGACAATCAGGACAAGACCACCAACAGGTCCTTGGCGTCGATCTGCGCGCCCGCCTTCACCAGAAGCTCCGCAACCTTGCCGTCGCGCGGTGCGTGCAGCGCGGTTTCCATCTTCATGGCTTCGATGGTGAGAAGCACGTCGCCTGCCTTCACGCTTTCGCCCTGCTTCACCGCGATGGTGGAGATGGCGCCCGGCATGGGGGCGGCGACATGAGCGTCGTTGCCCTCCTCCGCCTTGCGCCGCACTTCCACCGTGGCCTTGGCCGAGCGGTTGGGCACCTTGACGATGCGGGGTTGACCGTTCAGCTCGAAGAAGACCCGCACTTTGCCTTCCTCGTCGGTCTCGCCGATGGTCTGGAGCCTCAAGACCAGCGACTTGCCCCGTTCCAGCTCGATGGCGATCTCCTCGCCCAGCTTCATGCCATAGAAGAACACAGGCGTGGGCAGCACCGACACCGGGCCGTATTTGCCCTGCATGGCGGCATAGTCGGTGAAGACTTTGGGATACATCAGATAAGACAGCAGTTCGTCGCCTTCCAGCGGCCGGCCGATCTTGGTTTCGGCTTCTTTCTGCGTGGCCACCAGGTCGGCGGCGGGGAGCAGCGCGCCCGGGCGTTCGGTCGTGGGCTTGATGTCTTTTAACACCTTGCTCTGCAGTGCTTTCGGCCAGCCGCCCAGGGGCTGACCCAGATCGCCCCGCAGCATTTCGACAACCGAGGCGGGAAACGCCATATCGTGCTTGGGATCCAGCACTTCCTCGCTGGAGATGTCCTGCGCCACCATCATCAGCGCCATGTCGCCCACCACCTTGGAGGACGGCGTCACTTTCACGATATCGCCGAACAGGTCATTGGCGGCGCGGTAAGCTTTGGCGACCTCATGCCAGCGCGTCTCCAGCCCCAAGGAGCGGGCCTGTTCCTTGAGATTGGTGAACTGACCGCCCGGCATTTCGTGCAGATAGACTTCGGAGGCGCCGGCCTTGAGGTCGCTCTCGAAAGCGGCGTACTGGGTGCGAACCGCTTCCCAGTAAAAGCTGATCTGGCGGATGGCCTCGGGATCGAGGCCCGGATCGCGCGGCGTGTGGCGCAAAGCTTCCACGATAGAGCCCAGGCAAGGCTGGGAGGTGGTGCCCGACATGGCGTCCATGGCGCCGTCCACCGCATCGACGCCCGCATCCACCGCCGCCAGGATGGTGGCGCCGGCGATGCCCGACGTGTCGTGGGTGTGAAGGTGGATCGGCAGCCCGATTTCATTCTTGAGCGCTGCGACGAGCACGCGCGCCTGGGCCGGCTTGAGCAGACCTGCCATGTCCTTGATGGCCAGGATATGACAGCCCGCCTTCTCCAACTCCTTCGCCATGCGGATGTAATAGGCAAGATCGTACTTGGCGCGCGCCGGATCGAAGATGTCGCCGGTGTAGCAGACCGCGCCTTCCGCCAGCTTGCCCGCCTCGCGCACCGCATCAATGGCGACGCGCATATTTTCGGTCCAGTTGAGGCAGTCGAAGATGCGAAACAGATCCATGCCCGCGTCTGCGGTGCGGCGGACGAATTCCTTCACCACATTGTCGGGATAGTTGGTGTAGCCCACGCCATTGGCGCCGCGCAGCAGCATTTGGGTGAGAAGATTGGGCACCGCCTCGCGCACTTTGGCGAGCCGCTCCCACGGGTCCTCGCCCAGAAAGCGCATGGCCACGTCGAAGGTGGCGCCGCCCCAGCACTCCAACGACAAGAGCCCCGGCAGGCCGTTGGCGTACGACGCGGCGGCCGTGGCGATGTCATAGGTGCGCATGCGGGTGGCGAGCAGCGATTGATGCCCGTCGCGCATGGTGGTGTCGGTAATAAGGACCTCTTTGCGGTCCTTCATCCAGGCCGCGAATTTCTCCGGCCCCAGTTGATCCAGACGCTGTTTGGCGCCCGGTGGCGGGTTCTTGCCGAAATTGGGCGCCTGCGGCGTGCGCGCGTCCGCCGGCGGCTTGGCGCGGCCTCGCGTCTCCGGATGGCCGTTGACGGTCACATCCGCGACATAGGTGAGCAGCTTGGTGGCGCGGTCGCGGCGGGGCGGCAGATGAAACAGCTCTGGCGTCTCGTCGATGAAGCGGGTGGTGTATTCGTTGCTGCGGAATTTGGGATGGTTCAGCACCGCTTCCAGGAAGGGCAAATTTGTCGCCACGCCGCGGATGCGGTACTCGCGCAAGGCCCGCTCCATCCGCGCGATCGTTTCGGCCGGGGTAGAGGCCCAAGCGGTGACTTTTTCCAGCAAGGGGTCGTACCAGCGCGTCACCACCGCGCCGGAATAGGCGGTGCCGCCATCGATGCGGATGCCGAAACCGGTGGCGCCGCGATAGGCGATGATGCGGCCATAATCGGGAATGAAATTATTTTCCGGATTCTCGGTGGTGATGCGGCATTGCATGGCATGGCCGCGCGGCACGATATCGCTCTGGCGGGGAATGCCGGTCTCATAGGCGCCGTCGGGGCCTACCGCCCCGATGCGCTTGCCTTCGGCGATGCGGATTTGCGCCTTCACGATGTCGAGGTCGCACACCACCTCGGTGACAGTGTGCTCGACCTGGATGCGGGGATTGACTTCGATGAAATAGAATTTGCCCGTGTCGGCATCCATCAGGAATTCGACGGTGCCGGCACCTACGTAATTGGTGCCGCCCGCGATCTTCAGCGCGGATTCGCACAAGGCTTCGCGCGTGTTGACGTCGAGATAGGGCGCGGGCGCCCGCTCGATCACTTTCTGGTTGCGGCGCTGAATGGAGCAGTCGCGCTCATAAAGATGCACCAGGGTGCCGTGGCTGTCGCCCAGCACCTGCACCTCGACATGGCGGGCGCGGCGCACCAGCTTTTCCAGATAGACTTCGTCCTTGCCGAAAGCGGCCTTGGCCTCGCGGCGGGCGGTGAAGACGGCGTCGAGCAGCGCTTCTT
>JADMIO010812943.1_pt1 | contig 14704 bp, 8 predicted proteins | sample 8958161 | NCBI WGS metagenome assembly JADMIO01 (sample SAMN16585339, study PRJNA669376) | soil metagenome | isolation source: Crop rotation soil | place: USA: Cullars Rotation, Alabama | collected 2011 | reverse complement strand
CGCGACAACTTGTCCACGTGGAATTCTAAGCTTAGGATCCCAATGTGCTGGAAAGCGGTCAGGCGCGCGGGTGCGGTTGAAGCGGAGCCGAGGAATTCAGCGGCGCTGTCGGGCGCGAGCCCCCCGCGGCCGATTTCGGCAAGCACCCCGACGATCCGCCGCACCATCTTCCACAGGAAGTGCGACCCCTCGATACCCACCAGCACCAGGCCACCCGCCTCCTCGACGACGAGCGATTCGACGAGGACGAGGCTCGACTTCGGCATGTCTTCGTCGGCCCCGTCCGCTGCCGTGAACGACTTGAAATCCTTCATACCGACGAAGGCGGCGGCCGCCGTGCGCATGCGTCCCGTATCGATCGGCTCCTTCACCCACCAGACATAGGCCTTCGCGAACGCCGTCCGGCGCCGCGCGATTTGATAGATGTATCTGCGGGCCACGGCGTCGTGGCGCGCGTGAAAGCGGTGGGGCACGACCGCCGCCGCGAGCACGTTGATATCCGCCGGCAGCGTGTCGTTGAGCGCGCGCCGGAGCGACTCGGGCGGCAGCGCCGTGCTGACGTCGAGATGCGCGACCTGCGCGAGCGCGTGCACGCCGGCGTCGGTGCGGCCCGATCCGTACAGCTCGAAGTCGGCGCGCCGCGTGACCTCGCGGACCGCGCGATCGATCTCGCCCTGCACCGTGCGGGCGTTGTTCTGAATCTGCCACCCGCTGTAACGGGTGCCGGCGTACTCGATCGTCAGCTTGAAGCGTGGCACGCGCGTCCTCTCGCCGCGGGGCGGCCCGGAGCGAGGCAGTATAATTCTCGTTTCCTTCTGGAGACACGATGGCATCCGAGATCGTCGAAGCGTCGGGACACCTCATCGACTCGGGGCTCCTGAACGGCATCTTCGACACGGTCATCCGCCACGGCGGCAGCTTCGAGGTCCAGCGCTTCACGATCGGACGGACGAATGCCGAGCCGTCGATGCTGTCGATGCGCGTCAGCGCCGAGAGCGACGAGGTGCTGCGCGAACTCCTCGAGGATCTCGTCCCGCTCGGCTGCAACGTCGTCACGGCGCAGGACGTCACGCTGCGGACCGCGGATCTCGACGGCTGCGCGCCGGCCGACTTCTACTCGACGACGAACCACGAGACCCATGTCCGGATCGACGGGCAGTGGATCGGCGTCGAGCAGCAGCGGATGGACGCGGCGATCGTCGTCGCCGGCGGACGGGCGTACTGCCGGAAGCTGCGCGATCTGCGCAAGGGCGACGCCGTCGTGTGCGGGGTGGCCGGGTTGCGTGTGGTGCCGACGTTTCAGGATCGCGACCGTCTCGGGTTCGCGTTCATGAACAACGAGGTGTCGTCGGAGCGGCGCGTCGAGGCGGCTGTCGGCCGCGTGGCCGAGATGATGCGCGGCGTGCGCGCCAACGGCGGCCGCATCGCGATGGTGGTCGGCCCGGTGGCCGTCCATACCGGGGGCGCGCCGTATCTGGCGCAGTTGATCCGCTCCGGCTTCGTCCAGGTGCTGCTGTCGGGCAACGCGCTGGCGGTGCACGACATCGAGTTCGCGATGTTCGGCACGTCGCTCGGTGTGAACCTCGAGACCGGCCGCGCGGTCGAAGGCGGCCACCATCACCACATGCGCGCCATCAACGCCGTTCGCCGCGCCGGCGGCATTCCGCAGGCCATTGAGGGCCGCATTCTCACGTCGGGGATCATGTACGAGTGCGTGAAGCAGCGGATCGAGTACGTGCTGGCCGGCAGCATTCGAGACGACGGCCCGCTGCCCGACACGATGATGGACCTGGTCGCCGCGCAGGACCGCTATGTGGCGGCGCTGAAGGACGTGTCGCTCGTGTTGATTCTCGCGAGCATGCTGCACGGCATCGGCGTCGGCAACATGCTGCCGTCCGCGGTGCGCGTCATCTGCGTGGACATCAATCCGGCGGTGGTGACCAAGCTGGCCGATCGCGGATCGTCCCAGACGGTCGGCATCGTCACCGACACGGGACTCTTCCTGCACCAGCTCGCCGAGCACCTGGCGCGTCCCGCGGCGGTCTGATCCCGCGCGGCGCTACCCGTCCGTGTGGACTTCGCGGACGGCGTCGCGCACGCTGAGCAGCGTCGCGAGCTCGTCCTTATGATGCTCGGCGCGCGCTCGCGCGTCGGGCCCGAAGAAGCCGACCACGTCGGTGCCGTTCAGGAACACACACCAGCCGTCGTTGTTCTCGATAGATCGCCGCACTTCGAGAGTCGGCTTGTTGTCAACACCGGCGATATTTGCAAGTGCCGCGCCCGCCTCCTGAGCGGGAGCCGGATTCGCACGCCCCGCTATAATCGCGGCGTGTTTCGGCCCATTTTCTTCACTATCGCCGCCGTCGCCGGCGTGGCTGCCGCTGCCGGGATCGCTGCGCGCGGCGGCCTGGGTGCAGCGTCCACGGACACCCCGCCGGGAATCCTCCTTTCCCGGCAGGTGATCGAGCAGGAGCACCTGCGCGTGGGCGATCTCGTGACACTTTCGGCCGATTCTGCCGGAACCCGTTCAGCTCGCTTCCGTGTGGAGGGGGTCTACGAGCCGACACCTGACCCGGCGAAGTTCTCACGCAAACGGCTCGAAGCCCGTCTGCATCTCCCCGATCTCATCGCGCTGACCGCGGATGCCGCCGATTCCGCCGCGGCCGATTCGGTGGACGCCATCAACCTGGCGGTCGCTCACCCCGCGGACATCCAGCCGGTCATCTCCGCGATCGTCGCGCGCGTTCCGGGCATTGTCGTTCGCGAGACGTCATCGAACGAGGGGTCGTCCGATGTCTTCGCCATCGTCGAGCGGTTCCATTGGGCGATCGCCCTGGTGACGATGGCGGGGAGTACCGCGTTTCTCCTGGCGCTGATGGTGATACGCGCCGAGGAGCGCCGCGAAGTGGTCGGCATCCTGAGATTGATTGGCATCGGCTCGCGGTCGATCGCTCTTGAAATCGTGATCGAGGGCCTCGTCATCGGCGCCGCCGGCGCCGCGTTTGGCCTCGTCGTCGCGTTCGCGGGGCAGGCGGCGGTGAATCGATATTTCCAGTGGCGCTACGACACGGCGCTGGTCTTCGTCCGCATCACGCCGCGCATCATCGCGCAGGCTGTTGCTCTGGCGCTGCCGCTCGGAGTGGCTGCGGGCGTCGTCGCCTCGGCGACGCTTCTCGGACGGAACATCGTGGCGCTCGTGCGGCGATGACCGCCAGCAGGCTCGCGTGGCGCACGGTCGCGGCGCGCCCTGCGCGTGCGGTGCTGGGCGTTGCGGGCGTCGCCGTCACCGGGGCGCTTCTTTTCGACATGCTGCTGCTCTCGAACGGTCTGCTCCTCTCCTTTCAGGATCTGCTCGAGCGCGCCGGGTACGACGTGCGCGTGGTATCTGCCGAGGGCGCGTCGATCGCGCGGGCGCCGGTCGATCACGCCGGTGCGCTGGCGTCTGAACTGGCGGCGCTGCCGCAGATCGCCGGCGTGTGCCTGGTTCGGCGGGCGCGCGCCATTCTGACGCTGCCGCGCGGCGGACCGCTGGAGCTGGTCGGTGTCTCGGCGTGTCCCCGCGGCCGTGGATGGCGGATTGTGCGCGGCGTCGATCTCCCGGAGGCATCGACCGGGATGCCCGCGGCGGTGATCAACCGGCGGCTCGCGGAAAGGCTCCGTGTCGCGCCCGGCGACACATTGGCGGCACGGATGGCCCTGGGCCGCGGCCCGTCCGTCCTGCCCGCCGTGACGTTCCGGGTCGCCGGGATCGCCGAGTTCGATCTCGAGCCGGGCGACGAGTACCTCGCCGGCATCGGCCTGGATCGCCTGGCCGAGATCGAGGGCAACGATGCCGTGGACGAAGCCGACGTCGTGCTCGTCGCGTCGCGTCCACCCGCGAGCGCCGACGCCGCGGCTGCGGCGATCGTGCGCCGCCGCCCGGAACTGAGGACCATGACCAACGCGCAGGTCGTCGGTCAGTTCAATCAGAACGGCTTTGCATACTTCCGGCAAATCTCGGCCGTGCTGACCGTCGTCATGGTCGCATTTGCCTTCCTGCTGATTACCACGCTGCTCAGCGTCTCGGTGAATCAGCGGCTCACCGAGGTGGCGGTCCTTCGCGCGCTCGGGATTCCGCGGTTTCGCATTGCTTCCGCGCTCGTCTGGGAATCTGTCTGGCTCGTCGGCATCGGCGGCGTGTTGTCGCTGCCCGCGGGATGGGGCATCGCGGGCCTGCTCGATCGCATCCTGCGCGCGATGCCGACGCTGCCCGAGCGGCTGCATTTCTTCGTCTTCGATCCGGAGGCTGTCGCGATCCACGCGCTTCTGTTGGCGTCGGCAGCCGCGGCTTCTTCGATCTATCCGGTGTGGGTGGCGACGCGTCTTCCGATCGCCTCGACGCTGAGGCGGGAGACGCTGTAGTGGGTCCGATCGTCGAAGCCTCGGGACTCAGCCGGGTCTTCACGATGCCGGCGGGCGAGGTCGTCGCGCTGCACGATGTGTCGCTGGCGATCGCGCACGGCGAGTACGTGGCCATCACGGGGCCGTCGGGCTGCGGCAAGTCCACGCTCCTGCACCTGCTCGGCTGCGTCGACACGCCGAACTCGGGCACGCTGACATTCGAGGGGCGCGACGTGGGCCGTCTCACCGAGAAGGAAAGAAGTCGACTGCGCCTGCTGCGGATCGGCTTCGTCTTCCAGCGCTTCTTCCTTCTGCCGATGCTGACGGCCGCCGAGAACATCGAGCTGCCGCAGGCGGAAGCGGGCATTCCCTCGCTGGAGCGGCGGCGGCGCGCACGCGAGCTGCTGGCCTATGTCGGCCTCGAGGAGCGTGCCGGCCACCGGCCGCCGCAGCTGTCCGGCGGCGAGATGCAGCGCGCGGCGATCGCGCGCGCGCTCGCGAACCGGCCGGCGCTCCTGCTCGCGGACGAGCCGACGGGCGAGCTCGATGAGGAAAACGGTGAGCAGGTGGCGAGGCTCTTCGATCGCGTTCACGCCGACGGCACGGCCATCGTCGTCGTGACGCACAACGCGGCGCTCGCCGAGCGCGCCACGCGCCGCCTTGCGATGCGCCGCGGAACCGTGGTGCGCGCATGATGCCGCGCGTGGCGTGGCGATCGCTCGCCACGCGTCCGGTGCGTGCGGCCGTGCTCATGGCGGGCTTCGGGTTCGGCGTCGCGGTGATGATCGATCTGCTCGGCGTGGGTCACGTGATGATCGAGCAGGCCCAGTCGCCGGCCCTGGCCGGCGGCGGCGATCTGGTGCTGACCAGCTTGTACGGGAGCATCGACAGCGCGCGCTTCATGCTGTCGAGCGTGCTGCGCACAGGCGACGTCGGTTCACGCGTGACCGCTCGGTCACCGTCGCGCGAGTCGCGCGTGTTCCTGATGACCGGGCGGGGCCCGCTGGCGATCACGGCCCATGGCGGCATCCCAAGCGCAGAACATCAGCTGCCCGATCCGGAGACCGGCCTCATCAGCAACTGGCGGGACGCGCCTGGCGACATGGCGTGGGCGACGCCCGAAGCGGCCGACATCCTCCGTGCGATGGATCGCTTTCATCCAGTTCCCGCAACAGCGTCGGCGACCGACGCGTCATCGTGGGCCGAGTGGCTCTATTTCAACGGGCAGACCGCCGATGGCGCGCTGCGCATCTACGTCACCTTTCTCGTCGGAGGGCCGGCTGGCGACGGGCGCCGCACCGCTGGGGTTCGCCTCCAGCTCGAGCGTAACGGCAAGTTCACGACGTACTCAGCCCGCGACGCCGTGGATGAGGTGGCGCTGATTTCATCCGCTCCGAACCTCATCATTGGATCGAACAGAGTCGCCCTCGAAAGGATGAGCTATCGGATACAGCTCGACCTTAAGGAAGAAGGCGGCACCGGACGGGCGGCGGGCGAGATCGTTCTCGACGCGCGGCCGGGTCGATCACTGCCGCCCGCGTCGATTCACGGCGCTAAAGGATGGGCTTCGGGGTATGTCGTCCCCGTATTGAGCGGCACAATGCACGGCTCCCTCGCCGTCGGCGGCGAGCGCGTCGAATTCACCGGAGCGGGCTACCACGATCACAACTGGGGCTTCTGGCGGGGGGTTACGTGGCAGTGGGGCCAGGTGGCGCACGACGATCTCTCTATTGTTTACGGCCGCGTATTTCCTCCGCCCGACGTTGCGGATCCGAAGCGCGTGCCCGGTTTCATGGTGGTTCTCGGTCCCGACGGTCCCTTAGGGTTCTCGACCGATGTGACCATCGACGATCGCGAATCAGGGCACGTGGAGGTGCGAGGCGCGGGCCGCGTCCTCGATTTGGCGCTGCATTTCGACGCGGAGCACGCGACGGCGAGTATCAGCAGCGTGGCTTCCGCAGATACCGCCGTCAGGTTCGTACAGATGGACGGACGATTCCGCGTGGAGGGCACCGTGGCGGGTCGTGCGCTGTCATTTACCGCGCGCGGAGCCGCCGAAACATTCCGCCACTGACGACGACGCCTCCGGCAGGTCGCTACCAAAAATTGTCACCCGGTGCGGTCTGTATGCGATCGCGACGCGAGCTGCTGCCGCGTTACGAATCTGCACACCGTGTGCGCATTTAGCACGTAAAGACACTTCGTCAGCCGCCGATACAACGGTATACTGGCGGACCCACAACAAATGAAATTTTCTTTTTGCCTCCGGCGCAGCCGCGCCCTTGCGGTCGCTGCGTCTCTCGTGCTCGGTGTGTTCTCGCTGCAGCGATCCGCGCACTCGCAGGCCGCGCCTGAGACGCCGCGCACCGTCGTTGTCCAGGGACACGAAGCCATCGACGGCGATGTCCTCGTTTCCTTCCGCCGCGCGATCGACGCGCGCGAGCACGCGAATCTCATACAGGAGATCGACGCGGACCAGAGCCAGCCGCTCGGCTTCGCGAATCTGCGCCGGCTTCACTCGCGGAGATTCCCGGTCGACATCCTGATGGCGTACCTGCAGACGAAAGCGATCGTCGCGTACGCGGAGCCGAATTTCGTGCTGCGCTCGAACGCGGTGCCGAACGACTCGCAGTTCCCGTCGCTGTGGAACCTGTCGAACGTCGGACAGAACGTCATCGGTCAGGTCGGGCTCGTGGGCGCCGACATTCACGCGGCGGCCGCGTGGGACCTGTCGACCGGATCGCGCGCGAATGTCGTGGGCGTCGTCGACACGGGCATCGACTACACGCATCCCGACCTCGCGGCCAACGTATGGTCGGCGCCGGCGGCGTTCACGGTGGTCATCGGCGGCGTCACGATTCAGTGCGCCGCGGGCACGCACGGCTACAACGCGCTCACGCAGAAGTGCGATCCGAAGGACGACAACGGGCACGGCACGCACGTCTCGGGCACCATCGGCGCCGTCGGCAACAACGGCACCGGCGTCGCGGGCGTGAACTGGACGGCCAGCCTCATGGGCCTGAAATTCCTCGATTCGACCGGCGGCGGCAGCGTCGCCGGCGCCATCGATGCCATCGAGTTTGCCGTGCAGGCGAAGGCGGCGTTCGGTGGAACGCAGGGCGCGAACGTCCGCGTGCTGTCGAACAGCTGGGGCGGCGGCACATTCTCGCAGGCGCTCCTCAACGAAATCACCCGCGCGAACACGAACGACATGCTGTTCGTCGCGGCGGCCGGCAATTCAGGCACCAACAACGACACGGCGCCCTTCTATCCCGCAAACTACGCGGTCCCGAACGTCATGTCCGTGGCGGCGACCGACAACGGCGACGCGATCGCCGCGTTCTCCAATCGCGGATCGTCCGTCAGCATCGCCGCACCTGGCGTCAACATCTATTCGACGCTCATGGGGGCAGGCTACGGCTACCTGAGCGGCACCTCGATGGCCACGCCGCACGTGTCCGGCGCAGCGGCGCTCATCCTGTCGAAGTGCACGCTGACGACGGCGGCGCTCAAGGCGAATCTGCTGGCAAACGTCGACGTCCTCGGATCGCTGAGCGGCCTGGTCGGATCGAGCGGCCGTCTCAACGTGGACAAGGCGCTGCGCGCATGTGCGCCATCGCAGGTACCCAACGCGCCGGCGGGCCTGGCGGCTGCGGCCGGCGAGGCGCAGGTGCTGCTGTCGTGGAACGCCTCGGGCGGCGCGACGAGCTACAAGGTGAAGCGCGCCACGGTGTCCGGCGGTCCATATGCCACGGTCGCGACCGGCGTGGCGGGAACGACGTTCACAGACGCGGCGGTCGTGAACGCGACGACCTATTACTACGTCGTGACCGCGGTGAACGCGACCGGTGAGAGCGGCAACTCGAACCAGGCCTCCGCGATTCCGGGCCGCACCGTCGCGGTTGTCGCGGGGACGCCGCAGTCGACGGCCATCGGCACGCCGTTCGCGGTGGCGCTCCAGGCGTCGGTCCGCGACGCGTTCAACGCACCGGTCTCCGGCGCTCAGGTGACGTTTACGTCGCCGGCGGGCGGCGCGAGCGCGACCTTCGGCGGCCTGCTTGCCGCGACAGCGGTGACGAATGCGGCCGGCGTCGCGACCTCGCTGGTGCCGGTGGCGAACGCCGTCGCGGGCGCCTACACCGTTCTCGCGTCGGTGTCCGGCGCGCCGGCGGTGTCCTTCAACCTCACGAATACCGCGTCCGGCATCGCGGGCATGCTGACCGGCGCCTCGACCTCGGCGACCGCCACGGTCGATCTCACGGCCGAGGGCACTGCCGACTGGATCCATTGGGGCGACGCCGTACTCAACCGCAAAGCCACCGCGGCGCAGCTGGGCACCTACACGCCCGTTGGCGGTGCCAATCCGTCGCGTTATCCCGACGATCTGCGCTCGGTCACGTGGACCGACGGCGCGCCGACGGCGGCCAGCGGTGCCAATGCCGCCGGTCTCTATATCGCCGGCTCCGGCCGCGGCTTCTCGTTCACGGCCCCGGCCGACGCCATCGCGCGTTCGCTCGTGGTCCACGTCGGCGGCTGGTCGAGCAGCGGAACCTTCACGGCGCACCTCTCCGATGGATCCGCGCCCGACTTCGTCGACACCACGACGTTCAATGGCGGGCAGTACGATCGCAATTACACGTTGACGTATTCCGCGCGCGTGCCCGGGCAGACGCTGACGATTACCTGGGTCATGGCCACCGGCGCCGGCAATGTCACGCTGAATGCCGCCGCGCTGGCCCTTGCGCCCTCCTCGGCACCGCCGTCCATGACGGCAAGCGCAGGCACGCCGCAGACAGCCACCGTCAACACGGCGTTCGGCTCCGCGCTGCAGGTCACCGTGCTCGGCGGCAACGGTCAGCCGATGGCCGGCGCGACCGTCACGTTCACCGCGCCTGCCGCGGGCGCGAGCGCGGCATTCGCCGGTTCGGCGACGGCAGCGGCCGTCACCAATGCGGGCGGCGTCGCATCGGTCGCCGCGCCGACGGCCAACGGCACGGCCGGCGCCTATAACATCACGGCGACGCTCAACGGCTACACGATCCCGGCCGTGACGCTGGCCCTCACCAACGCGGCGGCGCCCACGATGACGGCAACGGCCGGCGCGTCGCAGAGCACCTTCGTCAACACCCCGTTCGGCAGCGGCCTTCAGGTGACCGTTCTCAACGGGAACGGCCAGCCGTTGAGTGGCGCGACGGTGACGTTCGCGGCGCCCGCGGCCGGAGCGAGCGCGTCGTTCGCCGGCGGGGCCATCGCCAGCGCCGTCACCAACGCGAGCGGCGTCGTGTCGATCGCGGCGCCGACGGCGAACGGCATCGCGGGCAGCTACAACGTCACGGCGACGCTCAACGGCTACACGATTCCGGCGGTCTCGTTTCCGCTCACCAACGTCGGGCAGCCGACGATGACGGTCACGAGCGGCACGCCGCAGAGCGCGCTCGTGAGCACCGCGTTTGGCTCGCCGCTCAAGGTCACGGTGCTCGACGGATCGGGGCAGCCGTTCAGCGGCGCCACGGTGACGTTCACGGCGCCTGCGGCGGGAGCGGGCGCAACGTTTGGCGGCGCCACGGTCGCGTCGGCGACGACCGACGCCAACGGCGTGGCCTCGGTGGCCGCGGTCGCGAATGGCACCACCGGCAACTATGCGGTGACCGCCGTGCTCACCGGCTACACGATTCCCGCGGTGTCCTTCGCGTTGTCGAACCTTGGTCTGCCGACGATGTCGGTGACAAGCGGTACGCCGCAGAGCACGACCGTCGGGACGCCGTTCGGCAGCACGCTGAAGGTGACGGTGCTCGACGGCGCCGGGCGTCCGTTGACCGGGGCTGGCGTCACGTTTACCGCGCCGGCGGCTGGTGCGGGCGCGACCTTCGGCGGCGCCACAACGATGGTCGCCGTCACTGACGCGGCTGGTGTGGCGACAACCGGCGCGGTTGCGGCGAATCTCGTCGCCGGCGCCTACATGGTGACCGCGAGCCTGAACGGCTATGCAACGACGCCGGTGGCGTTCGCGCTGACGAACCTCGCCGTCGCGCTGCCGCCCACGATCACGATCACGGGCGGGACGCCGCAGACGACCGCCGTGAATACGGCATTCGCGGCCGCGCTGCAGGTGACGGTGCGCAATGGCAGCGGCCAGCCGATGCCGGGCGCGAGCGTCACGTTCGCGGCACCGGCGGTCGGCGCGTCCGCCATGTTCGGCGGCGCCTCGATGTTCGGCGTCATCACAGACGCGAATGGTGTCGCCACGGCGCCGGCGCCGACGGCAAACAGTGTGGCCGGCGTCTACGCGGTGACGGCGACGCTCGTCGGGTCAGCGGTTCCGCCGGTCCAGTTCGCGCTCACGAACACGTCCGCCGCCGTCCAGGGTCAGCTCATCGGCGCTGTCTCGACGTCGTCCCTCGCGGTGAATCTGACGGCGGAGGGATCCGCGGACTGGATCCACTGGGGCGACACCGTTCTCAATCGCAAGGCCGGCGCGGCACTGATTTCCAACTACTCGATGGTGGGAACGACCGTGGCGACGTCCTATCCCGACGATCTCCGCGCGGTGAGCTGGGCCGATGGCGCGCCGACGGCGGCCAGCGCGGGCAACAAGGCGGGTCTCTACGTGGCCGGCGCCGGCAGGGGATTCACCATCACGGCGCCAGCCGACACGACGTCGCGCACCCTCGTCGTGCACGTGGGCGGCTGGGCGAGCGCCGGCAAGCTCGTCGCGCATCTGTCGGACGGGTCGAGCGTCGACTTCGTCAACACCACCACCATCGCGGTCGGTCAGTACGATCGCAACTACACGCTGACCTACTCGGCGCAGTCGGCCGGACAGACGCTGCGGGTGACGTGGACGATGGTGTCGGGCGGCGGCAACGTGACGCTGAACGCCGCGGCGCTGTCGGTGCCGTAGAGCGAAGCAGCCGCGGCCGCTCAGTAGCGCCGCTTCTGCTGGCGGAGGATGTCGAACTTCGCCGTGTCGGCGACGGCCATCACGGCCATCACGCCGGCCTGCACGGGATCGGATACCACGAGGTCGGCCGCGTCGGGCACGCTGCCGGCCATGTTCAGCGAGATCACCAGCAGGCCCTGCGCGCGCACGTCCTGAACGGCGGCGGATATGTCGCCGCCCATCAGCGATCCCGCGAGCACGAGGAGCCGCACGCGAGGCAGCCGTACCACGGCGCGGACCGCCGCCGCGAGGTCCTGTTCGCCGACGAGCGGGATGGTGTCGACCGAGATGCGCTCGCCGCGGATGTTGTGGCGGTCCGCCTCCGCGATCGCGCCGAGCGCCACCTGACCGACCTGCGCGCCTCCGCCCATGATGACGATCCGCTTCCCGTAGATGGCCGACATCGGCGGCGCCGCGCCCGCCGACGTCACGCCGTCAATCGCGCGAATCCGATCGAGCGTCGATTCGATCGGCGCCGACAGCTCGCACTCCAGAAAGATCTCCGTCGACTTGTGCGCGTGCAGCAGGTCGACGTACCGGATGTCCGCCTGCTGGGCCGCCAGGACTTCGGTCACCTTGAACAGCATCCCAGGACGGTCTTCGACCGTCACGAGCAGCGCGCGAATGGCCATGAGCCGTCTATCTTAGCCGCCGCGCTCGGGATCGTCACCGGCCGGATCCGCGGCCGGCGGTGATGTCGGCGAGAACGCGCCGCGCGAGCGTGTTCGCCGGGTCGAGCGCGAGCGCGTCCTGCAGCTGCTTCGCGCCGGCGTCGAGCCGGCCTTCGCTCGCCAGCGCGAGTCCCAGGTTGATGCGCCCCTGCACCGACGCCGGCTGCAGGCGGATCACTGCGGTGAACTCGGCGGCCGCCTCCTCGAAGTGGCCCGTGCTGGCCAGAGCGCCGCCGAGCCCATTGTGCGCCTCGGCATAATCGGGCCGCAGACCCAGCGCGGCGCGGTACTCCGCCGCCGCTTCGTCGAACCGCGCCAGATCGAGCAGCGCGTTGCCCAGATTGTTATGCGCTTCCGGGAAGTCCGGCCGATGACGAAGGGCCGTCTTGAAGTGCTCGGCGGCCTCGGCCGGCTGCTGCCGGTGACGCAGCTCGACGCCGAGGTTGTTCTGCGCATACGGATAATCGGGACTGATGCGCACGGCCTCGCGAAAGTGCGCGAGCGCCGCGTCGCTGTCGCCCCGCGAAGCGAGCGCTTCGCCGAGACCGTTTTCCGCAATGAAATTGTCGCTCGTCGTTGCCACCGCGTGCTGCCACAGCGACAGGCTGTCGTGCCAATATGCCGCCTGAACGGCCGTCAGACACGCGCACGCCGCGACCGCCGCGGCGCCAACGGCGGCCAGCGGCCGCCGCCATTCGGGCCGATGGCGCGTCGCGTCCTCGGCGCCCCACGCGATCATGATGAAGATGCCGACGAGCGGCAGGTACGTGTAGCGATCCGCGGAGGCCTGACTGCCCACCTGTACGAGGCCGATGACCGGCACGAGCGTGCCGATGTACCAGAACCATCCGGTCAACAGGTACGGCCGGCGTCGTGCGTTCCGTACGACCGCCGTGGTGACGGCCGCACACAGCATCGCCGCGGCCGCGACCTTCCAGACGGGCAGGTTCTGCTGATACGGATAGACGGCGGCGAGCCGAAGCGGCCACACGGTCTGCGCCAGATAGGTCGCGTACGCGACCACGGCATTCCGCACGCGATCGGCAAGCGGCAGCGCCACCACTGCGGCCACGGCGCCGCCGCGTCGCTGCGCGACGAGCGTGATCGCGCTCGATGCGATCGCGAGCAGGATCAATGGCAGTTTTTCCGCGGCCGGCTGTTTCCAGTTCGCTCTCGTCAACCGGCCAAGCGGCCAGTAGTCGAGGAGCAGAAGGACGAAGGGCAGCGTGACGAGCATCGGCTTCGCGGTCAATCCCACGGCAAGACACACGAACACGGCGGCATAGGTTGCCGCCCTCGGCTGGCGCGTGTAGCGCAGATAGGCGCAGAGCGTGAGCATCCCGAGCGCGGTGCTCAACACGTCCTTCCGCTCCGACACCCAGGCGACCGACTCGACGTGAAGCGGGTGCAGCGCGAACATCGCGGCGACGAACAGCGGCGGTGCGAGCGCGCCGGTGGCGGACCGCAGGACCGCGAACAGCAGCAGTGTGCTCGCAACGTGCAGTCCGAGGCTGACCAGATGGTGCGCGCCGGCGTCGAGGCCGAACAGCTGCACGTCGAGCATGTGCGACCACCAGGTGAGCGGATGCCAGTTCGATGCGTAGCCGGCGGTCATCGCCCACGCGGCGTTGGCCCACGTCAGGCCGCCCGTCACGTGCGGGTTGTTCAGGATGTACTGGGGATCGTCCCACGACACGAACTCGTGGCGCGCGACCTGCGCGTAGGCGAGCAGCGTCGCGACTACAAGCGCCGCTGACGCCCAGCCGCCGCCGCGTGCGGTCAACGCCTTCGCGATCGAAAGCGCCGCCGGCGGTGCCGCTGCCGCGGTGCGTGAACTGCGTGCCGTGTGTGTGGTCTGTTTCGTCCGCTTCGACACGTGGGACCGGATCGGCGCCAGTCTATAATGACGCGCTCGTCTTCATCGAGGAGGTGGAATCTGCCGCGCCTGCACATCGCCGTCGTGTTCGCCGCCGGCACGTGGTCCATCGCGGCTGCCGGCGCGGCCCAGGTGCCGCCGGACCTCGAAGCGGCGCTCCGCAGGATCGGGCCGATCGTCGATCCGTCGTGCACGGCGAAGCTCTATCGCCCCCTGATGCCGGCGAACGACTACACCAGCAGCGCATCGCCGCTCTATCCGGGTGTTGCCGTCACGCGCGATCAATCGTTTGGGGCTCACCCGAAAGATCTCGTCGATGTTTTCGCGCCGACGAAGAGCGCGCGCGGGCTCCCCGTGCTGATCTTTGTCCCGGGCGGCGCCGGCAACAAGATCGAGCAGCAGGTCCGCGAGGCCAACGCGTTCTACGACAATATCGGGCGATGGGCCGTGCGCAACGGCATGATCGCCGTGACGATGCAGCGGCATGCAGGGGCGGACTGGGACGATCCGGCAAAGGATGTGTCGGCGATGATCCAGTGGCTGCAGGTGAACGCCGCCAGGTTCGGCGGCAATCCGGGCCGGATGTTCATCTGGGCGCACTCCGCCGGCAACGGACCGGTGGCGACTTACCTCGGACGTCCCGAAGTATGGGGCGCGGGCGGCGTCGGCGTGAAAGGCGCGGTGTTGATGTCCGGGCAGTGGAATATCGCGCCGCTCGCCGCCGGCGGCGGGGGAGCACGCGGCGCACGCGGTGGTCAGGACGGCGCGGGCCGCGGCGGACCGAATGCCTTCGCCGGAGCCGGAAGCACGTGCGGCGCCGGCGGACCGACGGGAAAG
>JADMIO010987998.1_pt1 | contig 14712 bp, 11 predicted proteins | sample 8958161 | NCBI WGS metagenome assembly JADMIO01 (sample SAMN16585339, study PRJNA669376) | soil metagenome | isolation source: Crop rotation soil | place: USA: Cullars Rotation, Alabama | collected 2011 | reverse complement strand
GCTCGGCGTGCTCGAGATACGGCGCGCAGGCGCCGGGCCCGGCGCCGGCGTGGGCGCGGCACAGCGCGGAATCGCCGCACAGCGACGGGTCGCGGGCCAGCACGGCCCGGCGGTAGGCCGCGTTGGCGCGGCACAGCTCCTGGCCCACCGGCCCCAGGCCGGGCTGGCCGCAGGCGTCGGGCCGGCCGTTGAACACGTTGAGCTCGCTCTCGCAGAAGCCCCGGGCCCGCTCGCGCATCAGCGGCCGGGTCTGCGCGCAGGCCTGCGCGGGGTCGCGCGCGAGCCGGCCCAGGATGGCGCAGCCCTGCCGGGCCTTGCCGGGCAGGAAATCGTCGTGGCCCGCCGCCACGTGGTCCTCGCAGGCCCGGACCAGCTTCTCGGGCTCGCCGCGGATCGCGGCCGCGCTCATGCGCAGGTCGAGGACGCTGGAGCGGCAGAGGAAATCATAGGTGCCCGGGCGCTCGAGCGCCTTTTTGCCGGCGGCGTCGTTGTAGCGGGTCAGGATCGGGTAGGGTCGGAGCGCCGCGCACTGCTCCGGCTCGTCCGCGGCGTAGGCGCGGCAGGACTGGTACAGCACCGCGTAGTCGAAGACCGTGGTGGCCGTGGACTTGTCCAGGGCGGCGGCCAGGCGGTCGGCCGCGGCGGCGGGCAGCGACAGCGACAGCAGCAGGGCGGCCAGCATGTCCGTCAGCGCGCGCCGTCGGCGCCGCTGCGCGCCAGCAGCCCGCAATAGGCTTCCCTGGCCTTCTCCGCGTGCGCGGGCGCCAGCGCCGCGCCGCCGCCCATGAGCACGCGGCAGGTCTCGGAACCGGCGCAGAGTCCGGCGTCCTTGGCCCGCCAGGCCTTGGCGAACAGGTCCAGGCTGCGGTAGCGCTGGTACATCATCTCGGGCGCGCCCTTCTGGCTCTCGCCGATGTAGGTCTCCGAGCCGTAGCGCCGGAACTCGTTGACGCAGGCCGCCAGGTTCTCGCCGCCCATGAACCGCGGCACCAGCTTGCCGCACAGGACCTCGGGCCGGCGGTAGTCCGCCGCGAGGATGGCGCAGATCGCGTCGCGCTCGCTCTCGGGGGCCGACGGGTAGTCGTGCGCGTGAGAGCGCCGGCAGCGGGCCTCCAGGTCGGGCAGCCCCTGCATCATGGCCTGCGCCACCGACAGGTCGTAGAACCATTCCCGGCAGTACCATTCCGCGCTCTTGCTCAGGCCGAAATTGGTGTTGCGCAGCCCGCCCAGGCCGCGGCACAGATCGGGGTCGCCCGCCGCGAACGCCTTGTACTCGAAATAGGTCATGGCCGGCTCCACGACGTCGGACTCGATGCGCTGGCGCTCGGGCTCGCTGAACTTCCCGCCGTCGAGGTCGCCGATGAGCCGGGCCAGGGAGAAGTCCTTGCGGCAGGCCTGCGGGTCGACGCGCCGGCGCGGCGCCGCCGCGGCCGCGCCGTCGGCCGGCCGGCCCAGCGCCGCGGTCGCGCACTCGGCCTCGAGCGCGCGGACCGCGTCCAGATGGCGGCGCAGGGCCGCGGGCGTCTCGGCCTCCGCGGCCAGGCCCAGCCGGTAGGCCGCGTGCTCGACGTCGGCGGCGCAGTCGCGGCCGCTGAAGCGGCCCAGCGCCGCCGCGTTGTCGCGCAGGGCCGCGGCCGCGGCGTACAGGCCCAGCCGGTCGCCGCGCGACAGGGAATAGTCGGCCATGGCCAGACGCTCGCGGTCCCACTGCACCGCCTGCGCGGCGCTGGCCGGACCGCCGGCCGCGGGCAGCTTCGGCTCCGCCACGCGGCGGGGTTCCGAGTCCAGGCCTCGCAGGAAGGCGACCAGGTCCTTCTGCTCGCCGGCGCTGAGCCCCAGCGGCTTGATCAGCGCGTCCTGGCCCTGCTTGACGTCGCCGCCGCGGTCGTAGAAGCGGACCACGTCCTCGAGCGTCGCCAGGCTGCCGTCGTGCATGTAGGGCGCGGTGCGGGCCACGTTGCGCAGCGCCACCGTGCGGTAGGCGCGCCAGGTCATGGGCGCGGGCGCCACCGCGAAGCGGCCGACGTCGTCGACGCCTGGGACGGGTCTGAGACCGGTGTTGTGGAAGGCGGCGTCGGAGAACGCCGGCCCGGAGTGGCAGCGCACGCAGCCGGCCTTGCCGGTGAACAGGTCCAGGCCGCGGACCTGGGAGGCGCTCAGCGCGCTGCGGTCGCGCCGGAAACGGTCGAAGGCGGTCTCGCCCGGCCGCACCTCGGCGCGAATGAACTGCGCGATGGCGCGGGCGATGTTCCGGGGGCTGATGCCGGACAGGCCGTACAGTCCGGTGAAGGCGTGGGCATAATCCGGCACGCGGTTGAGGTCCACCACCAGCTCGCGCAGGTCGCGGTTGAGTTCCAGCCGGGACTGCAGCGCGGTCAGCGCGGCTTCCTCCAGGCTGGCGGCGCGGCCGTCCCAGAAGAAGCGCCCCTGGTAGGAATGGACGTTGAGCAGGGTAGGGGTGTTGCGCTGCAGGTCCTGGCCGAGCAGCCCGCGCGCCCGGGCCCGGCCGTCGCTGAAGGCCTTGGCCGGATCGTGGCACGTGGCGCAGCTCATCTGATGGCCGGCCGACAGGCGCGGGTCGAAGAACAGCTGCCGGCCCAGCTCGACCTCGCTGGGCGGCACGGCCTCCTTGCGGTCCAGCAGCAGGAAAAAACCGGTGTCGATCCTGTTGAGCGCGCGCTGGGACTTCTCCTTGGGGTCGAGCAGCAGGAAGAAGCCGGTGTCGATCTTGTTGAGAGAGTCCTGAGGCGGGTCTTTGGCGTCGAGCAGGAGGAAGAAGCCGGTGTCGATCTTGTTGAGCGCGGCCTCGGACCTGTCCCCTTCCTTTATAGAGCGATCGCCGGCGGCCCAGAGCGGCGCGACGCAGAGCAAGGCGAACACGACGACGGCGCGTCTCGTTTGCATGTTTTCCGCCTTTAGACCGAGTCTAACATGGCTTCCGGCGCCTGTCAATGCGGCCCCGCCGGGGTCAGAAACGGGTGCCCGCGCGGCAGGCGCCGTTGCGCGCGGGCTTGCCCTTTTGCGCGGCCAGCAGCTCCGAGAACACGTCGAACAGGCGGGGGTAGAAGGCGTCCAGGGTCAGGCCGGAAGCCCGGCCGGCCTCGAACTCGCGGAATCTCGCCGCGACCTCGCGGACATAGGGCGGCTCCTTCTTCTGTCTGAGCTTTCGCGGTCCGTCTTCGACCCGGCCGGTGCGGCGGGTCCACTCCCAGACCGCGTAGGCCAGGCCCTGGGCCGCGTGCTCGCGCACGCAGTCCTCCCAGGACCCGCGGCAGCAGTCGGCGACGGCCTCGAACAGCGGCGCCGTGGCCCGCAGCTCTTCGCCGCGGGCGGCCTGCAGCGGGTCGAGCAGCGTGTGCCCCAGTTCGTGCCAGATCCCCAGGCGGGCTTCCGCGAAATCGAACACCGGAGCGCCCCTGGCGACCGACACAGGACCGAGGGTCGTCAGCACCCGCGCGCGGCCGCCGCCGGCCTGGACCAGGTTGGCGCCCTCGGGCTCCTCGCACAGCGGGCAGACCAGCAGGGTGTAGTCGGCCGGGCTCTTTTCGCCGGTGTACTCTTCCAGCATGCCGACATAGTCCCGCCCGGCCTTCTGGGCGGCTGCGGCGGCCGCGTAGCCGTCGAGGCGGCTCTTCTGCGACTCCAGGAAGGCGTCGAAGCCGGTCTCGCGCCGGAAATCCTCGAGCGCCGCCAGCAGCTCGGCCTGGGCGCTCGAAAGGTGCACCGAGCCGGGGCCCGGCCCGGCGGGGCCGAAGACGCTGCCCTGGCCGGGGCCGCCGGGACCCATGCCGGGCCCGGCCGCGGCCGGGGGCGCCGGCCCTGCGGGCGGGGCCGCGGCCCGCTGCTCCATGACCAGACGGAAAGCCGAGACGAAATCCAGACCGCTCCCGGCGGCCTGGCGATAGAGCCGCACGGCGCGGTGGCCTCGGAAGGAGCCGAAGCGGCCGCGCGCGGCCTGCGCGTAGTCGGTGCGGTTGAAGCTGAAGCCGCGCAGCGGCTTGCCTTCAGCCGCCAGCGCGTGCACCACCGCCAGCAGTTCCAGCCGGGGCGACACCGCGACCTCCGGCCGCTCGGGCCGGGCCGCGGCCAGGGCGGGACCGGCGGCGAGGAAAGCCAGCAGCAGCGCGGTCATGCGTTCACGCCGCCGCCCCCTGGCGCCCGCGCGCGAGCAGCAGGTCGGCGCGGCCCTCCCGCAGCCGGCCCAGCGCCAGCAGCGCCTGGCCCCGCCACAGCCGGAAGCGGGGACAACCCTGGTCCAGCTGGAGCGCCAGGTCCAGGTCGGCGGCCGCGCCGGCGGCATCCCCGCCGCGCAGCTTGGCCTCCCCGCGCCAGCCGTAGATCCAGGAATATTCGATGCGCCGCACGCTGATGGCCCGGTCCAGGTCGGCGACCGCGCCGGCGAAGTCCCCCTGCAGGGCGCGCAGACGCCCGCGCCAGGCCCACGCCCGTCCATACGCCGGGTCGGCCTTCAGGCCGCGGTCCAGATCGGCCGCGGCGCCGTCCAGGTCGCCCGCGCGCAGGCGGCACTCGCCGCGCCAGGCCAGCGGCCAGGCGGCGGCGGGCCGGATCTTCAAGGCGCCGTCGAGGCGAGCCCGCGCCCGGTCGTATCGCCCGAGCTGCAGGAGGGCTTCGCCCAGACAGGCCTGCGCCCAGGCGTCGCCGGGCGAGCGCTCCAGATGCTTCTCGAGCTCGGTCAGGGCCGCCTCGTCTCCGGGCGCCGCCGGCCGCGCCGCCGCCGACCAGGTGCCCAGCCAGCCGTTGCGATGGTTGAGGCGGATGGCGCCCTTGAGCGCCGCCAGCGCCGGACCCGTGCGACCGGCCAGGCGCAGCGTGCGCACGCGCTGGCGGTGGGCCTTCTCGAACTCCGGGCACAAGGCGATGCCGCGATCGAGCGAAGCCAGGGCCTCGTCGTAGCGGCCGGCTTCGGTCAGCACCCGGGCCCGCCAGGTGTAGGCCTGGTCGTAGAGCGGGTCCAGCTTGAGGCCGGCTTCGAAGTCGGCGGCCGCGGCCCCGGGCTGTCCCAGACGCCTCCTGGCCTCGCCGCGCCAGGCCACGATCCAGCCCGCCCCCGCCTCCAGGGACAGGGCGCGCTCGAGGTCCGGCAGGCCGTCGGTGCCGGTGCTCTGCTGGAACAGGACGCGCGAGCGGAAGGCGTAGATCCACGAGAACCCCGGCTCCAGCGCGGCCGCGCGCGCCAGGTCCTCGAGCGCGCCGGGATAATCGATGAGCGAACGCCTGGCCTCGGCGCGCAGCAGCCACGCCCAGGCCCATCGCGGGCGCAGCGCCACGACCGCGTCGAAGCACGCCAGCGCCTTGCGGAAAGCGGCGTCCCCTTCCCACACGCGCAGCAGGTGCAGGCCCAGCAGCAGCGCCGGCCAGGGGTCGTCGGGCGCGGCCAGGCGCGCCGCCTCCAGCGCCCGCAGCGCCGGGTGCCCGGCGTGCAGCTTCGAGGTGCGTGTGCCGCACAGGGTCAGCGCCGCGCGCACCGCCGCCGGCGCGGGCCCGGCGCCGCGCCGGTCGGCGTCGGTGAGCCAGTCCAGCGGCGGCTTATACGCCCGGCCGATGCGCAGCATGTCGGCGCGGGCGCCGGTGTGGGCCAGGTGGTGGATGAGGTTGGCCTTGAGGCTGCCGCGCAGCAGCGCCGATTCCCGGGTGCCGGCGGTCAGCGAGAGCGGGTGGGCTTTCACTTCAGGCCCGCCTTGAGCCGGGCCCAGCTGGCCAGGACGGTCAGGCCGCCGCGCACCGCTTCCTTGAGCTGGTGCGCCGTGCGGATGGAACGCAGCCGGCCCCATACGTAGCCCGGACGCAGGTAGAAGCGGCGCAGCGCCTGCGCCTGCAGCTCGCGCAGCTGCGCCGGCGAGAGGTTGGGGTTGAGCGAGACGCCGACGCCGCTGCGGTCGAAAGTGCGCTCTTCGGCCGCGATCAGGCCGGCCTGCTCCGCCTGGCGGCGCAGCGGCGTGCCGTAGTCGGGCGTGGGCACCGAGAACGAGGCGTAGTCGGTGCCGCTCTCGGCCGCGAAGCGGATCGTCTCCTGCACGGACTCGTAGGTCTCGCCGGGCAGCCCGAGGATCCAGTAGCCCGCGACCTGGATGCCGTGGCGGCGGCAGGTCTCGATGGCGCGCCGCGACACGGACGCCGGCGATTTGCCGAAGCGCTTGAGCACCTCGTCGTTGGAGGTCTCGAAGCCGAAGGCGATGCAGTAGCAGCCCGCGGCCTTCATCGCCGCCGCCAGCGTGTCGTCGAGCGTGTCGGTGCGGCTGTTGCAGGACCAGCTCAGGCCCAGGCCGCGCGCGGTCATGGCGCGGCACAGCTCCAGCGCGCTCCTGCGGTCGGACTCGAACATCGGGTCGCGGAAATAGACCTCGCGCACGCCCCGGGCCTTGAGGTACTCCAGCTCGCTGAGCACCTCGGCCACCGGCCGCTTGCGCCAGCCCATCACGCCGCGCGCCTGGATGCAGTAGCCGCAGCCGAAGGGACAGCCGAAGTTGGTCAGCACGGTCGAGAACGGGTAGCGGCGCGCGTAGGGCAGGCGGTAGCGCCGCAGCGGGAACAGCTCGTGGACCGGCGTCGGGATGTGCAGCTCGCCGCCGCCGCGCGGCAGCGTGCGGACCACGCCGTCGGCGCCCCTCACCGTCAGCCCGTTGCCGCCGGCGGTGCCGCCGTCGCCCAGCCAGTCGGCCAGCGTCGGGGTCGTGAAGTCGGTGAGCAGCGCGTCGAGCCAGGGGTGGTCGCGCAGGAGGCGGGCCTCCGGCTCCAGGCACACGTCGCCGCTGACCACGACGCGGCAGCCCGTGCGCTCCTTGAGCGCGCGGAGCCAGCGCATGTCCCCCGGCCAGGTCGAAGAGCCGGTCATGGCCACCACGGCGTCGGGGCCGAAGGCCTCCAGGCGCGCCGTCGCCTGGGCCGCGGACAGGCCCTCGGCCATCGCGTCGACCACTACGAGCTCGAAGCGGCCGCGCAGCGTGCCGCTGGCCGCCAGCAGGTCGATGGGCGGCCAGTAGTAGCCGCCCTTGGAGGTGACGCTGCAGTACAGGTCGCGGATGTGCAGGCCGTCGCCGGGCGGGTTCACCAGCGCGACCCGCCGGACCGTCGCCGCCATCAGACCCTCTGGACGTCGCGGTACAGCTTGTGGAAGGCCGGCAGGGAGCGGCACTCCTCGATCATGGCCTGGAGCTCGCCGCCAAAGATGTCGCTGACCGCCGTGAAATTGCGCAGGAGGGTCTCCGGCTCGGTCCCGGCGTAGCCGCTGTAGAACACCACGCCCATCGGGCAGAAGTACTGCTGGTGGCCCGCGCCGACCGTCCTGTCGACCACGGCCCGCGCCGCGCCCAGCTCGCGGCCGCGCCGCTGCCAGTCCATGCCCGCGGCCGCGCCGCCGACGTCCTCGCCGGGGATCTTCTCGAACGGGAAGGTCAGGGCCTTGTCGCAGGAATAGAACTTGTTGTCCGAGCCCAGGACCACGTTGTGGCACTCGTGCCACCAGTCGGGGCCCAGCTCCTGCTTCTCCAGCACCGAGAACAGGATCGGCACCGTGAAGGCCTGCCCGGCCTTGAGCAGCGCGCCGTAGTAGCGCCGGAAGCCGCGCATGACCGTGCGCAGCACCTCGAGCTTGGCCTCGGGCCAGATCTCGTAGAGCTCCGGGTTGAAGGTGATGCGCGAGAACCCCATGCCGCGGAACAGCTCGATGTTCTTGAGCAGGCTGCCCACGGTGTGCGAGTCGAACACCAGGCTCACGCCCAGGTTGTCCTTGCGCACGCCGTCGAGGCGCGCCTTCACCGCGTCGTAGACCGAGCGCTTCTCGTTGCGGAAGAAGACGCGGTTGCGGTCGTTGGAGGCCTTGTCGCCGTCGAGGCTGACGGTCACGAACACGCCGCGGCTGTCCAGCCAGTCGAGCTTGTCCTGGCTGATGTTGGCGCCGTTGGTGAAGGTCTGCACCACCACCGCGTCGCCCGCCGTCCTGCGGATATAGTCGACCGCGCGCTGCAGCTTCGGGAAGTCCAGGAACGGCTCGCCGCCCAGGAACGTGACCTTCTTGTCGCCGCCGGGCACCTTGCCGAAGAAGTAGTCGAGGTTGGCCTGGATGTGCGCGTCCGACAGCTTCACCGGCTCGCCCTTGTTCACCGCGACGTAGCAGTACTTGCAGTCGAGGTTGCAGCGGTTCGAGAGATAGACGGCGAGGTGGTTGGGCGGCATCCTTTCGGGCGTCAGTCCTTGAGCCAGGCCGCGAACAGGTTCTCGCGGGCTTCCCACTCCTGCACCCGCTCGAACATCACGTCCTGCACGGCCATCAGCGCCTGGCAGCGCGCGCTGTCGGGCGTGCGGCCCCAGAGCGTGCCCTGCTCGCGCATCGCCCCGGCGGGGCCGACGCCGCCGCAGTAGGGCCTGTACGCGCACTGCGCGCACAGCGGCTGCCCGTCGGGCTGCAGCGCGGTCAGGCCGGCGCGGGCCGCGGCGCTGTCGATCACGGCGTTGAAGCTGCTCTGGCGCACGTCGCCGGCGCGGAACAGGGGCTCGGCGCGGCCCGGCCCCTCGTCGAACAGCGTGATGCCGCCCTCGGCGTCGTACGACACGCGGTCGACCGCCTCGCGCTCGGGGTAGGCCCACTGCCGGTCCGCGAGGATGCGCGCCAGAAAGCGCAGCGCGTTGAGCTCCTTGAGCGGCTTGTCCTTGAGCCCGGCCTTGACCAGCCAGGTGAAGGCCTCGCGGTAGAACCGCGCGTACTCCGCGGCGCTCGCCCTCGTCTCGTCGAATTCGAAGGCGACCCGCTCGAACTTCTGGCGGACCAGCTCCTCGACGACGGCGCGCTCGGCGCCCAGCGCCTCGCGGGTCACGGTGAAGACCGCGACCGGCTTAGGCGCGAAGCCCTCGTGCTCGCCGCTGGAGGCCGCCACGGCCTGCGCCGTCCAGCCCGAGGCGGTGAACGGCGCGCGCGTGAAGAAGAAGCGCAGGCCCGCCTTGTGCTCGACCAGGACTTTGAACTTCCCGCCGTCCAGCCGCTCGGGGTCGACGTCGATCGACAGCGCCAGCGTCCTGCCGGTCTTCTCCGCCGAGGCCCGCGCGTACTCGATGACGAAGCGGGTGACGTCCCAGGACTCCAGCGGGGCGCCGCCGGACAGCTCCACGGTCAGCGACGTGGCGGGGGTCCGGAAGATCCAGTCGACCGTCGCGCGCGCGGTCTCGGGCGCCATGCCCGTGGTCTCCACGCGGTGCACGTTCGGCCCGTGCCAGACCAGGAGCCGCCGGTCCAGCGTCTTGCGGGCCGCGCCCTGGAAGTCGATGTGGTCCTTGACCAGGCCCTTGGCCTGGAGGTCTTTCCAGAGCTGCTCGTCCTTGACCAGGCCGCCCGAGAGGTAGCGCTGGAAATCGCCGGGGCTGAGCAGCGCGTAGCCGCCCTGCTCGCCGGACACCAGAACGTGGCCGCCCACCTTGCGGAAGGCGACGCCCGGGACCTTGAGAGAGTCGACCGTGACCTCCATCTCAGTCCCCCTTCTTCGGGGCGTGCGTCTCCTCCCACGTGGCGGAGATCCTCAGCGGGTCCTGGGCGGCCTTGGCCGGCGCCATGGCCCGGATCTCGTCCTCCACCTCGGCGATGAGGCGCTCGATCTCCTTGCGCTGGGCCTCGGTCAGCTCCGGCTCCGCCGGGGCCTGCGGCGGCGGCGCGCCCTGCGCCGGCTGCTGCGCCAGGTGGATGGCCTGCTCGACGATGTACTCGCGGATGCTGACGTTGTTCCTGGCGATCTGGTGGCGGATGCGCTGCGTCGCCAGCTCGTCGCCGAAGGTCGTCTGGAGCGCCTTGAGCGCCTCCGGCGTGCCGTCCTTGAGCTGCAGCCGCACGCGCACGGTCCCCTGCGGGCCGTCCGAGAGCTGCGCGTAGGCGCGGTCGGTCAGCACGTAGGCGGCGCTGCGGATGACCTCCAGGCTGTCGGCCTTGGCGTCGCAGTCGGCGATGAGGGTGAAGGACTTGGCGTCGAACGAGTAAGCGGGGACGGCCGCCTTATCGGGGGCGGGCGCGGCCGCGGGCTTCTTGGACTTGGATTTCGTCTTCGGGGTCATGCCACTTTCTCCTCGGCGCGGATCCGGGCGATCAGCTTCTCGGCGATGGGGTCCATCTCCCTGGTGATGCGGGCGGCCTCGGCCTCCTGCTCCGGCGTCTGCCGCGCCGAGTACAGGGCCTGGGTCACGATGAGCTCGATGATCTTCTTGTTCTCGCGGAAAGTCTCGAAGCGCCGCTCCTCGCTGATCAGCTCGTTGAGGAACTCGCCGGCCAGCCGGCGCAGGGCCTCGCGGTCGGCCGGGGTCTTGCTCTTGAGCGTGACCTCGTAGCCGGCGGCGGTCTTGCCCATGAAAGCGCTCGCCTGCTTGGCGAACACGTAGGCGGCCTGCGTGAGGTGCTCTTCCCGGTAGTACTTGCTCTCCAGGACGAACGTCACCTCGCCCTGCTTCTCGTCGTACGTATGGTCCATTGAGGCCTCCCTCAGAGTGCTTCCGCCGGCGCCCGTTCCGGGACCGGCGTATGGCGCGGCCGCAGCCACGACTCGAACACGGCCGCGGCCTTCGGGTCCTGCAGCTTCTCGAACAGCACGTCGAAGACCCCCATCATCACGCCGCAGTGGCCGTTGGACGGCGTACGGCCCCACAGCGTGCCCTGCGACTCGTGGTTGAGCTCTGGGCTGGCGCCGCAGAAGGGCTTGTAGGCGCACTGCGCGCACAGCGGCTGGCCGTCGGAGACGCCGGCCGTCACGTAGGCCTTCGCCGCGGTCCGGCCGTAGAGCGCGTTGGGCGCGTCGACGGCGACGTCGCCCAGGCAGAACATCGGGTCGCCCTCGTGGTCGGCCATGCGCCCTTCGTCGGTGGTGAACACGCGGCCGTCGTAGTTGTAGGCCAGGCAGCCCAGCGCGCCGCCGGCCGGGAAGCGCAGGTCGACATAGCCCGGGTCGGCGCCCGCCAGCACCTTGCTCAGCAGCAGGACCGCCTGGCGCTCGGAGAAATCGACGCCGCGGTAGTTGAGCTCCAGGATGTAGTCGAGCGACTCGCGGTAGAAGGCCACGAAATCCTTGGGCGCGTAGCCGATCTTGTCCCAGACCCGCTTGGCGAAGCCCACCGGCGACAGCGGCCGCAGGAACATCCCCTCCAGGCCCAGGTCGACGTAGGTGTCGACGATCTCGCGGGCCCGGCTCAGCGAGAAGCGCGTGGTGGTCATCAGCGCGTTGGGGCGGTACACCCGCGGCCCCTCGCCGCGCAGCCCCGCCTCGAAGCGGCGCTGGACCTTCTTGAGCCACTCCACGGCGTGGGCCTGGCCGTTGCCGCCCAGGAAGATCCGGTTGCGCTTGTGCAGGTCCTCGGGCCCGTCGAGCGAGGTGCACAGCGCGACGTCGCGCGCCAGCAGCCAGTCCAGCTTCTCCTCGGTCATCAGGCTGAAGTTGGAGACCAGCGACAGGGCCGCCTGCTTGCCCGCGGCCGCCGCCCGCTCCCGCGCGTACTCCACGACGAACCGGATGACCGGCCAGTTGAGCAGCGGCTCGCCGCCCTGGAACTCGATCATCACCGACGGAGAGGGGCCGGACAGGATGAAGTCGACGGTCCGGCGCGCCGTCTCGAAGCTCATGTCCATCTCGGTGCGCGAGGGGTCCACGGCGCTGGAGTGGCAGTACAGGCACTTGTGGTTGCAGCGCAGCGTCACGACGACGATGTGCAGGTTCGGGGCGCCCCAGAGGTGCGAGCGCAGCGCGCCCCAGCGGCGGGCCAGGGCCGTGAAGTCCTGGCGCGAGCGCAGGAAGCCCTTGGCCTCGAGGGCGGCGGCGACCGCGGGGTCCTTGGGGAGGCGGCCGGCCTTCAGCGCGGCGAGGTCCGGTCCGGAGAGCTGTTCGTAGTGGCCGCTGTCGTTGGTGACAAGCCAGCGCCCGGCGACGGCGCGGAATCGGAAGTCAGCGAGCTCGGGAGGGTCTTTCTGGCTCACAAAATGCCGCCTTCTACGACGGACGGCTCGTGCAGGGATTCTAGCTTTTCGTCGGAGACGCCGTCAACGGACCGGCGCAGGCGGACCGCCTCGGCGTAGCCGGGGCACAGGCGCAGGCAGCGGTCCAGGTCGCGCCGCGCCGCGGCCTTGCGGCCCAGCCGCAGGGACGCGCCGGCGCGGGCCAGGTACAGCCGCGCGGTGTAGGGCGAGCGCCTGATGGCCCGGGTGAGCGCCGCCGCCGCCCGGGCCGGCGCGCCCTCGCGCGATTCCAGGAGCGCCTCGATCCAGTGCGCCCGCGCGTACGCCTCGTCGCCCTTGAGCGCCGCCCGCAGCTCCGTCCGGATCGCCGCCGCCGGAGCCCCGAGCTCGAGCAGGGCCTGCGCCTTCCACGCCCGCGCCCACGCAAAGCGCGCCGCGCGCGCCCGCGCGCGTTCGAGCGCGCCCAGGGCCTCCCGGGGACGCTTGAGCCGCAGCAGGGTCTCCCCTTCCCACGCGGCCAGGCGCCCGTCTTCGGGCAGCGACCGGGCGGCGGCGCGGATCTCCGTGAGCGACGTCTCCAGCGCGTCGGCGGAGGTCCCGCCCCAGGTCAGCTCGGGATTCAGCCGCACCGCCCGCTCCAGTTCATCGAGCGCTTCGGCGTGCCGGGCGAGACGGCGCAGGACGCGGGCGCGTTCGATGCGCGCCCGGGCCGTGGGCCGCAGCTTCAGCGCCCGGTCCAGGTCGGAGAGGGCGCCGGCGTGGTCGCCCGACGCCAGGCGCAGGGTGGCGCGCCAGGACCAGGCGTTGTCGTAGCGGGGATCGAGCTCCAGCGCGCGGTCGTAGCACCGGGCCGCGTCGCCGGCGCGCCCGGCCTGGCGGTAGGCCTCGCCCAGCCAGGCCAGGATCCAGCCCTGCGGCTCCAGGGCCGCCGCGGTCTCGAGGTCGCGCAGGCCGGCCTCGGCCTGCCCGCGGAAGAGGCGCGCCTGGCCCCGGTAGGCCAGCACCGGCGCGGCCGCCGGGCTCGCGGCGAACCTCGGGTCGTGGTCGAGGAGGCGGCCGGCGTCGGGGTCGGCGCGGAAGGCGGTGTCGAGGTCGCGCAGGGCGCCGCGGAGCCCGCGGGCCCGCTTGGCGCGGTAGCGGCGGAGGTACTCGTCCGCGCGCCGCTGCTGGGGGGTCACGGCTGCTGGTGCGGGTGGGCCGCGCTCAGCACTTCGTCGAAGGGCACGCCGCCCGGGCCTTCGCCGCCGAGCTCGGCGGGGTCGGGCTGGAGCCAGGACTCGAAGATGCGCCGGGTCCCGGGGTCGCGCAGCTTCTCGAAGATGTAGTCGAACAGCCGCAGGTAGGTCTCGCAGCGGCCGTTGGAAGGCATCTGCCCCCACAGCGAGCCCTGGGTCTCGACGTTGAACACCGGGCAGGCGCCGCAGTAGGGCTTGTAGGCGCACTGCGAGCACAGAGGCTGCGCCTCCAGCGTGGTCGAGAGCGCGCAGGCGCGGTTGGCCGCGTGCTCGATCACCTCGTTGTAGCGGGTCGAGGCCACGTTGCCCAGCTTGAACAGCTCGTTGCCTTCCTGCGAGAGCATGCGGCCCTCGTCGCCGGTGTAGACGTCGCCGTTGTAGTTGTAGCCGAGCACGCCCAGGCCGCCGCCGGAGGGCGAGCGCAGGTCGACGTAGCCCGGGTCCTCGAGCTTGAGGATCTTGGTCAGGAGCAGCACCGCCGCGCGCTCGGCCAGGCGCGTGCCGCCGCGGTTGACCTCGAGCACCCGCTCCATGGCCTTCTTGTAGAACGCCAGGAACTCCTCGGGCGTGTAGCCGACCTTGTCCCAGACGCGGCGCGCGAAGCCGATGGGCGACATCGGGCGCAGGCACAGCACCGGCAGCCCGAGCTCGACGTAGGTGTCGACGATCTGCTCCGGGAAGGCGAAGCTGTAGCGCGTGGTGGTCAGCAGCGCGCCGGGCTTGAAATGCCGGGCCACGCCGTCGGGACCGGGCGTGGCGGCTTCCTGGAAGCGGCGGATCCACTTCACGACCTCGCCGTAGGAGTTGCCCTTGCGGAAGATCCGGTTCTGGTTGTGCAGCGCCTCGGGCCCGTCCAGCGACGTGCACACGCTGACCTGGTTGTCCACCAGGAACTTGAACTTCTCCTCGTCCATCATGCTGAAGTTCGAGACCAGCGCGATGAAGAGGTTGCGCTTCTCCTGCTTGTTGCGCTCGCGCGCGTACTCGGTCACGAACTTGATCACCGGCCAGTTGATCAGCGGCTCGCCGCCCTGGAACTCGATGACCAGCGAGGGGTTGGGGCTGGAGAAGATGAAGTCGACGGTCCGGCGCGCCGTCTCGAGCGTCATGTCCAGGTCGCTGCGGTCCTCAGGCACGACGCTGGCGTGGCAGTACAGGCACTTGTGGTTGCAGCGCAGGCTGACCACCATGATCTGCAGGGCGGGGGCCCACCACAGGAACGCGTTCTTCTTGAGGAAGGTGCTCGCCTGGGCCGCGAAGTCCATGCGCTCGCGCAGGAAGCCCTTGGCCCGCAGCTCCTCGAGCAGCGGCCCCGCCGGCAGCGTGCCGCCCGCGAGGCCCTTGAACTCCTCGGCGGAGAGGTCGGCGTGATGGCCGGCGTCGTTGGAGACGAGGACGCGGCCGCCGAGCAGCCGGAAATTGAGGCCGGCTGCGGAGGACGTCACCTTGATCTTTGAAGCGGCTGCGGCGGGGAACTGAGTGAGCCGGCTCACCCCGCCATCCTACGATTTGCCGTCGACGGTGTCAATCGGCGGGATGGCC
>JADMIO010972873.1_pt1 | contig 14717 bp, 9 predicted proteins | sample 8958161 | NCBI WGS metagenome assembly JADMIO01 (sample SAMN16585339, study PRJNA669376) | soil metagenome | isolation source: Crop rotation soil | place: USA: Cullars Rotation, Alabama | collected 2011 | reverse complement strand
GGCGATCGTTTCCTCGCCGAGGTCCTGCACGGAATACGTAGAGACAATCTTGCCTGTCTTCGGCTCAGTTGGATCTTTCTCCACCACTGTGCCACCGGCGCCCTGGTTTGCTTTGGCGGGGTCATACGGTGTGACCACCGTATACATTTTGTTTTCCGCATCCAGTTTGATGTCCTGCTTGGGCTCACAGATGTGCAGCGTGATGTAATTCATCTTGAACTGGCCAAGATTCATCTCCATTTCGGTGCGCTCGGCGCCATCTTGAACCAGGCGCGTCATGGTCGAAGCACCGGCGGCCTTGGGGTCGCTGCCGATGGTGGTTTGCTGGGTGTACTTGATGTCGGCATGGCCGGCCATCACCGAGCAGGCCAATAGTGCCCCACCCGCAACGCTTGAAAACACTTTCTGATTGAATTTCATTGTCTAACTACTCCCCTGGTGTCCTACTTGTGCAAACGTCGGTAACATCAACCGTTGGCCATAGCTGCCGCCATAGCTTCGGATTGCGCTTTCTGAAAATCCTGCTCGCTCACTTTTTTGTAACCGGCCGGCACTTTGAAAAGCGAAGCCGATAGCTTGGCCTGCGAAACGTCACTGACTTCCGTGGTGGAAACCACCGTGGTGCCGGAATACATTTTCATGCGAACGGTCATGCCGCCGCCGATTTTCTTCATGCCGGCGGTATCTCCCTTAATAACGGTAGTAACCTTACATCCGCCATACACAGCAGGCGGGATTCCGTAATTGGCGGCAGTGCCGGCGCAGGCTACCGTGTTCTTGATGTTGGCCACCCACATCTCCATAGTGGTGGTGGACTTCCTGTCACCCAGGCAACCGGAAGTCTCCGATTTCATAGTCACTTTGTAGTGACGCGTTTGGTAACCGGCGACTTTCTCGCCACCAAGATCCTTAAGCGAATAGGTGAGAATTTGCTTGCCGGTTTTGCCCTTACCGGAAGAGGCGCTTGCCGCTCCGGCGGAACTCGTGGAAGCAGAGCCCGTTGCATCGACAACGGTATAAATTTTCAGGCTGTCATCCAGCCGAACTTCCTGCTTCGGTTTGCAAGTGGAGATAGTCACCGTGGTCATTTTGACTTTGCCCAGATTGATCACCGTTTCGGTGCGCTCGTTACCGGGACGAACCATGCGCGTGACGGAACTGGAACCCGCGCCACCATTGCCAAGTGATGTAGTCTGGGTATATTTGAGATCGGCGCGAGCGGATACACCGGACACAGCAAAAGCGGCAGCTAACAAAGCGGCATGGATTTTGTAATTCTTCACGTTTGTCTCTTCTCCCTCATCAACCTACAACGAACCTACAGGGACGAACCACTGGTTCGCCCCACAGGTCCAGTGCGCACGGCATTACAACGCGCGATTAACCGCGCTCAAAATCGCTTTAATTGACGCCAGCTCGATGTTCGTATCGACACCGACACCATAAAATTTCTCGCCGTCTTCGCGGGCAATCTGGATGTAGCTAGCCGCGCGCGCCTGCGCGCCTGCCCCCAGTGAGTGCTCGGCGTAATTCAGCAACTGGAAGGACAGCACGTTTTTATTGAGACCGTCAACAAAGGCCGCTATCGGGCCGTTGCCGGTTCCAACGACTTCCTTTACTTCACCATTGGCGAGTTGCGCAATGCAGGTCACAATTTTTTCCAACCCGTTTTCCACATCCGTTTGGGTGTGGAACTGCTCCAGGCGGAAAGGCTTGTCGCGGGTGAGATATTCTTTCTCGAAAACGCCATACATCTCTTCACCGCTGATTTCTCCGCCCTTGGCATTGGCAAATTCGTTGATGATGCGGCCGAACTCCACCTTCAATTCGCGCGGCATCTGGAAACCGTAGTCGCGCTCCATGATGTAAGCCACGCCACCTTTTCCGGACTGGGTGTTAACGCGAATGATCTGCTCATAGTCACGCCCCAAATCTTTGGGATCGATGGGCAGGTACGGCACTTCCCACAAACCGTTTTCGTTTTGCTGGGCAAAACCTTTACTGATGGCGTCCTGATGCGAACCGGAAAAGGCCGTAAACACCAAATCTCCCGCGTAGGGATGCCGCTCATGTACCGTCATGCGCGTGCAATGCTCGTAGGTATCGCGCACGCCCGGCAAATCGGAAAAATCCAGATTCGGATCAACGCCCTGCGAATACATGTTCAATGCTACCGTCACGATATCCAGGTTACCGGTGCGTTCACCGTTGCCGAACAACGTGCCCTCGATACGGTCGGCGCCGGCCATCAATGCCAGTTCGGTAGCGGCCACGCCGGTGCCACGATCATTGTGGGTGTGCAACGAAATGATAGCGCGTTCACGGCCGTTCATGTTGCGGCAGAACCACTCGATCTGGTCGGCATGGACGTTGGGCGTAAACGATTCCACCGTGGCCGGCAGGTTCAGGATGATTTTGTTTGTCTCATCCGGTCCCCACGCTTCCATAACGGCGTGGCAAACCTCCAGCGAAAAATCCAATTCCGTCAAGCAAAAACTTTCCGGCGAATACTGCGCGGTCCACTGCGTTTCCGGATGCTTATCCGCCAACTCGCGCACCAACCGCGCGGCGGCGACGGCGATTTCTTTTATTTCCTCGCGGCTCTTGCCGAACACTATACGGCGCTGCGCCGGGTTAGTGGAATTGTAAAAGTGGACGATAGCCTGCTTCGCGCCTTTCAAGGCTTCGAAGCTGCGGCGAATCAAGTCCTCACGGCACTGCACCAATATCTGTACGGTGACGTCATCCGGTATCAGATTGTCTTCAATCAATTTCCGGCAAAAGTCGAATTCCACCTGCGCGGCCGAGGGAAAACCGATTTCGATTTGCTTAAAACCGACACGACACAGCAACTCGAACATCTCCAACTTTTCCTCGACACTCATCGGTACGGCCAATGCCTGGTTGCCGTCGCGCAAATCGACACTGCACCAGATGGGGGCTTTAGTGATTTGCTGATCCGGCCAGGTGCGGTCCGGCAAAGGCACAGGAGCGAAGGCCTTGTATTTGTTAGCCGGGGATGCCGTCTTTTTTCCGTTGGCGGACCCGTTGTTGGTTGGGGCAGGAAGCTGCGCGCCCACCTTTCCATTTTGATTCTGCACTACGTCATGTTCGATTACTGCGGACATCACAACCTCCTTTTTCACTTTTTTTATTTTTTTAGCCGCAAAAAGGCGCAATAGACACAAAAATTGCGGTGAGTGTTTCTTACGACTGCCTCACCGCAGGGACGCTGAGGCACAGAGAACAGCTTTTTAGAGCACAAAATAATCCTGACTTTCCGCTCTAACCAAAATGAAATTCTCTGCGTCTCCGCGTCTCTGCGGTTAGATGCAGTTACGCCGTCTGCGTTTGTGCTTCCTTCTGCGATGTCTTCACTTCCGGAGCCACACGGTCCTGCACGTTCTGGCGAATCCAGCTCATGTTGCCGCGCAGCTTGCTGCCGACGGTTTCGATTTGCGAGTTGGCTTCTTCTTCCAGCATCTGGTTGTAGCGCGGACGACCGTTCTTGTTTTCGTCCATCCACTCGCGGGCGAAGTCGCCGCTCTGGATTTCGCCGAGAATGCGCTTCATTTCCTCGCGGGTTTCGCTGGTCACAACGCGCTTGCCACGGGTGACGTCGCCCCATTTGGCGGTGTCAGAGATGGCGGCGCGCATGCCGGTGATGCCCTTCTCGTACATAAGGTCAACGATAAGTTTCAGTTCATGCAGACATTCGAAGTAGGCCATTTCCGGAGCGTAACCGGCTTCCACCAGGGTTTCGAAACCGGCGCGGACCAATTCGCTGGCGCCGCCGCAGAGCACGGCCTGTTCGCCAAAGAGGTCGGTTTCGGTTTCTTCTTTGAAATCGGTCTCGTATACCGCGGCGCGGGTAGCGCCCAGACCCTTGGCGTAGGCCAAACCGATAGCTTTGGCATTGCCGGTGGCATCCTGGTGGATGGCGATGAGGCTGGGCACGCCCTTGCCTTCTTCGTACTGGCGACGCACGAACGGACCCGGGCCTTTAGGGGCAACCATCAAAACGTCGACACCGGCCGGCGGTGTGATGAGGCCATAGTGAATGTTGAAGCCATGCGAGAACATCAAGGCCTTGCCGGCGGTGAGGTTCGGCGCGATGGAGGCGTCATACACCTCTTTCTGCAGGTGGTCCGGGATGAGCAGCATGATGACATCAGCCTGCTTGATGGCGTCCTCGACATCCGCGACGCGGTGGCCGTCGGCCTTGGCGGCATCCGCCGATTTGCCCGGGCGAGCGCCGATAACCACGTTGATGCCCGAATCCTTCAAGCACAAGCTCTGCCCGCGTCCCTGCGAACCATAACCAATAACCGCAACGGTCTTGCCGTCGAGTGTTTTGATGTCCGCGTCCTGATCGTAATAAACCTGTCCCATTTCTCTCCTTGAATTTGCTCGTTAGAGCTCGGAATTCCTATTTTGAATTTTCGCCGGTAGGGGCAACTTTCCTGCCCGACCGGCTCCAATAAGTACCTATCGAGACACCTATTATGGTGAATACGATTCCTTCAATGACCAATACCTTCACCTGATCCAGCCCGAAATATCCGCTGGCCGGGTCGTAACGGGTCATCCACTTGTGGAAAAACCACGCTCCATAAACCAGAGGGCCGGCTAATCCCATGACCAGTCCACCGGTGCCCCGACCGCGCCAGCCTACGATAGCCCCCGCGAGGGTGATCGCGATGGCAGCGATTTGGATCAGGTTTTCGGCCTTTTCCGGCGAGACCATTTCTTGCATAGACCCTCACCCTGGCACCTTCGGTGCCGATCCCTCTCCCTGGTAGGGAGAGGGGTTTTGGCGCACAAAAAAAGCCCTCGCCCCGCAGCTGTGGTCTCCTAAGAAACCCAGTCGCGGGACGAGAGCCTTTGATTTTCAAAGTACTCCCGCGTTACCACCCACGTTTCATTCGATTGCCTCATCGATAGTGGTGCGAAGTAAAATCCGCAATCCGCAATCAGAAATCCGCAATCGGATGACACTCGTTTGGCGCTATTACGGGCGCGACCGGACTCTGCTAGAGGGATCTTTGATTTTAGATCTTCGATCTTTGGGAGGATTCCCAAGGTCAAAGCTCCAAGGTCTAAGATCGGCTGTTCACGGAATCAGCTCTGAGGCGAGTTCAGTTTCGTGCGCTACCCGCCTCACAGCACATCGGCGGACTCTCTCGAACGCAGAGGAAGCCTACTACTCCTCTTCACGGCCTTTGGAAAAAAATTGTCCTTCTCAGTTTCTACCGATAGAGGCGTCTTGTCAACGTCTGGCCACCCACCTATGCTTTAGGGGATTTCAGAAAGGTATATTCCATGGCAGACGACCAAAAGACCAAACTACCCACCGAAAAAGAGGCCGGACACGGCGCTCATACGCACGACGCAGCCTCCAAGGGCCTTCCCGGTAACGTGGAGCGTCCCCTCAAAATCACCATGATGGGCGCCGGCAGCGCGTTTACACCGCGCCTGGCCAGTGATATTTTCCGTATTCCCAACAACCAGGGCGGCATCATTGCGCTCGTAGATATCGAATCCGACCGGCTAGCGACGATGCATAAGCTGCTGGAAAAATTGATCGCCGACAAGGGCTTCGCCGGCTGGAAGGTCATTTCTTCGACCAACCGCCGTGAAGTGCTGCCGGGCAGCCATTACATCACCAACTGTATTGAGGTTTCCGGCCTGGCCTGCGTGCGGCACGATAACGACATCCCGGCGAAATACGGCATCGACCAGTGTATCGGCGATACCATTGGGCCCGGCGGCCTGTTCAAATCGCTGCGCACCATTCCGGTGTGGCTGGACGTGCTGCGCGACGCCCAGGAGCTCTGCCCCGATGCCATCGTCCTTAATTACACCAACCCCATGAGCATGCTGATCCTGGCCTCCGGCCGGGTGACGAACATGCAGACGGTGGGTCTGTGCCACAGCGTACAGGGAACTTCCGAGCTACTTTCCAAGCGAGCGGGTATTTCTTATGAAGAAATGGAGTGGGAGTGCGCCGGTATTAACCACCTGGCATGGTTCACCAAGCTCAAACACAACGGCAAGGACCTGTATCCTTTATTAAAGGAAAAGGCGGCGGCGGAAATCGCTCAGGCCATAGCGGAAGGCGCACCGGATACAGAGACTCGCTATGAGTTGCCCGAGCACCACCGCGACATAGTGCGTAAAGACATGATGCTGCACTTTGGCGCCTTCATCACGGAATCCAGTGGCCATCTGTCGGAATATTTGCCGTATTACCGCACCAATGCCCAGGCCATCGCGGATTACTGCCGCAAAGGCTACGACGGCGAGTCCAGTTTTTACGCCAACAACTGGCCGACCTGGCGGCAAAATGCCGACGGCGAGCGTGGCAAAATGCTTTCGGGCGAGAAGGAGATGGACTGGGAGCGCTCCTGGGAATACGCTTCGTGGATTATCGAAGCCCGCGAAAAGAACGTGCCGCACCGCATCCACGGCAACGTCATGAACTCGGACGGCCACGGTGCCAGCCTGATTTCCAACCTGCCTGCTGATGGCTGCGTGGAAGTGGCCTGCATGATCGACCGTAATGGCGTCCAACCGGTCCGCTACGGCAAATTACCCCCGCAAATGGCGGCGCTCTGCGACTGGAACATGCGCATGTTCGATTTGGGCGCCCAGGCCGCCATAGAGCGCAGCAAGGAGCTGGCGATTTATGCCCTCACCCTGGACCCTTTGACGGCGGCGATGTGTACGCCGGCCCAGATCAAGGCCATGACGCTAGAAATGTTCGACGCGGAAGCGGAATTTTTACCCGGGTATAAATAACTTACCCCTCGATCAAAAGCATGGACCGGAGCATATTAGCTCCGGTCCTTGCTCTTGGCGAGGCTTAAACTCCGCGAAGTAGGCGCGCTTGGTAAAATAACAATGTTATCTGTAACGTTATTTTTCCATGACCGAGCGCGACATTTCCGAGCAGACCAATTTTGATGAGACACCGCCGCAGCCAGTTCCGCGCGCCGGCATGGGCATCGCCAGCCAGATTGGCTTTGGCGAGACAGCCGATGAGAGCCATTTGACGAAATCCAACGGCCACCACGCCGCTTCCCAGGCCCCGGGGGCGGTGGAACTCCACCCGGAGGAAAGCGAGCTCCCGGACCCGGCAACGATACCCGAACTGGCGCCACTGGCGGCGGGCGAAGCTCTGGTGACTTCTGGCCCGCTGGACGAATTCGATATGGCCGCCGGCAAGTCACTTAACGGCACGGGCGGCGGCGGAAATGGACCCGGGGACGGGAATAGCTTCGATAACTTTAGCGAAGGTCCTGGCGAAATGGCCCAGGATTTGTTTTCTCACCTGGGAGAGCTGCGGGCGCGCATTCTTTATTCAGTGGCGGCCGTCGCTATTGCTTCCCTCTTTACCTGGCATTACGGTAGTGTGATTCAGGATTGGCTGACACGCCCCATCATTACCACCCTGAAGCAGTACAAAATCGTCACGGAAAGCGGCGGCGGCCTGGTCACTCTAAACCCCACCGATGCTTTTTATAATTACTTCCAGGTAACATTGGCGGCCGCTATTTTAGTGGCCGCGCCATTTGTATTGTTCCAGATGTGGCGCTTCATCGAGCCCGCCCTCACGCGGACCGAGCGCAAATACACCATTGTTCTGGTGCCGTTTTCGGTGATTCTGTTCTTTGCCGGTGTAGCGCTGGGCTACACCGTATCGCCGTTATTCTTCCAATTTTTCCTGCAATTCCAGCCGCCCAACACTATCCCGATGTTCTCCTATGGAGATAGCGTAGCCTTGCTGGCCAAAATGCTGGTGGTGTTCGGGGTTTGTTTCCAGGTACCCGTCGTCACCATCTTCCTCAACAAAATTGGCGTTGTCTCCCGAAATTTTCTTATCGAATATTGGCGCCACGCCGTCGTAGTAATCTTTGTCATAGTAGCCGTGATTACACCAACGTGGGATCCGCTGACGCTGTGCGCTTGCGCGGCGCCGCCCTGCGTGCTGTACGGTCTTTCTATCTGGTTGGTGAAATGGTTGTAAAAGCGATAGGCCGGCAAAACAGGGCGAGCGTCCGGGCAGTGCTACGTCTGTCCTGCCTCATCTGTTTTTGTGTCGTCTTTTTTGCGGGAGCATCCACTCAGGCCCAGATTACAACGGGCGTGCGGCCGGCCGGTAACTACAACCCCAACCCGGGCAACAAGCCGATAACTCCATTGCTGTGGGCCGAAGACATCACCCAGGCCAACCAGCTGGACACTTACATTAAGACCGGCTTTAACACCATTATCGTTCATGTCACCTGGCCGCCTTCGCAGGATGGCCAAACCCCGGTGGTGGACGTCAAACCGCAGCGCGATTTTGCCGAAGCCGCCGCCGCCAAAGGCTTAAAAATCATTTATGCCCTGCCGGCCGCGCCCTACGGCCAGGAAGGCAATTTTCATATTTCCGGCGACTCCGGTCCATACCGCCAGATTTGGGCCGACTGGGCGCAGCGCGCCATAGAGCAGCTCCAAACCACCCCTAACCTTCTCGGCTGGATGCTTCCGGACGATCCGCGCGGCCTGCCCTTCATGACCAACACCGGCTTTCGCCGTTGGCTGGCGGGTAATTACGGCGGCATCGATGTCCTGAATCAGCAGTGGTTCTCGGCTTTTCCGACTTTTAATGACGTCACCATCAGTGCGACGCGCCAGATCATCGCGCAGTGGCGCGGTCCGGGCGACCTGCCCACAGCGGCAACGCCGGATCAAATGCGGTCCTACATCGAGCGCGCGCAGCAGCGCCCCGCCAACCAAAACTTCGCGTTTCATCCCGCCGAGTTGGCGCTGGCCAACTACGAATGGGACGCCTACCGGGCCCTGCTGGATTTTTGGGCGCACATCATCCGCACCGCATCCCCCACACAGTCCGTGCTTTCCGGCCGCCTGCCGGACTATGCGCAGCTTCTCAGCCTGCCGCCCAGCGTGGATATTTCGGTGCCTTCGCTAGCGCCGGTGTGGGCGGAAAGAGACATCGCCACTCACAACCCGCAGGCCGTTTCCGTCGCCCGGCGTGGCGGGCGTTTCGACGCCGTGCCAATGCTGAGCACCATGCTGCCGGGCGCCCCGGAAGACCTCGTTCCGCGACTGATACCATCCTGGTGTGATTCCATGGTGGCGCACGGCGCCCGTGGCATCGCCTTTGATTCATGGCCCGTCATCGCCCAGAATCCGGCCTTGGCTACCGCCATACGCCGCAGTTTGCGCCGCTTGCAAAGGGCCGAAGCGGCCGCCCTGTGGGGGAAAGTGCCCCAGGCAACGACGGCGGTAGTATTAACGCCGTTGGCCGACGGCTATACCTGGAAACCGGCCCCGCCCCCGAAACCCGAAAACGGCGAGCCCCCGCCGGTGGTATCACCACCACGCGGCCTCTTCGGTTTCGGCGAAGATATGGTGGCCGGCGAGCCTAGCGACCTGGTGTATGCACTGCGCTGGGGCACCCAATTTGGTAGTGTCGACTTCATTTCGCCGGACGAGTTAGGCGGCACTTACTCCATGACATCGGGCGGAGTGCTGAGACGATACTCGACAATTCTGATGCCCCAGGCACTGTGGGTCTCGCCTTCGATGGCGCAGGAACTCGCCAACTATCTCGGTAACGGCGGAACCGTAGTGGCCGATTTAGGCCTGGGGGCATGGCAGAACCGTGGCCAGGTTATGGGCTTTTCCGAAGCACTGATGAGCCTCTTCGGCATCATCCCCACCGGTATGCAAACCTTCGCCTTTAATCTGGCGGCGGCGGCGCCCCACCCGGCATTCCGTAACTGGTCGACATTAGCTCAGAATTCGCCGCGCCAGATGACAAGGGGTGATGGCCCCGAGGGCGCTGCTTTCGCCGGTCCACTTTTGTTCGGTGAACTGGCCGGCGGCACCATACCCATCGCCCGCGCCTTCCAATACGCCGTGCCCATTGGTCCCGGCGGTGAAAAAGTCAAAGACGCCGACAGGATTCGCTTGATGCGTTCCTGGCTCAGCCTCCGCCCGGTGGGTAATGGCAACGCGATTTTCGCTCCATTCCGCTTGTGGACATTGTGGCGGCCCGGATACCCGGGCTTCGACGAATTTCACGGCGACCTGTTTGAGAAAGGCGCGGCAGTGGCGCACCTCAACGTGCAGCCACTGGTGCCAGCGCCTCCGGGCACACCGGACGGGGCAGCCGCCTACCCCGAAGTGATCAATCACTCGAACGCGGTGGTCGTGCTCAATCACAACGCGGCGGCAAACCCGCCCTACGGAGCCAGCGTCGATGTCGACACGGATGAAACCGGCACGGCGGCGTCCGCGGGCATGTCACCCATGGCTTCGGCCAATACCTCGCAGCCGGCTATTGTACAGACCGCGGGTGTCGAGCAATTCGTGTGGAGCAACGCCCTCTGCTTGTTCCCGGTTGGCGGCGCACCGGCTCCCACCATGGGACGCTTACCACCTGTTGCGGAATACAGCGGCGTGCCGGGCGACTCCGGTTTCATCGTCCCGCCGGTCCCGCATCCGGTCATTTTGCACACCTTCGTTCCCGCGCAAGAAATGCGCGTCATGCGCCTGCTGCCCATTCGTGCCGTCAACCCCAACGGCGGGCCGCTGGCCTGCCGGGTGCGCGATTATTCCGCAAAACGCATAGAAATGCGCGTCTGGCCCAACGCCAGCGGAGCTACCCCCACTACGGACTGGAAAGTCATCCTCGGGCCGGAAGGGCCAGTGCGTATCGTGCTCTTTGACGACCAGAACCCGAATTCCTACCGGCTATTGCCCGGCAGTAAGCACCGCGTCGCTATCACCGAAGTTTCCTCGCGCAACCAAACTTTCACCACACGTAACTATGTAGTCACCGCCGACGCGCAGGGCACTCTGCCTCTGGAAATTCGCGGAGTTTCGCTGGTGGTGGAAATCACGCCGTTTGAAGAACCGTTGACCGTGCTGCCCTCCCCCACCGGAGAAAAACCGCAGCCCGGAACCGAGACGGCCATTATTCCAGGAGCTATCGTCGCGGAAGATGCCACACCCGAAGAAGCGGCCAAAGCGCGCGATGCAGCCGCGCCCAAACCGGCCGAAAGTAACGTTCCCAGTGCGGACGTGCCGCTAGTGCCTCCGCCGCCGGATGCCCCCACGCTGCCGGCGCCAAATCCGGAGGACCCTCCGCTGTTTCGAAAACGTTATAACTAAGGTCCGAGCCCTTCTCCGGCATTCCGAACCACTCACAAGAAACCCAGACCGCATATGCTGCTTTCTCCGCCGCTCTTAAAAAAACTCGATGCAATGTCGATCCAGGCGCGGCGCGCATTTACCGGCTCGTCCAAGGGCGAAAAACGCTCGCTCAAACGCGGCTCTTCCGTGGAGTTCGCGGATTTTCGCGCCTACAACCTGGGTGATGACATTCGCCGCATCGATTGGAATGCCTATGGCCGCTTCGAAAAGCTTTTCCTGAAAATGTTCCTGGAAGAGGAAGACCTAGATATCACCATCCTTGTCGACGGCAGCCTTTCGATGGGTTTCGGAAGTCCCACCAAGCTGCGCACCGCTTCGGAAATAGCGGCAGCCATCGGCTACATCGGCCTGCAGAATTTCGACCGCGTCGGCACCGCCGTTTTCGATTCGCGCATTCGCGGTTGGTTCCCCCCAACACGCGGCAAAGGCAAGAGCGGCCAGCTTTTTAATTTTTTGGAAAATCAACAGGCAACCGGCGCCGGTGACCTGAGCAGCGTGTGCAAGCGCGTCGCCGCCCAGGCACAACGAGCCGGAATAGTAATCGTCCTTTCGGACTTCCTGCTTCCCGACGGTTACGAAACTGGCCTCAAAACACTGGCCGCGCGCGGTTATGAAGTGACGGCGATTCAGGTGTTAGATCGCTATGAAATTGAGCCCAACCTCACCGGCGATTTAAAGCTGGTGGATGCCGAGGATGGTTCCCTCCGCGAAATTTCCGTTTCCAGTACTTTGCTCAAAACCTACAAGGCCAATCTGGACAGGTACTGTTCGGACTTGCGAGCGTTTTGTTTGCGTTATGGAATGAACTATCAGTTGACCGCGAACGATACGCCAGTTGAAGTCGTTATGACGAGACTTTTGCGCGGAACGGGATTGGTAAAGTGAAATGAATGGGATTGGGGAATTTTAAAGGCAAAGCGAAAACTGAGCAGGCCAGGCCGTTCCTAAAATCCCAAACCCAAGAAATCCAGCAAGAATGAACTTTATCTCGCCCATTAATTTACTTTTCGCAGGACTCATAGGAGCCCTGCTTGTGCTCTATGTCTTACGCCTCAAACGTAAGGAGCACGTTGTTTCGAGTACCTTACTGTGGCAAACAGCCCTTCGCGATCTACAAGCCAACGCGCCCTGGCAAAAGCTGCGTTCTTCCCTGTTGATGTGGCTGCAAATTCTATTTCTTGTGTTGGCAGTTTTCGCGCTGGCGCGCCCCGCAATTAAAGTATTGGCTTCGGGCGGACAGACAGTCGCCATCATCATCGATTCCTCCGGCTCCATGGCGGCCACCGACGTCTCACCATCGCGGTTCGCCAAGGCGCAAGCCGAAGCGACACGTCTCATTAACGGGCTGTCTTCGGGCGATCAGGCCACCGTCATTTCAGCGGCCGGCGGCACCCGCGTGTTGGCGCCTTTAACCACCAACAAAACTATTCTAAAGCGGGCTGTTGCCGGGGCCAAAACACAGGATACCGGCTGCAATTTGCGCGATGCGGTAGTGCTGGCCTCTTCGCTTTTGCAAAAGAAAAAGAACCCGCAAATTTACGTGCTCAGTGACGGCGCCGTTACGCCGGTGAACGACTTAGCGCTCGGCAATATCGGCTTGCAGTTCGTAAAAACCGGCACCCGTAACGACAACGTCGCTATTACCGCGATGGACGTGCGGCGCGGTTACGGCGGCGGCGCGGCGCAAATTTTCGTGACGGTGCGCAATTATTCGGACAAAGAAAAAAAGGTCAACCTCGAGCTGGCGCGCGATGATGACCTGGTATCAGTCCGCCCCATGACACTGGGGCCCAGCGGCACCGATTCGCAGTTGTTCGATGCCGATTACGAGCAAGGCCTTTTTAGTGTGAAGTTCGAGGAAAAAGACGACCTGCTTAGCGACAACGCCGCTTATGCCAACCTGGAGGCACCGCGCACCATCAAGGTCCTGCTGCTCTCGCAGGAAGGCAACCTGTTTCTGGAAAAAGCGCTCAATGTCGATCCCAACGTGCAGCTGACACGCGCGTCTTCAACGGCAACAGCTACGGACGATTACGACGTCGTGGTGTGCGATGGTCTGGCGCCAACCGGCAAAGTCACCAACCAACTCGTCTTCAACGCCGCCACTACGCTTTCTCCCGTGGAGGAAATCGGCCAGGTCACCGCGCCATCGGTAGCCGATTGGGACCGAAAACACCCCGTCACGCGCTACGGAACCTGGACAGACGTGCGCTTCGCGCGCGCGGCGGCGGTTAAGACCAAATCCTGGGGCGAAGCAATTTTGGAAGCGGAGAATTCGCCGCTGATTGTCTCAGGCGAGCGCTCCGGCAAACGCGTCGTGTGGTGTGGTTTCGACATACGCGATACGGATCTGCCGCTGCGCGTCACCTTCCCCATTTTCATCAACAGCTCGCTGCAATGGCTCACCGCGCCCCGCGGCAATTCCGGGCAGGCCCTCGAAAGCGCCCCCTTCCACGCTGGCGACGTCGTGCCGCTTGCACCGCCCCCCGGAAACAACCAGATCAACATCACCTACCCCGATAAAAGCCAGAAACGCCTCACTGTGGACCGTATCCCCTTGCTCTTTACCGGTGGCGACCAGGTCGGCGTTTACACCGCCGGCGCCGGCAATTGGAAACGCACCTTCGGCATCAATCTCCTCAACAAAAACGAAAGTGACCTCACGCCCAAAGACGCCATTCAGGTGGGAGAAGGCAAACCCGTAGCCGGCGAAGGACGCGGCCGAGCGAACAAGGAATTGTGGGGGTATCTGGCGCTGGCGGCTGTTTTGTTACTGGCTGTGGAGTGGTGGGTTTATCACCGAGGGATCTAGGCGGCACGGGATTAAGCCAACACCAAACGCCTGCCCTTTGGCTCCGGCACAGGATCGCCAAATTTCTGGGCAGTTTCTATCCACAGCTCCATCGCATCGCTGACATTCGCGAGGGCTTCCTGTTGTGAATTGCCATGGGCCATGCAGCCGGGTAATTCAGGAACCTCAGCCACGAATACCTGATCCTCATTGCTCCAATATAGGATAATTTCGTAACGTTGCATCAATCCGTGCCGATGGCGCATTTCACGCCCCGGGGTAATCGAAAAGTTATACGCAGCTTAGAGACTAGCACGGTATCAAATAGTCATAGCGTCATTCCCGCGAAGGCGGGAATCCAGAGGAGCGTGAGGCTCCATTAAAAACCGCAAATCACGAAAAAACGTGACGTGACTGGATTCCCGCCTTCGCGGGAATGACGAACACAAGGCCGATCTCACAATCAAATTCTTAAATCGGTGCTACTGCACAGCCCCACGCGTAACCTTCATAAACACATCTTCCAAATCCGCTTCACGCGGCGCAAACGACGCCACCGGAATACCGTTGGTAATAAGATGCGAAAGCAGCGGCGGCATGTCGTCGTGGGTGCCGGTGAAATCAATAGTGACATGGTCTCCCTCGGCGCGGGCGTCCTTGATCAGCGGATAACCCTTTAAGAGCTCCAAAGCGCGCG
>JADMIO010634646.1_pt1 | contig 14717 bp, 16 predicted proteins | sample 8958161 | NCBI WGS metagenome assembly JADMIO01 (sample SAMN16585339, study PRJNA669376) | soil metagenome | isolation source: Crop rotation soil | place: USA: Cullars Rotation, Alabama | collected 2011 | reverse complement strand
CCCGACGAGCCCGCTTGTGTGTGTCGCGGTCGCCCACATGCGGGTCTACGGCGCCGACTCGTTGCAGGTGTTGTACGCGTGCGATTGCGCCGATGGCGACGTCGTGATCAGTCACGAACATTCGGCGGCGCGCTGGATGGACGCGGCGGTGTTTCGCGAGCGGTACTTCAACGACGAGGTGCTGGCGCGACTTGCCGGCGATGCGCGGGTCCATCAGATGCTCACGAATATTCGCAACGCGATCGATGCGTACATCGAGTGGCGGGCGATGAAGGCGCGCGCGGGCTGAGGCGCTGTGCATGGCGATGGCGACGCTGACATCGCGCTGGCGATCGATGCTCCATCGCATGGCCGTACACGGCCTGTGTTCTCGGGGACGTGCTACTTCATGGCGGCGAGCGCAGCGACGAAGGCGTCGGCGATCAGGCGATGGCCGGCGTCGGTGGGATGGGGGTCGAAGACGGGATCGAGGGTGTGCGTGAGTTCCGGGCCGCGGCCCTCGAACGCCGGCGCCGCTTCCGCGACGGCCGTGTGCGGATACGACGATGCGACGTCGCGGATGACGTCGTCGAGGCGCGGCAACACGCGTGCGGCCGGCGCTTCGAACGGGTGCCCCGTGCCGGAGAAGAAGTTGGGGTAGGCGAGCAGGACGACCGGCGTATCGGGGTGGGCAGCGCGCAGGCTCGTCATGATCGCGCGCAGGTTGGCATCGACGGAGCGGAGGGCCTGGTCGAGCGGGCACGACGCAGGCAGCGGGTCCTGGATGCATGACGAATTCGGGATGAGGCCCGCGAGGTCGTTGCCGCCTGCGGAGATGGTGATGAAGGCGAGGTCTGCATCGGCGGTGGTGCCGAGCACGGACGGCAGTTGCTTCTCGATGACGTCCGTGGTGGTCGCGCCGGAGACAGCGGCGTTCAATGTCTCGAGGCCGCCCTCATCGTGCGCGATGTCGGCGACGAAGCTGGTGGTCTTCGGGTCGGAGGAGCCATTGCCGGCGGCGATGGAGTCGCCGATCGAGACGTAGACGCCGGTGTAGACCTTCGTTCCATCGGCGCGGCGGCACGTGGCCCCGGTGCTCAGCACGACGGCGGCAGCGAGCATGGCGAGGATGACGCGGGGCATGCGGCAGTATAGGCTCGTGTAGGACGCGTATACGGCCGCGGGCGGCCACGAAGCGTGCCCTACGGCGTAGCCGGCGGTTGGATGAGGCCCGATTCCGTCCAGCCGGGGCGCCAGATGGCGCCTTCGAGACGGAGTTGCGGGTGGGCGACGTGAGGGAGGGCGAGCAGTTCGTCGCGGTGCGCATCCATGGCGAGCGCGGAGACGGCGGCGTCGAATGCGTCCTCGGTGCTGGCTGCGCGAGCGCGCATCGGCACGGCGATCGACGCGTAGGGCGGGCGGGTGAGGAACTCCATGCGCTTGTTCCAGTCGCTCTTGATCACCGGGCCGGTGAGGGTGCGCGGGTAGATCTCGACGAGCATCGGCAGGGCGGGCGAATCGAAGGGCCAGACATGGAAGCCCGCCGCGCGCAGGTGGTGCAGCTCGCGCATGCCGCGCAGCGATCCCGTGCCGACGGCGCCGGCGCCGCCGACCTGGAACACCGACTTCGCCTTCATCGACGCATCGCTGAGCCGAAGTCCGGTCTCGACCGACGGCGGTTTCGGACAGCCGGGCTTCCCCCAGAACGGGGGCTCGCACGCCGCGAGCCAGCGTTCGTCGGCGCCGGCGGCGAGGCGCTGCCAGAGTTGCGGCGCGGAGGCGAACCCGCGCTGGCGCAGGAACCACTCGGGCATCGAGAACGCGAAGTCGAGGCCGACGACCATGTGCGGGTCTTCGTCCGCGAGTTCGATCAGGTGCTTCGTGATCTGATCGCGGCTGCGGCCGGACTCGAGACGGACGATGTCGCCGTCGTGCGCTTCGGCGAGCCAGATCTTCTTCGCGGCGCCGGTCACGGCGCCCGACCAGTCGATCGCGATGATGCGTGCCGCAGGCATCACCGCTCGGGTCCCCCAAGGTCGTAGATGTTGAGGGCGTCATAGATGGCGCCGCCGCGCTGGAGCCTCGAGCGCATGAGGCTGCAGCGGTCCACGTGAAACACTGTCGCGGGCGGCGGCGGTACCGTCGCGAGCAGCGCGTGGATGCGCTCGCGCTCCTGAGGAGGGGTGCCGTCGTGGACGCGGGCGAGTGTGAGGTGCGCGGCGAAGGGGCGAGACTCGCGCGGGAAGCCGAGCGGCGTGAGCGCCGCCTCGACTCGTTCGGCGAGGGAGTCGAGCGCGTGGGTGTCGCCGGCCACCCCCGTCCAGACGACGCGGAGGTTGCGGCGGCCGCCGAATGAGCCGAGGGCCCCGGTCGCGAGGTCGAAGGGAGCAGCGTCATGGACGCCGAGGCGGAGGGCCGTGCGCAGCGCCGGCACGCGCTCGTCCTCGACGGCGCCGAGGAACTTGAGGGTGATGTGGATGGACTCCGGCCGCACCCATCGCAGCGCGTCGGCGGCGCCGGCGTCGCGCAGGCGCTGCATCGTCGCAGCGAGCGACGCGCGGACGTCATCGGGGAGTTCGATGGCGACAAAGAGGCGCAGCATCAGGCGAGCGTACAACAGCGCGGCATGATGCGTCATTCCTGCGGCGCCGCCATCGCCGCTGCGATTGGACAGCGGACATCATGACATCCAGCATCTGGCTATACTGATCCTCGTGCCCCGTCCTTCGTTTCGCTTTGCGTCCTTCGCCGTGTTGGCGATCCTCGGCGCCGCCGCGATGACCGGCTGCGGCGTTGTTGGCGGCACGTCCGCGACGAAGACGCCGACGGCGACCTTCACGCCGTCGAGCACGCCGACGCCCGTCAACACGCCGACGCCGCTGCCGACTTCCACGCCGACTCCAGAGCCGACCGCGACGCCGGTACCGCCCCACATCGTGCTGTCGTCCGACGTGCTGCCGCAGGGCAAGACGATCGTCGTCAATGCCGTGCCAAAGGGTGATGCCACCGGCGCGACGCTGACCTTCAACGGCCGGACGCAGCAGATGATGGTGGTGCCGTCCGGGTTCTGGCTGCCTGTCGGCGCGGCGCCGGAGACCGAACCGGGGACGTATACAGCGACGGTGACGCGCACGGGCGAGGACGGCGCGGCGCTCGACACGCTGACCGGGACGATCACAGTCGGCGTAACGGACTTCCCGGTGGAGTACCTCGACGTGCCGACGGATGGCCCGAACGGGCTGCAGCCGCCGGACCAGGTGCAGCTCGAGTTGAACATTCGCGCGCAGACGTTCGCGGAGTTCATCCCGCAGCAGCTGTGGGAGGGCGCGTTCATCCTGCCGGTGCAGGGGCCGGTCACGACGGCGTTCGGGACGGCGCGCAGCTACAACGGGGGCCCGATCTCGACGCACCATAGCGGCACCGACTTCGGGGTGGACGAAGGGACGCCGGTGCTCGCCGCGGCGAACGGGCGCGTCGCGTTCGCGGGCGCGCTGACCACGCGCGGCACGTCGGTGATCATCGACCACGGCGCGGGCGTGTTCACGGCCTATCACCATCTCTCGAAGATCGAGGTCACGGTGGGCCAGGACGTCACGCAGGGGCAGGAGGTCGCGCTATCGGGCATGACGGGCCTGGCGACGGGGCCGCACCTGCACTGGGAGCTGATCGTCGGAGGACAGAACGTCGATCCCGTTGACTGGACGTTCCCCGGCGTCGCGCCGTGATCGTTGAGCGACGTCAGGCGCGGGGTCGGCGCGAAGGTGGAAGGTGGAAGGTGGACGATGGACGCAAGAATCCATCCTCGATCGTCCATCCTCCATCTTCGCCAGCATCAGACGCCGCACGCCTCGTACACACCTACGCTGTCCTTGATGCCGCGTACTTCGGCGAACACTGGCACTGGATGCCGGATGTTGTACACGGGCCGATGGATGTGATCGCCGGCGCGATCCTTGTGCAGCACACGACGTGGCGCACCGCGGAGCGTGCCTTGGAGTCGTTGCGCGCCGCGGGCGCGCTCGATGTGGACGCGCTTGCCTCGATGCCCGAGGACGAGATCGCGGAGCTGGTGCGCGTGGCCGGCACGCCGTCCGTGAAGGCGCGGCGGCTGCGCGCGATGGCAGTGGTGATCGTCGGCGCCGGCGGACTCGCTGCATTCCTCGCCCTGCCGCTAGAGGTGATGCGGCCGATGTTGCTGACGACGCATGGCGTCGGGCCGGAGACGGCGGACGCGATCGCGCTCTACGCGGGCGGCCGGCGGACGTTCGTGGTGGATGCGTACACGGTGCGGGTGTTCGACCGGCTGGGCTTCGGTCCCGGCGTGCGAACGTACGAGGGTTGGCGTCACTGGTTCGAGGGCGCGCTTGGGGCGGCCGGCGTTCCGGTGTTCCAGCGGTACCACGCATGGATCGTGCTGCATGGCAAGGAGCGCTGCCGGACCCGGCCGATCTGCGAGGGGTGCCCGCTGCTGAGGGAGTGTGCGTTCGGCAGCGCGAGCATCGCGGGCGCGTGAACCAAACGAAGCTACGCCCGAGAGCGGCGGGCACCTTGCGGCGATCCGCTCATCCGTTCGGACGATGGGGTAAGATGCGGCGATGCCGAAGCCGAAGCCGCAGGACGAGCGCGTCGTGACGGGCGAACCGCAGGAGGGCGACCTGCAGGCTGATACGTCGCTGCGGCCCAGGCGCCTCGCCGACTACGTCAACCAGCAGAAGGTCAAGGACAACATCGGCATCAGCATCGAGGCGGCGCGCGGCCGCGGCGAGCCGCTCGACCACGTGCTGCTGTACGGGCCGCCCGGCCTCGGCAAGACGACGCTGGCGTACATCATCGCCGCCGAGATGCAGGTGAGCATCCGCGTCACGTCGGGGCCGGCGATCGAGCGCATCGGCGACCTGGCCGCGATCCTCACGAGCCTGCAGTCCGGCGACATGCTGTTCATCGACGAGATTCACCGCCTGTCGCGCGTCGTGGAAGAGTTCCTGTACCCGGCGATGGAGGACGGCGCGATCGATTGGGTGACCGGCAAGGGTCCGGGTGCGCGGTCGATCCGCCTCGCCATCAAGCCGTTCACGCTGGTCGGCGCGACCACGCGCTACGCGATGATGTCGCCGCCCCTGCGCGACCGCTTCGGCCACGTGTACCGGCTCGAGTTCCACCACGTCGATGCGCTGTCGCAGATCATCCGGCGCTCGGCATCGATCCTTGGGGTCGCAATCGATGACGCCGGCACGACGGCGATTGCGCAGCGCGCGCGGGGCACACCGCGCGTGGCGAACAGGCTGCTGCGCCGCGTCCGCGATTACGCGCAGGTGCGTGCGCAGGGCGCGATCACGGCGGACGTGGCACGCGAGGCGCTCGCGCGGCTCGAGATCGATGCGCTGGGCCTCGACAACATCGACTACATGGTGCTGCGGACGATCATCGAGAAGTTCGACGGCGGCCCCGTTGGTCTCGAAACAATCGCCGCATCCATCTCCGAGGATGCGGACACGATCATGGACGTGTACGAGCCGTACCTGATGCAGGTCGGCTTCCTCCAGCGCACGCCCCGCGGCCGCCAGGCCACCCGGCTGGCCTACGAACACCTGGGTCTGCCCCCGAAGGCGTCGGCGCCGTCGCCGCAGAAGCCGCTGTTCGAGTGACGGTCTGGGGCTTGCGGCGTAGTTCACCTGTAGGTTAACATGACAATTGATGCTGTCGTCCTCCTGCAACGCGAGTGGACGATCCTGATGATCAGAAGAAATCGCGAGATACCGGCCAGCGACTATCTCGATGCGCTTCCGGCACGCGCGCGCGACAAGGCGCTCCGTCTGCTCGTGCGCGTCGCAGAGAATGGGCGGCCGCGTAACGTGCACCAGAACCGGAAGCTTGATCGTGATATCTGGGAGCTGAAGTCGGATCAGACGAGGTTGTTGTATTTCACGGAAGGACCGCGTGTCATCATCCTCACACACGGGTTTCTCAAGAAACAACAGAAGTTGCCGAGGCGGGAACTCGAGCGAGCGCGGAGACTCAGGGACCAGTATCTCTTGGAGAGGCAGCCATGAGCACAAGCGTGGAACGTCTGCGAAAGCGGATCGACCAGATGGAAGCGGACCCGACCCCTGAATGGGATCACTACGGGGTGCTGCTTGACGTCACGGAGGAGATTGCCCGCGGACTTGTTGCGCGAAACATGAAGCGATCCGAGTTGGCCGAGCGGCTCGGCACTTCGCGCGCGTATGTCACAAAACTGCTCGATGGACAGGAGAACATGACGCTCAAGACGCTGGTGCGCGTCGCGAACGCGCTCGAGATGAAGGTCGATACGCGCTTCATCCCGCGCGAGCAGGCGGCGCGCCCAGCGAAGAAAGCCGGCGTGAAGTCCGACATGAGGCGTGGATCCGGCGCGCGGCAGCCAGCCACGGCCGGGAACGCGCGCCGTCCACCCGCTCCCGCGAAGCCAGCGAGGAAGACCACCAAACGCGCCGTTGCCACGCGCAGCAAGCGATAGCACAACGAACAGGAGCACGATGCCCGCGACCGCCGATGACCTGAACAACCTCAAGGCCGCCATCGAACGGTTCTGCATCACCCGGCACGACGCGCCGGTGAAGCTCAATTCGGGCGGGTACAGCAACTACTACTGCGACCTGAAGGGCGTGACGCTGCATCCGCGCTACGCGAAGATCATCGGCGAGCTGATGGCGCCGGTCGTCCTCGAAGCAGGGACGGAGGCCGTTGGTGGCCTCGCCGCCGGCTGCATTCCGATCGCCGATGCCACGGCGCGGGCGGCGCTCGACGGCGGTGTCGTGCTGCCGACGTTCTTCGGGCGGGCAGAGGCGAAGGACCACGGACCGGAGGCGCTCGCCTCGATGCGGGCGTCGGCGATGGATGACGGGACGCCGCTGATCCGGCCCGGGCGGCGCGTTGCGGTCGTCGAGGATGCGGTGACGCAGGGCGGCGCGGCGATGCAGGCGACGAGCGCGGCGCGCGCGGCCGGGTGCGATGTCGTGCTGGTGATGACGGTCGTCGAGCGGCACGAGGGTGGCGGCGCGCGCTTCCGCGAGATCGGCGTGCCGTTCCGGCGGCTGTTCTACACGCTCGAGGATGGCAGCCTGCATGTGGATGCTGAAGTCGCCCAGAGGGCGACCTGACGAGAGCCGCGTGCAATCGTTGACGCCGTGGGGAGCGAGGCGATAGGATCAGGCCCCCGCGCGCGTTATCACGTTGGATGCACTTCATGAGCCTGATCCATGCGCTCGCCATGCCCGCGAAGGCTATGAGGCGACGGTTCCTCGCCGCCCGCGGCGCGCTTACGCCGCCATCGTTCGCCGGTATGCGGTTGACGCCGCGACGCCTCCTCAACTTCTACCTGGTGCAGTGGGAGCAGGCGCGCGGGCGCACCCGCGTGCATGGCTATCCGCTCGGCCTCACGATCGAGGCGACGAATGCGTGCAACCTGCGGTGTCCGTACTGCTTCACCGGCGCCGGCGAAGTCGGGCGCGAGAAGACGATGCTGCAGATGCCGCTGTACGACCGCATGCTCGACGAACTCGGCAGCCGGTTGCTGCGCATGGAGTTCTACAACTGGGGCGAGCCGCTTCTCAACAAGCAGATCTACGAGATGATTGCGAAGGCGAGCGCGCGCGGCATCGGTACCACGATCAGTACGAACTTCAGCATTCCGTTCGACGAGGAACGCGCGGAGAAACTCGTGCGCTCGGGGCTCGCCGTGCTCGGCGTCTCCCTCGATGGCGCGACGCAGGAGTCGTACGAGCAGTACCGGCGTCGCGGCGACCTGGCGCTCGCGCTCGAGAACTGCCGCCTGGTGGCCGATGCAAAACGCCGCCTCGGATCGGCGACGCCGGAGCTGGTGTGGGAATTTCACATCTTCCCGCACAACCGGCACGAGATCGAAGCCGCGCGCACGTTAGCGGATGAAATCGGCATGACCTTCGCGGCATCGAAAGGCTGGGTTGCGGGTCCGGACTGGGACACCGACCACGAGTTTGATGAGCCGCAGCACGGTGGCGCCGAGCGCTGCTTCTTCCTCTGGCGGCGGGCGGTCGTGAACACAGATGGCGGCGTCGCGCCGTGCTGCGCCGTCTATTATCCCGAGGATGACTATGGCTCGGTCGTCAAAGGCCGCGCCGCGACGGCGCGTGGCGAGCCGGCCGTCGACCTCGGCGATCTGCAATACCGCTCGTTCCGGGAGGTGTGGAACGGCGATGCGTTCGTCGCCTCGCGCCAGATGTTCCGCAACCGCGATGCTACCCCGGGCGCCGACCGCAAGCTGGTGTGCTTCGATTGCCCGGTTACGGTGATGTACGACGATTGGGGCAAGCACCGTGGCGCTGGCGGCACCGCAACGACGTTCGTTTCGCGGTACGGCGCAAACGACGGCTTCAACTACTACTTCGACCGGCGCCCCGAACGCGTGCGGCCGCTCGCGCCGGCTGAGACGGACGTGATCGGACTCACTGAGATCTCCGCGCCGGACAGGGCGGGCTGACCCACAGGCGCCGCTGTATTCGCTATCATCATCGGCTATGAACGACACCGTACTCTCGGACGGCACGGCGCGTGATGCGCGGCCATGGCGGATCGTCGTCATTGGCACGACCGGGTCGGGCAAGAGCACGCTCGCCGAGCGCCTGGCCGCGATGCTCGATGCGCGCTTCGTCGAGCTCGACGCGCTGTTCCATGGTCCGAACTGGACACCGGCCGAACTTCCCGTCTTTCGCGCTCGCATCAGCGAAGCCATCGACACGCCACGCTGGGTAGCCGCCGGCAACTACCGATCGCTCGTCGAGGACATCCTCTGGCGACAGGCGGACACCATCCTCTGGCTCGATTATGCCTTCCCGCGCGTAATCTGGCGCCTCTTCTGGCGCACGATGCGGCGCGGCATCCGCAATGAAGAGCTGTGGAACGGCAACCACGAGTCGCTGCGCGAGCACTTCTTCTCCAGCAACTCGCTCTTTAACTGGGCGCGCAAGTCACACTGGCGGCACCGCCGCGAGTGGACGGCGCGGCTCGCGCAGCCCGACCTTGCTCACGTCCGCGTCCATCGCTTCCGCTCCCCCGACGCGACCGGCGCCTGGCTCCGCACGCTGGCCGCCGAGCCGTCGGCAGGCGCCGAGCTGGAGTCGGCATCGCTTGTGCTGGAGGAGTAGCGGTGTAGGCGCGAGGGCGGCCGGGCACGCGCACCGAGACGGCCCGCGCCGTGGCATTAGGCTTCGGCATGCCCGCCATTCCATAAGGGCACGGGGTGCCTGTCTCGTCAAGAGTACGCGCCGGTGCCCCGCGCGGGATGAAAAGCCCGCGCTACACTGCTCAAACGTCCGGCGAGCAGCGCCGATGCACGAACTCACTGCCGCACCAACGCATCAACCCACTAACGCACCAACTCACTGACGACCCCATGCACCACCTCCACATCCTCCACACGATCGGCGCGACGCCGATGCTCGAGCTGACGCACCTGTCGCCGAAGCCCGGTGTGCGGCTGTTCGCGAAGCTCGAGGGGTGGAATCCGACGGGGTCGATCAAGGACCGCATCGTCCGTCACATGCTGCAGCACGCGGAGCGCGACGGCCGCATCGCGCCCGGCGACACCGTGATCGAGGCGAGCACCGGCAACACGGGCATCGCGCTGGCGATGATCGGGCGCGCGATGGGCTACCGCGCGCGCATCGTCATGCCGGAGAACGTGTACCCGGAGATCCCGCGGGCGCTCGCTGTGTACGGCGCCGACGTGCACTGGGTACCGGCGGAGGCGGGCGTGACGGGCGCGATGGCCGTCGCACGTACGATGGCGGCTGACGAGCAGTGCTTCATGCTCGACCAGTTCTGCAACGAGCACAACGCGCGTGCGCACTACATCTGGACGGGGCCGGAGATCCTCGAGGAGGTGCCGGAGGTCGATGTGTTCGTCGCAGGCCTCGGCACCGGCGGCACGCTGATGGGTACCGGTCAGCGGCTGAAGGAAGCGAACCCGCGGACGAAGGTGATCGCCGTCGAGCCGCACCCGGGCAACCAGCTCCAGGGGCTGAAGAGCCTGGCGGACGGATTCATCCCGCCGATCCTCGACCTCGCCTTCCTCGACGGCAAGATCCTCGTGCGCAGCGGGCACGCGTTCCGCGCGGCGCGGCTGATGATGCAGCGCGAGGGCGTGTTCGGCGGCATCTCGGCCGGCGCGGTGCTGCATGCGGGCCTCAAGTTCGCCGAGCGGATCGAGCGTGGCAATATCATGATGGTGTTCGCAGACTCCGGCTGGAAGTACCTCGAGACGAATCTCTGGTCGAAGGAGTTGCCATCGGAGGAGCACGAGGAGTCGCTGGATGACATTATCTGGTGGTGACGGGAGAACAGACAACAAACAAGAGACAACAGACATCACACCGACCACCGACCACCGACCGACTGACGACCAGCGACCAATGACCACCACCCACGAAATCCACGACACCGAGACGAACCGCCTCGAGGCGTTTAGCGACGGCGTGTTCGCGATCGCGATCACGCTGCTGATCCTCGAGATCCGCGTGCCGGAGATCGGTGCGGAGGAGAGCCTCGCCGCGGCGCTGCGGCACCTGTGGCCGTCGTACATTGCCTATGCGACGAGCTTCGCGGTGATCGGCATCATCTGGGCCAACCACCACAGCCTGTTCCGGCTGGTGCATCGCACGGATCACCTGCTGCTGATGCTGAATCTTGCGCTGTTGTTGTGCGTCGCCTTCATCCCGTTTCCGACGGCGCTGATCGCGCGCTTCCTGCGCGATAGCACGCAAGAGGCGACGGCGGTGGCGGCGTACGGAATGACGCTGACTGTCACCGCGATCTTCTACAACTGGCTGTGGTTCTACGTCGTGCGGAACCGGCAGCAGTTGATGCATACCGGGGTCAACGAGGCGGCGGTCAGGCGGCGCTCGGTGCGTTTCCTGATGGGGCCGCTGCTGTACGGTGTCTCGGTGCCGCTTGCCTTCGTCGGCCCATGGATCAGCATCGCCATCTACATCGGCCTCGCCCTGGTCTACATCATTCCGACGGGGGACTAACGGCCGCCGGCGGGCCACCGCCGGGCCGCATGCTCGGGTAGCCTTGATGCGTGGATGAGTTCGCGCGGTATCACGAGGCGGTCGACTACCTGCAGCGGCGGTTGTGGCACGAACTGCCGATCGTGCCGGTGGAGCGCGCGCTGCAGCACCGGGTGCGGCAGCTGCTGGCGCACTTCGGCGATCCGCACATGGCGATGCCCGTCGTGCAGATTGGCGGCAGCGCGGGCAAGGGCTCGACGACGGCGATGACGGCGTCGATCCTGCGCGCGGCCGGGCGACGCACGGGGATGTACACCTCCCCGCACCTGCAGACGTTCATCGAGCGGATCGACGTCGATGGCACGCTGATCGCGCCCAGTGAATTCGCCGATACGGTGCTCGGTCTCGACCCACTCGTGCGGAAGATGCACCTGGAGGTGCTCGACGGCGTCGGGTACGGGCGGCCGGCCCTGGTGGAGGTGGCGTTCGCGACGGGCATGCGCCATTTCGCGCGCGAGCGCTGCGATGCGACGGCGATCGAAGTGGGGTTGGGCGGGCGCACCGATTGCACGAACGTGTTCGACGAGAAGCCTGTCACGGTGATCACGAACATCGAACGCGAGCACACGGACCGGCTTGGTGCGACGTACGCATCGATCGCGCGTGAGAAGTCGGCACTGATCCGCGGGCGGGAGATCGTGATGACGGCGGCGCGGCATGGCGAGGCAATCGACGTGATCACGGCGCGCTGCGACGCGACTGGCGCGATGCTCTGGCGTCTGGGGCGCGAGGTGCGGTTGCGGATCGCGTCGTCCGACCACTGCGGCAGCGTGATCGACGTGAGGACACCGGCGGGCGACGTTACGGGTGCGCGCGTGCCACTGGCTGGCCCGCACCAGGCGTCGAACGGCGCGCTCGCCATCGCAGCGGCGCTGGCGTTCGGCGAGCGGACGGGACGGCGCATCGATGCGGATGTCGTGCGCGAGGGGATCGCGCGGACGCGGATCAGCGGACGGATGGAGGTCATGCAGCAGTCGCCGGCCGTGGTGCTGGATTCGGCGCACAACCCGATCGAGGCCGCATACCTGGCGCGGACGCTGCGCGAGGGATGGCTGGCGCGCGGTGGCAAGCTGCACCTTGTGTGCGGGATCCTCGCGGACAAGGACCAGCCGGCGATGGTGCGGGCGCTGGCGCCGGTCACGGCGAGCGTCGTCGTGACGCAGCCGCCTCTGGCGGAGCGCGCGGGAGATCCGCAGCGGATGGTCGCGCTGTTCCGGCGCGAGCTGGGTGATGCGGCTGTGTCGCTGGAGCCGTCGCCGGATGCGGCGCTCGACCGGGCCATGTCCCTCGCGGGCGATGACGACGTGGTGTGCGTGACGGGATCGATGTACGTCGTCGGGGCGCTGCGGGAGAGATGGGTGCCGGAGGCGCGGATCTTGTCGCGCCGGACGGCGGCGGCTGGTGAGCAGTGAGTGGTAAGTGGTCGGTAGTGAGTAGTGAGTGGTCCGTAGTGAGTTGGCAACGATGTGGAGTCGCCGCTCGCTGTAGGACGCGCTAGTGAGAAAGGACGTGGGTCATGGAGTTCTTCGATGTGGTGCGGACGCAGCGGGCAATGCGGCGGTTGCACACCGATGCCGTTTCGGATGAGGACCTCTGGACGATCCTCGACGCAGCGATCATGGCGCCGAACGGCGGCAACGTGCAGCCGTGGAACTTCGTCGTGATCCGCGATGCGGCGAAGAAGCGGCAGATCGGTGCGTGGTACCTGGAGGCATGGGACAAGGCATACGGCCCGTCGAAGGACGCGATGCTGGCGGACCCCGGCCGAGCGCGGACGTTCTCGTCGGCGGACTACCTGGCGAACCACATTGGGGAGGCGCCGGTGCTGGTGCTGGCGACGATCAAGAAGGGGATGCAGGCGTTCGGGCCGACGCTGGGCGCGTCCATCTATCCCGCCGTGCAGAACCTGATGCTCGCGGCGCGCGCGCTCGGGCTGGGGACGACGCTGACGACGCTGCACAAGCTGCACGAAGACGACGTCAAGAAGCTGCTGGGAATCCCGGACGACGTCGAGACGATGGCGCTGATCCCGATCGGGAAGCCGAAGGGCAAGTTCGGCACGCCGGAGCGCCTGCCCGCGGAGAAGGTGGTGTACTGGGACGCCTGGGGCGAGCGGAAGAACCGCAGCTAGGGGGCATGCGGAGGGGACGGGCGGGGCGCCCGCGCTCCAGACGGCGGGTCGCATAACGTGAGACGGGTTGCGCGCCCGCGTTCAGATGGCGGGTCGCATAACGTGAGACGGGCTGGGCGCCGGCGTTCCAGATGGCGAGCCCCCGGAATCGCCGTACGTCGGGGCGTATCAATTGTGTCAAAACTGAATCTGAAACCGCCATATGGCTCGCACCACCACTATATCTCGGCGTGTACCCGGCGTACGTTAGATGCCGAACGAGAGAGAGGAGCTGAGCCTATGGCCCGGGCGTACCGGTTGGGAAAACGCGCTGTCACGGCGGCTGAGACGCGCCAGCGCATCATCGATGCAGCCCGCGATGTCATCGCGCGGAGCGGTATCGCCGGTGCGAGTCTGGGATTGATTGCGACGGAAGCGGGCGTGACGCGGACGACCGTCTACCAGCAGTTCGGCTCAAAGGACGAACTGATGCTGGCGGTGCTGAACGATGCGCTCGACCGCGCGGATGTGCGTGCGGTGCGCAAGGCGCTCCAGCAGCGCGATGCCGCGCGCGCGGCGCGGCTGATGTTGCGCGCGTCGTGCCGCTTCTGGGCGGGCGAGTACGCGCTGTTCAGCAAGATCAAGGGCCTCGCCGGGGTCGACGGCGAAGCGGCGGTGCTGGACGCGAACAAGGAAAGCGTGCGGCAGGGGCACATCATGAACCTGGCGCACCGCCTTGCCGAGCAAGGCCAGCTGCGGGAAGGCGTCACCGAGGCGCGTGCCATGCAAATGCTACAGCTACTGTCGAGTTACGAGACGTTCGACCACCTGCACCGCATCGGCGGCATGCGCGCCGACACGATCGCGGCGCTGGTGATCGATATGGCCGACCGCGCCGTGTTGACGGACGGCGCGGGCCGCGAGGACTGATCGCCGATCCGGGCGGCCAGCGTCCGATACCATAGCAGCGAGCCGCGCCTGCGGCCGACGGGCTGGGCCGCCGCCGCGGGCTCGACTGGCGACGCACGTTGCTGAACGACGCGCCCGGCCGCCTCTTCCGCCACATCCGGCACGACCGATCGGTGCAGGTCACGCTCGCCATGGCGATCGTGGTGAATGCGCTGCTGTTCGGCGCATGGGCCTGGAGCCGGGGCGGCCAGACCACCCACGTGCGCGTCGAGGCGCGCGGCAATCTCGCGGCGGTGTACGCGGACGGGCGGTTACAGGCCGGCGCGCAGCTGAGCGCGACGGCGCCGGGCAGCATCGTGCTGACGCTGCCGGATACGCGCGCGATCCCCAGCATGCCATCGCCGCGGGGGATCGATTCGATCCGGGTCACGGATCTCAAGACCGGTGACGTGCTGTTCGACGACGACTTCTCGTTGTTCCCGGGGCGGGACTGGCGGGTAGTGTCCGGCCGTCCATACGACGATGGCGGCGTCATTGGCAGCGATGGTCCCGCTACGATTGCGCTGGCGCCGCGGCAGTGGGGGGATGTCGCGGTGGAGGCGACGTACCGCAACGTGACGAGCGTGTCGATCAGC
>JADMIO010928684.1_pt1 | contig 14718 bp, 12 predicted proteins | sample 8958161 | NCBI WGS metagenome assembly JADMIO01 (sample SAMN16585339, study PRJNA669376) | soil metagenome | isolation source: Crop rotation soil | place: USA: Cullars Rotation, Alabama | collected 2011 | reverse complement strand
CCTGCATGTTATCGACCACTCCACTCACGAATCATGAATTATAAATCAAGAATCATGCACAGAGGGGTCGAAACATGTAACTCCAAGCAATAGGAGCTTACAGAATACTTTCAAACCCAAATTGTATTAATTTGGTATCCGCAATCAATTATTAAAGTGCTACTATATGTCTAAAATTATGAAAACTTTAGAACACAGATTAGCCTTAAAATATAGACAGCAATTGTCCAATTGAGGCTAATTTATGCCTAGATTATACCATATTCGGTCAATAATGTCAATTACTATAAGATGGATTATGCGTATGATTTAGCCTCAATTTAAAGAAATGTAAGAGTTTTTTATACGTATTTAATCTATAATTATCCGTTTTTTTAAAAACAAACCAACAAATAAAAAAAACAACCTGTGGATTTAAAAAGATAGTCAATTTCTTAAGGTTTTCTGCCGGAGATAAATCATATATCAACCTAAATCTATTTACTCCAGAAGATACCCTATTTTCTGAATCAAATATATTTATTGTTTTGATCTTTTGTTTAATTCGTGTCAATTGGATGTCATTAGGCTTAATCTCTTTAAGGAGACTAGCCTCAATCTTAACTCCATAATTTTTGACTAATAATAAAATAACGGGATACACAAAGTTATTTAACTTATAAGTTTGAATGGTTTTTATAATGTTTTTAAAATCCAATTTCTCATTTTGCAATACTTTTATTATTAAGTCATACCTATAAGATCCTATAAAATTATGATGAAACAAATGTAAAATCAAGTAAACAAAGAGGTTTTCGCCAGATAATATTGGAAATTTTTCGCTTAACAATTCTACGTATCTTTTTTGATTTAGCAAATCTATTGTAAAGCTTTCTACAAATTTTTTAGGGTATAAAGCGTTAATACTGGGAATTTGTGACATTAGAAAAACGGCCTCTAGATGGACGTCAATAGATACGGTTGCTCCATTAACTACTTTTGAAAAAGACATTTCAACTTCACTCTTTTTTAGTTTTTTTTGGACGGATGAATATGAGGTATCTAGCGCACTATAACCTAGTTGTTTGAATGTCTTTTTTACTCTTGCAAATGATTTTTTATCTATTAGGACATCACAGTCTGCATATAGTCTTCTTGGATAAGACTTTTCATAAAGTAAATGTATTGGCAAACCCTTAAGAAAAAGGAAGTCAATTTTATTGTTTTCTAGGGCTTTTTTAATCTTAATAATTTCCTTAAAATAAAATGTTGACTGCATCAAATAAAGGGTCTCAACCTCTACTTTCTGCGTTCCTCGTTGTACTTGCTTTACAACACCAATTAAATTTTTTGGATAAATTTTTCCATCAGAAAAAATGTTGTTATCTCCTTTTGAAATGATAAAATTGGGACCAACAAAAACAACGCGGTGGGTAAAAATTTTGTTATTCTTTGTCACACAAACAATGTCATTTAATTTTACTTTTTTAAACTCTATTTTGTTAATAAAAATGATATCTCCATTGTGTAAAAGAGGAATCATACTATAACCAAAAGTTTTTATCTTGCTGAGATTTAAGAAATTATGCGTAGTTGACATTAAGTCAGAATGCTTTATAAAAAATGTTTAGTTTAAGATCCACCAGAATTAGTATTACATTGTCCACTACTACATGAGGTTCCCGACCCACTCTGACCCGTACTACAGTTACCACTACCACATTGACAAGCACTCCCACACCCACAAGAATCACAATTATCACAACCACTTCCCCCACAAGCAGGAGTTGGCCCACTTGCGGCAAAAACAGGGCCGACAATAGGTAGATTAAAAGAATCTCTTTGCCTATCAGTCAAAAAGAAGTTTAACTTAATTTTTTTTTCACTTATTTTGGGTTCTCTATATTTCTTCATGATTTTATTATTTCTATACCCACTCTAGTATCAGGGTATTTTTTGAAAAGATCAATTGTCTCTTTTACCACAATACTATCCCCTATTTTAAGGTCTTTAAACTTAAGCTTCTTACCATCATTTGAGTGAATTACTAATATATCTATATTATTTTTTGGGAATAAAAAATAATTTCCAAATTTTCCATTGGTCGGCTTTATAAAAATTCCTTTTTCATATTTTACATTACTTTGAACACCTGGAGTGTTGTATATTTTTGTTAAAGTACCTCTGTATTCATTATTAACGACAGAGGAAAATAAAATATCCTTATTGAAGTTATTAAGATAGTTAATTACACCATAATCAATGGATCTTGAATTTGAGAAACGCGTGTTTTTATTTGGAATATTCAAATTAGGGGGTTTTTTTGAGCCAGAGTTTAGATTAACAATGTAATATGTTTCTGCTAACAAAGCAATAATAAGCACGATTAACGGAATAATATGACGATTTTTCATTTGAGATTAGTATACAGTATATAAAATTTAAGTTTCAAGAATCTTATTTTTTTTCACCTAACGCTATTAAATAAACTACAGACTCATTTAATCCGTCAATATCAAGCATTTCATTTATATTATCATCTAAATAACCTCCCAATGCACAGCACCCTACCCCAAGAGCAGATGAAGTTAAGTAAATATTTTGAGCCATGTGACCCGCCTCAACTAAAACATGCCTATAGCCGCGATCCATGTACTTTACAGTATTTCTTTTAAAAACGGCTGTTATTGCAATAATACAACCTGCAGATTTTGAAAGAGGAACATTTGTTATTTTGGGAAGGTCGCTTTTGTTATAAGTGTTTAACTTTTCAAGACTATGATTCTTAACGTAATAATGATATACAGATTTTGGTAACTCTGCATTTTGAGAAAACACGTAAACTTCTAAGGGAAATCTAGCACCTGGAGATGGATAGAAACGTCTGGGAAAATTTGGATCAATATTTTTAAGTCCTGCGCTAAAGTATAAAATAGTACTCAATTTTTCTAGACTTAATGGTTTTTTTGCAAAAATTCTAGTTGATTTTCTATCAAATAATACATTTCTAAGAGAAATATTCTGCTTTAAGTCTGGTTTTGGGAGTATTGTCTCCTCTAGCCTCCCATAAGCTTTATAGTAAACCTTCTTCCAACTCTCTGGCCAAAATTTAGAATTTACATTTTTTGCAAGTTTTTTAATTTTTGTGAATTCATGAAATTCCTGAGATTTACTTACAGGCTTATTTAATAGATAGTCTACGAGATAGTTTTTTTTCATAAAAATGGATGAGGATAAGAATTTACCCCCTTAAAAGTAGTGTTATATAAGCTTGCTACTCTTTTTAACCTAACATCATTAATACTCAGATTTTTATCCCTCTCATCAAGATACATGGACTGAAATCCAGGTATAATTACCTTTCCGGCTATAAAATTTTTGCCAAAAGCGGGAAAAGAATAATCTACAAAATACATATTAAATCCTGCATTAAAAACCTTTTCTTTTGCTATACTCAACTCCTTCTCCATACTAATCTTTTGATCTGTAATTTTGGGCAAAACTAGTTTTCCCTTCACTAAAAACTCAATATCCTTAAGAGAGTCAGAATGAACCCAATATCTTGCACGATCTGCAAAAACATTTTTACCTTCTGCTAGGTCTGGTGCGATTTTCCCATTCTGCAGCATTTCTTTAACGTACAATCTACACATTAACGCTTCAGTAACAGCGCCAATTACAGCTTTTTTTGAGCTTAAACTCGCCTTTGCTCCAACACTTACTGCAGGTCCCAAACCGGTCTTATCAATGAGTATTGCAAAATAAGATGGAATATTTATATCTGTTGTTACATCCAGAACATGCAATTCCAGCCTATATCTTATGATTTTCTTAACGATATTCCTGATTTTGTCATCGTTAACTCTTTCTAAGTTAACTTTTGGTGGTGAAATCTGGGCAAGATACACACTCATAAATGCGTCCCGCTCAACAGACTCATAAATACCATTTAATATTGCATGAGTTATTGTTTCTCCACTTGCAGATCCATTGCTATTGTTTGAAAAATCAAGTCTAGGTTCATCTTTTTGCCATCTATAACTTAAATAGGCTAGTTGTGCAGGCAAAAAACACTTCTTCCCTGATTTTAGATTAATTCCTTTAGCCCAATACATTTTTTTGTTTTTAATATCTTTATCACTGGAAAATAATGTTGGATCAATAAATAATTTAGGATTACTAGCAAAGTTAGTCCACTTTAAGTTTTTAGTTTTATAACAACAAGAGCAAAATCTTTCCATAGTCTCAAAAATTGAATTTGAAAGGGCCGTCTCTGCAGAAAAAAATGAAGTTCCAGAACCCACCGATGTATCTTTAAGTATAAATCCATCAGTATGCTCTCTTGTAAGATTCAAGCGTCCTCCATAGCTATAAAATTTGGGCTCATCAAAATATTCATTATTTTTATTGAAGTATGGTTTTAGGTTAAGTTTCTGAAGTTTTCCCAGAAGATTTGCAATTTGGTCGCTGGTCATAAAATGTTTTTAATGTTAATATTTTTGTTTCGTAAAGTAAATATTTCTTATAAGTTGATCTTGCCAATTTTTGACTTCAATATTCTCATTAATATTTAGATTTTGTAAATTTAATCCATACATTAACATAAAATTTTCCTAATTCGTATGCTTCAGTATAAAAAATAAATCCAAATAATAAGCGCGGAAACCTAACTCTTTGCTGAAGACTTATAAACTTCAGGAAGTAATTTAAGGATTTGGAAAAGTTATCATTTTTTGTCCTTTTTTTCTTCCATTTATAACTGAACTTTGCAAACCCTACCCCTTTCTCAAAACTTTGCTTAATAAATGAAAATACATTGCTTCTTTCATAATGCAAAACCTGAACACTAGGAACATAACGAATTTGCTTCTTCCTTATAACAATCTGTTTTGCAAAATCAATATCCTCACATCTATTTAAGCTTGAATCAAATCTAAGATTCAGTTGTCTAAGCTCCGCTAGCTTAAACGAAATATTCTTAGTATCTAGAAAACTTAATAATGGATATTTAGCAGTTTTGTTACTTTTTTTATTCTTAATACCTCGCAAAGAATACAATAGCCATTTTAGTCTATTAAACTCTGCAATTACAGAATATGTATTAATTCTAGGAATACTAATAGACCTACCCTGAATAGCAACTGCGCTTGGGAACTTACCATGCGCTTCTGACATTTTCATAATCCAATTACGATTAACTTGAGTATCATCATCAATAAATGCCAAAATGTTTTTACTTGCCTCATCTAATGCGCGATTGCGAGCATTAGAGATTCCTACTTTTTTTTCTAAAACATACTTGATGGGCAAAATCTTGCCAAAAGCTTCTGCCACTTTTTTTGTATTGTCTTTTGAATCATTATCTACTACTATAATCTCGCTAGGATAAACTGTCTGAAAAGCAACTGAACACAGACATCGCTTTAAAGCCTGAGCCCTATTACGCGTAACTATAGCAATACTAATCAAGTCATTTGCCAATACTGGCCTGTAACTATAAAGATAACTAGGAAGCGAGATATCGTTTCTAATTAATCTATCCATCCTTGAATAACCGATTTTTTTTGCAATCTTTGAAAGATAAAAAGGAACAATTAACTTAAGCATAAGAAGATAGTTCTTATTAACAAGAGGGTGAAGAAATAAATCCAGAAAATATTCTGAAAAAAATCTTTGGTAATTCTGCGGACTTTGACCAAATATTTGCTTGGCGAGTCGCATCCTGCCCCACTCTGAGCCAATTAATTTTGCAGAACAACCAATTCTATATTGCTGCTTAAGAAATCCTCTAAATGATTTTCTTTCATTGTGAAATACTTTAATCTTAGGCTCAAATAGAATGGTTTTGCCATTCAAAAGTATTTGATTTGCAAAATCTACATCCTCACCGTCATAAATATCATGTAGTGAGTCTTGTGCAAATCTTAAGTTAAGTTTTTTAATTGTTTTGAGTTGGTAAGAGCTATTATTTCCTGTTAATACGAATGAGCGTCCTAATGAATCTATGTTTTTTAACTTCCAACTATCTCGCCTTACCTGCTCCAATATCTTATAAACCTCATTTTTTGATTGGCTGGTTATACTCCCTTGAATTGCAATAGCTTGAGGAAAGTTATTGTGGGCGAGTATTAATTGCTCGCACCAGTCTGAAGCTGCTTCTGAGTCATCGTCTAATATAGCTCCTACTGCTCCACTTGCTTTTTCTAATGCAATATTTCTCTGTAGTCCAAATCCAAAGCGCGACTCCTGAAAATACTTAATAGGTAATGCTTTTAAAAACGGTTTTATAACTTCTGGTCTTTTTCTCCTTGATGAATCAACTATTATGACTTCGTAAGGTTTTATTGTTTGCTGTTCAAGAGAATTCAAGCAACGAGTTAAATCATCATACCTATCCATGGTTATTATCATGACGGAAAGCTTTATATTTTTATTATCTTTTAGAATCTTGCCGCCCAAGTTATTGTTGGAACGATTTAGTCTGCTGTAATCATGCATAACCCTAGTCATTTCATAGTTTCTGCCTAATTCTAATGCCAATTTGGCAAGAAAATCTGCTATTACAAATGGTATAGACTTTTTAACATCTACTACCACTTGTCCTCTTCTTTTTAACATTTTAAATCTATCAAGAATAAAATAATCCTGAGTCCATTTAAAATCTTTTCTGACATGTGAAATCCCTATAAGAAATCTTTGAATTAAAAAACTGACGATATTGGATCTAGCTGAGAATTTTACTACGCACTTAGGATAATAAATTATCTTTTCACCACGTACCAATAGTTGAGTTCCAAAATCTACGTCTGAACCTCTTGGAAAATTAGTATCAAATTTTATATTCCTACAACGACTTAACTTAATAGAAGCATTTTTTGTATCTAGTATGTAAAGGGACTTATCCTTATCTAAATTAGACTTAATCCATGTATCATGGTAATACTGAGACAACCTACTAACTGCTCCACTCTGCTTTATTTCTTTACACATTCCCTGAACTACTGCGGCGTTTTTAAATTTGGCGTGTGCACGAATAACATTTACAACCCAACTGGATGTTGCCTCACAATCATCATCTATAAAGGCCAGAATTTTACCTTTTGCTTCTTTTAATGCGCGGTTACGAGCATATGGAATTCCAACCTTGCGTTCATAAATATATCGCAAAACTAACCTATTTTTAAAATCTTTTACAACTTGTTTTGTGTCATCAGAGGAAGAATTATCAATAACTATTACTTCATATGGGGCAACTGTTTGAGATAAGATGGAGTTAAGACAACGTCTAAGACTTTTTGCTCTATTCCTTGTTACAATAGCAACGGTTACAGTTTCCATTTTATGAGGGGTTGTGATAAAACCATTTGCATTATAACTTAACACGTTTAATCAAACAATTTTAATTTATATAGCTATGACAAAGAAAACCTCAAACTACATAATTACTAAATCTAAATATTTATTTGTCATATTAATAATTTTTGCTGTAGTAATAATTAACAACTTAATCACATACAACAATATTGAGAAATTTAAAGAAATAACAATTAAAGACCCTCTTTTCTATAGCCCCAATATGAACGGTAAGCAACTAGCATTTACTGTAGAAAAGCTAAAAAAAATAGATGATGAAATACTTTTGGAAAATCAAAAAGCCCCAAATTACAACAACGATATAAATAACATCTACCCTCACGGTTGGAGAATTTGGCCAGATAACTTTTTAAAAACTTTACCAGAAATAGACCTAACAACCAAAAAGTTTATAAAAAATCCCACATATCAAAATGGAGAAAAACTAATAGCTTTATATGCAATAAGTGTTAACGAATACAAAAATGCGATAAATATTAACATAAAGTCTCTTAAAACCGTACTAGATAACAATCCCAAATTAACAAATAAACAAATAATATTTTTAGGTTCTGCCACCACACCAAAAATTGTTCTAAATGACTTTTTATTAATTGCCAAGAACGCCGACGAGTTAGAAAAAGAGGTAAAAAGTAGAACTTATTGCCTTAAATTTGGGAAATGTGATTTAAAGATTACTTACGCAAAGCCTTTAAAAAAGGGTGTTAAAGTTGACTACAAACCTCTCCCAGATGAAATTCTAGGCATAAATAGGAAAACCAGTAAGGTTTATGGACCATACTTTGCAACAACAGGCTGTTTTGGATTATCAGACGGCAAACCCTATAGCCTCCCATTTTATGTAGTTGAAAAAGGGGAAAGTAAAGATAAATTATTAGTAAAACCAATGCTAACAAATACAAAGTATTATAGAGACTATAAAGACATCTCAAGCCGGTCTCCCTCAAATCTTATTACTAATAGTGGGATTACCATTAGACCCCACCCTGAAACAAATGATTATATGTGTACAGACTTTACGTATTATCCTCAACTAATAATGCAATATCTCAAGGAAAAAGGGCAAATTAAAAAAGACAGTAGCAATAATCTTGAGGCCCTACCCTATATAATAAATAATGCGCTTAATTTTAATACATATCTTGTCTACAACATCAAGTACTCTCAAAAGGCATACCCTCCCTATTTCTTATTAACTGTAAGGTCTGCCTACTCTATTTATTTTGTTACATTCTCAAAAGCTGTATGGCGACTACCTCAATCTCCACAGTTTTTAATTCCTCAAGATTTCTCAGAATATATGCCTGAATCAATGTATTTAACTTATGAAGACTTAGTAAAAAAAGGAATGAGTAATGAAGAAATAATAAAACTTAATTCTACTCCCAGAATAAATGATATTTTTAGAGATAGTTTGGGTAAAAACTAGTGAGAAGGAGCCGTGGATTGTGCGAAGGTGCACTCACCACGACTCCAAGAATCGCACAGACTAGGATTCGGCAATTCTGCCGGGTGTAGCTGAGAGCTTTCGGAAGCTGAACTCTTGCCGGCTCGAAAGCCATGTGCCAAGAGTGCAGGCAGCAAGCGTTATTACCACCGGCACAAGTATGCCAAATGATGCAATGTTGGCGTCTTTCTGGCTGTTGCCGTACAAAAACAGCGTTACACCCACTACCATACCGGTAAGGATGCCTGCAAACGTCCATTTCTCTGACAACCTGGACCAGAAAAGGGCTAGAATCGTTGGGATCATCAAAGACCCTCGGAACGCCCCAATCAAAAGCACCAGATAGACGATCTGAACGCTTGGCAGGTGGGCAACATACATGCCCACTGCAACCAGAGCAACCATGCTCACACGTGACACCGTAAGCAGTTCACCATCACTTGCGTTAGGGGCATGTCTCTTCCACAGGCTTATAGCACCAATGGATGAGAAAGCGTTGAGTGCTGATGCACCCGCCGCTACTAAGCCCGCAACTATCATTAGAGTGAAGGCAACTACTCCAGCTGTTGGCAGGAAGTGGTTAACAGTCTGAAACCCAGACAGCTGAGGCTGTTTTACCTGAATTCCAAACTCGGGGTTTGCGGCGATTAAACCTAGTGCCCCCAGTGCCAGTGGCACTGTAAGAAACACTACCCCCGCAAGCAACCAAGACGGCAACACTATGCCTTTTCTCGTGGAGAAGGCACGCTGCCATTGCTGCTGGTCAATAATCACTCCAGCCCACAAGGAAATGGCAAGCGGGATCCCGAAGGTCCATGCGACAGTCCATCCATCCCCATCAAGAAGACTTGTGAACTTGCCGGTATTACCTCCGTGGCCATCCCAGATACCCGAGAGCCCAACGCCTTCGTGCCCCACAATGAGGGGAACGATTATGACGAGGACCATCAGAACCATTCCTGCCTTAAGACAGTCAGCCACAAATGACGAGCGTATTCCACGCGCCATTGACAGCGTAACCATCATGGTCCCGAGAATCAGAACCAGCGTGTCTCGGCTCATGCCGGTGACAAGTCCCAAAAGCAGTATTGCTGCAGTCAGGTTCACTATCACCGCATAGCCTTGAACTACCGTGATGGACACACTGAACAGCGTCTCCATACGACTCCCGAACCTCATACCCATGAATTCGGGCAGCGTTGTTCCCTGAGGGTACACAGCAAGCATTCGCACAGCCAGAAAAGCGAAGATCGCCAGGCACAAGGCGTTGGGTATTGAAAACCACAACAACCCTGCTATGCCCTGCTGATATGCCCTCTGGGATGATACGAACAATGCCGGCGCCCAAACCCATGCGATTCCAGGTGATATCGCACTGAGCGGGAAACTAACGGACTTGTTGGACACCAGGAAGGATCTTGGTGTGTTTTTAGCTCCGTAAAAGAACTTACCCGCCGCGTACAGCAGAACAGCCATACCAACGAGCAACGCTAACCACTGCTCTGAACTTAGCACCATGAATCGACCTCTTTCTTACTTATCTTGCTAGCCTAATCCAATTTTATCCTTATTCTGAATGTGCAAAAAACCCAATTAAAATAAATTGAGAAAGTGTTTATTGCAATAAAATGACAGCTTATATCAAGTCTTGCAGTAAAGTTTCAAGATTTTAACATAAAGAAGGGATTAGTTGGGATAAATGTGGCCAAAAAAGTTATACAGACGTAACTCAAAGTTATTCAAAGGCTGGGATAATTTACCCGGCCAATTAATTTCATCTTTTGCATATCTTCTTGTTTTAAACAGGAAATTATTAGGAAATGCGCCTGTTTTTTTTGTTTCATATGGACTTACTATATCCCACACTACTTTTCCGCTTTTTGTAACTTCAAAAATATGCCCTCTTGGTCCATCAGTAATTAAAGTATTCCCATTTGATAGTCTTTGAGCACCCCCTACAATAGCGGCAAAAAACTTAACCTTATCTATGGGACTTTGCCCTGCATCAAATGACCAAACTATCTTGTTTGTTTTGGGATTGATCTCAACTGCACGACTACCAAACATTGTAAAAGGTGCTGGAATTCTATCAAATCCATTATCAAAAACTAAAATATTACCATTTGGAAGTAATGTTGGGTCATGTTGCAAACTTAAAATTCCTTTTGGTGATCTCCAGATTATCTCTCCGTCTGACTTTCTAATAATAATAACCGTACTTAAGGAGCGCATGCTTACTAGATATCCTGGCGTATTATCAATTGGATTTTTTTCCATGTACTTAATTCCATTTGCTACTGTCCAAGCATACCTAGGCAACAGAGGACCAATAATATCTATTTTGGGGTCTAAATGCTCGTATGCGTGCCATGACCAAACCACTTTTTTATTTCTATTCATCTCAACAATATTCTCTGACCAAATAACTCCTTTCATTTCTGTTCCCTCTACTCCCCCCTGCACTTGATCTGCAATATTTGGTGGAGTTTTTTCCCATAAAGTGAAAGCTAAGTTTCCATTTGGAAGAAGGGCTAGGTCATGGTGAAGTGCTTCATTTTTATATTCCCATGTAACACGTGACTTCCAGTCTCTTTCTTGAATAATTCCTGTATTTCCCCCCGGAGGAAAAAGCTGAGAATATTTTGTCTGCTCTAAAACAGATAATAACTTACCATTAGGCTCAAGGACAGAATATAGAGCTTGATGATTTGTGCTCCAGGTGTGAACTGACCTTCCCAACATATCAAGTAAATAAACTGTACCATGCCAATTTGGATCGTCTGTCAAAAGTCTACTATAAGGAGAAATAAGCGTGTACCCTACTGAAATTTTTCCTTCATCAATAATTGGAATTGTTCCAAAAATACTATTTCTCAAATCAAGCGGCTTATATACTAAGAAGTATATTGATGTATAGATCAAAAGAAGTAAAAAAAGTACAAGTAGAATAATTTTTGAACTGTCTTTTTTTACTCTTACCATCTAATGATGATAAGTAATATATTTAATCATTTCAATTAGTACTTTCGCCAAGAGTAAACGATTGCTCTTTATGGCTACAGCTTGAATTAGTTTCAGTCAGAGACAAATCACTTTTATACCTTATCATTGGGCAAGATTTAAGGCGCGTACTAGTAAGAATAGCGTTTAAACCAGCCTCAATTAATACATCTTTATATGGATGAAAAACAAACTTTTTCTTTGTTATCAGCTCAGAACAAGCGTATGCAATCCTCCCAAACTCAGGCAAGCTTAAAATAGCATTGACCGTTTTTATCTTTGGCCAAGAAATATCATCGGAAGAAAATTCAGCCCCAACAACCGTTACATTATCAAGTTTTATTTTAAGCTTTAATAATTCACTTCTGAATTGAAGAAGACAACTTCTATCTATAATAAGCGAGTTGATATCATATTGTGCGGCTGTTGCATACACAACAGCTGGATTAAGTACTTCACCTATTAAGGGAAGTGTCTTATGCTCATAAAAATAAAGGCATGCTTCAATTGCTTCATAAACATCCTCCATTAGAACCATTGGCCTAATTCCCTTATTTACCGTAGGACCAGCTTTTGCTATCTCTTCAAGATCTCTGTGGATAAGTAAAAAACGGTCAGCTTTTTTTGAAAAAACCAGTTTATTAAACCCAGGTTTTTCAGAAATGAATCTATTTTTATAGGGAGTCTTAGCAAGCTCAGCAAGAGTAACAGTAGGAAGATTATTAAATAGCTCTTCATTTAACGCGCTCAGACTCTTCCCTTTAATTTTTGCCTTGCTATATTTTTGATAATAAAAATTTGTCCTTTTTTTGACAATTTCATTAAAAATTAACTGCAACTGGCTTATAAATCTTGAATTCATTGTTGCCAATTATACGCTAGGAAATATTATTCATCAATGCTTTTTATTTGTTTACCAACTTCACTATTTAAGTCAATTCGTGATATATTAGGGAACGCTTGTTGACTTTAATAAATGATAACTCAATTATTAGTAACTGATAAATTTTTTAAATCTAAAACCTCAGAACTTGACACATTTTTCAAAAAAACTCATAGCCTCAGATTTTGGAAAAAGCACTTTGCAAACAATCAATTTAAGCTCACTTCAAACAAAATCACAAAAGAATACTGGCAGAAAATTCCAACGTTATCTCTTAATGACATTTTAAGAGTTGGTTTTAATTTACGACTCGCTGATTCTACTCCCATCGTTAATAAAAATATTCATAAATTTATGTTAAGAGCATATAGTAGAAACTTGCACGAAAACCCCGTCTTATTTTTAGAAAGCCTTCCTAAAAAAATTGTTGGTAAGAATAATCGTGGAAGACTTCAAATTACAAAATCCTTTAGCTCTATGCTAAGACAAACATTAATATCTATCTCTATTAAAGATACTGATCTACTCTCATTAGATTCTAGAAAGATTGATTCACATACTTTTAGATTACTTGATGAAATTAAACTATGCGTGATTGCCGCTGATCCCAACGACTTAATAAGGCTAATTAGCATCAAGTCAAACAAGAAAAACTTAAAAAAAATAGAGACTGTCATTTTAATAAGACCACTTATGTACTACAAAAACATGCAACAAATTAAGGAATTTTTTAAAGCTGCTAAGTTTATTAGTTCTTACCCACTTGTTGGTATTACGTCAGCAATAAGATCATGCTCTATTGCTCAAAAAGAATTTGGGGTAAATGTAGTTCATCCAAAAAAGAATTCAATTATAGAAATAGTACAGAGCACAGATAGTGAATATGGTGAACTAATTATTACAACAATAAAACCAGTTCAGCTATCATTGATAAGATTTAAGACTAACATTTTTGGAAGATCTTTTTATAATAAATGTTCTTGTGGGGCTAGCTGGAATATACTTTTGGAACGTGAAAAAAAGCTTGGGTTAAATATGATAAGACATGCTACTTCTCATTAATTTAATTGTCTTAACCGTTTTTGTGTGGTAAAAATTACTGTATTTTTATGAAACAAGGATTAACAAATTTTTATGACTTAACAAATTTAGATCCACTGTTTTCAGCAGAAGGACTAGATATTGATAACGCAATTTTTGCTCTTGATGGACTGCTAGAAACCTCTTCGGAATTACAAAATGTACTTAGAAAGTCTTTAGGAAAAACGTATTTTCTCTTCCATCCTTTATCTGAAACCCTCCACCCTTTCCGGTTTCTTCGTAACTTTATTGAGAGCGAAAGACAAAGACGTCATTTTTTGGCAAACCCCACAATTGAAGAAGCTAAAAAACTTATTCAGCAATACTACAAAACACAAGACTCATTAGAAAAAGATTTAAAAGCATATAGAAGCGCGTATTTGAGCCTCCAAAAAAAATCAAATACAAAGCTCCAATTAAATAATAACTATAACTTTTATCATCAAAAGATGGGGTTTGTGGACTTTATTAACAACATAGATACGATGCTTTTAAACGCAGCCAAATTAAAAAATGAAATTAATTCTAGAAATAAACTACTGCTAAACTCTACACGCAAAACTACACCTGTTAATTTAGTGATTGATAAAATCCCTCAAAAAAGTAAACGCGCCCAAAACACAAAGCTTAGACAACAAATGGCAAAATGGATTACTCAGGGATGGGATTTTACGTATGATTTTAATAATAGATATGGCGAACAAAACGTAGAAGAACACTTTCCAATATACTACGAACTTAGTCAGTTTGACGCTAAGCCTACTACCCATGAGTTCTATGTAGGAATTGTAAAAGATAAAAGTGGTATGCAACGGTTTATGTTTGCGCTTATTCTTGATGATTCGCTTTTCCTAGATTTAAAAGCTGGAAGAAATGATGATGGAGACACTTTTTCTTTTGAACCCTTAATTAAAAAAGGAATACACTACTGGTATCAACCGGCTACCATGTTCTA
>JADMIO010921834.1_pt1 | contig 14718 bp, 13 predicted proteins | sample 8958161 | NCBI WGS metagenome assembly JADMIO01 (sample SAMN16585339, study PRJNA669376) | soil metagenome | isolation source: Crop rotation soil | place: USA: Cullars Rotation, Alabama | collected 2011 | reverse complement strand
GGCGATTCGGAAGGATGGCACGGTGTTCCCGATGGAGGTGCGGGGGCGGATGCACGGGACGGGAGCGGATGAGGTTCGCTTGACGGCCGTGCGCGACATCTCGGCACGTCGGGAGAGCGAGGCCCATCTCAAAATGCTGACTCAACGGTTCAAGCTGGCCACGGCCGCCGCCTCGATTGCGATTTGGGATTGGGATCTCGCCACCAACGAAGTGCTCTGGGACGAACGGATGTTCGAGATTCATGGCCTGCCGTGCGATCCGGCGGGTCGCATGACTTTCGACCAATGGGCGGAACGCGTGCATCCTGATGATCTGAAGGCGCAACAGGAGGCGCTGCAGCAAACCATTCGCGAAAAGGGACACGGCTTCCGGGAATTTCGAATCATCCGGCCGGATGGTTCACAGCGGAACATTCAAGCCGCCGATGCCGTGATCACCGATGACCACGGCGCGCCGGTCCGCATGGTGGGGATGAACATCGACATCACCGAGCGCAAGCGGGCAGAGCACGCCCTGCAACGGAACCAGGAGTTGTTTCGGGCGATTGTCGAGGATCAGACGGAGATGATCGTTCGCTGGAAGCCGGATGGAACGCGCACGTTTGTGAACAAGTCTTACTGCCGTTTCTTCGGGATGAACTACGATGAAGCAGTCGGCCGGAGTTTCTTTCCGCTGGTGGCCGAAGAGGACCGCGAGATGATTCGCCGGAAGATCAGCGGGCTGACGCCGGAATATCCGGTCGCCGTGGGTGTGCATCGCAGCTTGCGGCCCGACGGCCAAACCAGCTGGCAGGAGTGGTCCGACCGCGGCATTTTCGACGCCGAGGGCCGGCTGGTTGAATTGCAGTCGGTGGGCCGCGACATCAGCGAGCAGAGGAACGCAGAGCAGGCGTTGCGGGAAAGCGAGGAACGATTTCGCGCCGTGGTCGAGTCATCGCCGGACTGCATCGTCGTGGCGGTGGACGAGCGCGTCGCATATCTGAACCCGGCCGGGGCGAAGATCTTCGGGATCAGCAACTGGAAGGATGTGGCCGGGCGGTCCGTCTATGACTTTGTGCCGGACGACATTCGTGACGAAGTGAAGGAGAGGCGCCGGGGAGTTCTGGAACGGGGCGTGATGGCAGCGGTCAAAGAGGGGCAACTTCTGCGCCTGGATGGTTCCCCAATCATCGTCGAGGCATTCTCTGTTCCATTTGTGTATGCCGGGCAGCGCGCGATCATGAACTTGATTCGCGACATTTCCGAACACAAGCGGCTGGAAGAGGAGCGGGCGGAGGCGCTGGTTCGCGAACAGAATGCGCGCGAGGAATTTACCCGGCAGCTCATTGCCTCGCAGGAAGCGGAGCGACGCCGCATCTCGGCGGAATTGCACGACAGCCTGGGGCAGAATTTGTTGCTCATCAAAAATCGCGCGCAACTCGCCCTGGCCGGAGTCGCGGCCGGCACGGATGCGCACGCTCAACTCGAAGGGATTAGCGCGCTGGCGACGGCCTCGATCGGCGAGGTGAGACAGATTTCACACGACCTGCATCCTTACCAGCTCGACCACCTCGGGTTGACCGGTGCGCTGGAAGCCATGATCGACAACACGGCCCGTTCCAGCGGAGTGACTTTCGAGCGCAAGCTGGATCGAGTGGACGAAGTTTTTTCCAAAGACGCGACGATGAATGTTTACCGCGTCGTGCAGGAAAGCCTGAACAATGTGCTGAAGCACTCCGGCGCGCGGCACGCCCAGATCCAACTCGAACGCGACGTGCGCGAAGTCATCTTGCGCATCAGCGACGACGGCCTGGGCTTCGACGCAGCGCAGCCCGATAGCCACGGTCTGGGGTTGCGCAACATTGCGGAACGCGTGCGCATGCTTGGGGGCAGGCTGGACGTGAAGTCGAGCGCTGAACGCGGCACGTGCCTGGAAGTCACGATTCCAATTCCCGGCGTGGAATAGCCGGGCGACGACGGACGGGCGGCGTATCGTATCGAGCCCATGGGCATCATTCAAAATTCCTGCTGACGTTTGCCAAAAAAAAGCGCATCACTTGGGCATATCTTGTCACACGAAATCAAAGTCTTGATTGTGGACGATCACCCGCTGTTTCGGCAGGGACTGCGGCAAGTGGTCGAGAGCGATGCGCGCTTTGAGCTGGTCGCGGAAGCGGGCGACGGCGAAGCGGCGCTGAAACTCATTGAGGAAAAGAAACCCGACGTCGCCGTGCTCGACGTGAGTCTCCCTGGAATGTCCGGCCTCGAAGTCGCGCGTGAACTCCAACGCCAACGCGCGAGCACTCACGTGATTATCCTCACGATGTTCAAGGAGGAGGAAACGTTCAACCGCGCCATTGATGTTGGCGTTCGCGGATTCGTGCTGAAAGAGAATGCGGTGGACGATATTCGCAACGCGCTCGCAGCCGTTTCCAGCGGGGAGCATTACCTGAGCCCGTCGATTTCCGGTTATCTCGTCCGGCGCCATACCCGCTCCGAAGCGCTGGCCGCACAGAAGCCGGGCCTGGACAATCTGACCAAAGCCGAACGCCGCATCCTGAAATTGATTTCCGAAAAAAAGACGAGCCGGCAAATTGCCGCCGAGTTGTTCATCAGCACCCGCACGGTGGAGGCGCACCGCGCCAATATTTGCACCAAGCTCGACCTGAGCGGCAGCCACAGCCTGCTGCAATTCGCCCTGGAGAATCGTTCCTCGCTCTAACACTCCATTGCGTTAATGCCGGGATTTCTCAGAGGCGCATCACCCGAGTGCCTCCATTTCCATACGTATCCCCACCTACGAAAATAGCGCGTACTGCTTAACCAAAAATATGCAGGGCCAACAATTCAATGCAGTGGGCCCATCTGCCACCTTGGCCATGGCCGGAGGTGCGGCCTTTGATGAAACTGATGATCGTGGATGACCATGCGGGAATACGGAAAAAAATCTGTGAATTGCTCGCCCGACCGGACCTGGAGATGCGCGAATGCGTCACGGGCGAGGAAGCCATGCAGGCCGCCGGCGAATTCCAACCTGACTGGATCATCATCGACGTGCACCTGCCCGGCGTGAACGGGTTTGAAGCAGCCGAGAGCATCCACCTGGAAATTCCCCGCACGCGCATCATCATGATCAGCGCGGACGACAGGAATTATCTGCGCGCCGCGGCACAAGCCGTGGGCGCCGAAAGATTTCTGAGCAAAAGCCGTCTCGCTGACCTGCCCCAGATTCTCTACAGCGGGCCGACCAGTCCTCCTGCGGCATGACGGCGCGAACAATTCCCGCCGTGGATGCAAATACAAAACCAATTCGGCGCATTCTGGTCGTAGAGCCGGACACGGATTTGCGAACGACCTTGAGCCTGATGTTAAAGTTTTCCGGCTACGAGGTTCACCACGTGGCCGATGGCCGGCAAGCCATCGCCCTGCACCTGACTAAGCCGTTTGACCTCATCATCACGGAAATCGTGATGGCCCAGACCGACGGACTGGAAATTCTGCTCGCGCTCCACAAGCAGCCGGCCACGCCAAAGTTCATTTTGCTTTCGAGAAAGACTCGAATCCCGATCGAAGTATTTTCCCGGATCGCTCTGCATCTGGGCGCCGAACATCTGTTGCGCAAACCCTTTTCCCCCGAACGACTGCTGGAGATCGTGCGGCAGGTCCTGGGCGAGAAATAGAATCTGTCAGGCAACTCCTGACGGTGAGCTTGGACAAAAAACCCACGTTCTTAAGAATTCCTGACCGCAATGGGCTTGGGTGCTTGGCGCTGCCCCGTGCAGGTCTTCCGCGGGAAAATGAAAAAGCCGTTTCGCATCACACGAAACGGCATTTTCAACGTACCAGTAGCTACTGATTACGCTTCAAAGCTTTTCCCACAGCCGCAGCTTTGTCGAGCATTAGGATTGGAAATTTTAAAGCCGCCGCCGGTCAGTTCTTCGGAGAAATCCACCACCGAGCCGCGCAGATAATTCGCGCTGAAAGGATCCACCACCACGCTCGCGCCAAAAAACTCTGCCGTCACGTCATCCGGGCGCTTCTCGTCGAAAACCATCCCGTATTGCAGGCCGGAGCACCCGCCGCCTTCGACATAAACGCGCAGGTTTTTCCCGGCGTTCTCGGGCTTGGTCAGCATCTCTTTGATCTGCTTCGCCGCGCTTTCGGTGAGGCTTACGGCGGAGGATTCGGTTTGCGTCTCTGTGCTCATAATTACGAAAGGAAACTAACAGCCGCGGAAATTGGAGTCAAACCGCTCGGCGGAATATTGTTCGCATCTCAAGCGGCAGGGTGCGTCTGGCCGCGCATTTTGCCGATAAACACCTTCAGGATCAGGGCGAGCGCGTAAATAACTCCAAGAAGCGCGACATCAGTGGGGCCGACCGGAAAATCCCAGGCGAACGCAATCCAGAATCCAATGAAAGCCGCGACCATTCCGATGCACGCGGCGCCAATGCTGAATTGTTTCATGTTCCTCGAGAAAAGATGCGCAGTTAATGGCGGAATAAGCACAAACCCAAACGATACCAGCGGACCCACGCTTAACACCGCCATGGAAATCGCCAGCCCAATGAGCAAAAACAAAAGCGCGTCCCACATAAGCACATTCTTCTTCAGGGTAATGGCCATCTCGCGATCGAAAGAGACGAGCAGGAATTCCTTTTGAAACAGCAAAAAGCAGAACACGACCGTGCCGAAGGTAATCGCCGTGCGAGCGACGTCGGCATTCGACACTGCAATGATTTCGCCCTTCAGCATGTCGAGCAAGCCGTGTTCGCCCAGCGGATTCGTGACCAGCAGCAGAATGCTCCACGCGCCCGCCAGCACATAAACGGTGCCAAGACGCCCTTCCACCGACCCGCGCCCGCGCCGTATGAGCAACGAAAGAATCAGGATGGTCGGCAGCGTGAAAAGCAGTGAGCCGAAGAAAGCCAGACCGTGCTCTTCCGTGTGCATGTGCGGAATGATACCCCATGCCTGGCACGCGAACGCGAAAGCAATTCCGCAGGAAGAAATCTGCGGCAACGCCACGCCCATAAAAATGAGCCGGCGCAACGTGAGATAAACTCCCACGAGCGGACAGACCAGGCCGATCAGCAGGCTGACATACACCGAGTTGCGCAGCAAAAAATCGGGACTAAGAATTTCGCGCAGCGTCTCCATGTCAGCGCAGATTCAAACTGAGCAGTTCTTCAATTTTATCGGCGGTCAGTAATTCAGTGACCGGGCCGTGAACGACCTTGCCCTCGTGCAGCCAAATGACCTCTTCGGCGTATTGCCGAACCGTCGTGAGATCATGGCTGACGAGCAGAATCGTGTGGCGATGTTGTGCGTGGATTTGCTTCAGCACGTCCATCACAGCACGCGTGGCCGTCGCATCGATGCCAGCCGTCGGCTCATCGAGCAAAAGAAAGTCCGGCTTCGTGGTAAGTGCGCGCGCCATCAGCACGCGCTGCTTTTGCCCACCGGAAAGTTCGGAGAAAAGCTTCGGGGCCAGATCGGACGCGCCTGTTTCAGCAAGGCACTGCCGCGCCAGTTCACGTTCCGCTTTGTTGATGAAACGTCCCGGTCCAACTCGACTGCACGCCGCCATCAAGACAATTTCGAAACTCGTCAGCGGATAAATGGGATCGAGCGATTCCTTTTGCGGCATGTAGCCGAGCACCGGCTGCCGGCCCTCGATAGGAGTGAATTCGATTCGACCACTTAGCGGCGGGATGATGTCGAGAATCGTTTTGAGCAGTGTCGATTTGCCGGAGCCATTCGCGCCGAGCAGTCCGGTGAAACTGCCGCGCCGCAGCTTGATATTTACATCCGGTAAAACAATGCGGCGGCCGTAACCGACCGCCACGTGTTCAAGAGCGAGAATGGATTCGTCACTCACGTCAAGCCTTCAACCCCTGTTGATTGGGATGAGCGTAGAGGATTCGGATGAGGGAGTCTTTAATTTTCTCATGTGGACAGTGCGCCGAACGCCATTGTGGAACGAACTTGTTGGGTGCTGAGAACGTGTCGCTGGCACCCACAGCGGTTTCAAATGTGGAAGAACCTCAGTCCCGTTGCGCCGCCAGTCCTTCCACTCGCCGGTTCTCTCGGCGTCGCATTTGGCGGCAGATTTTGTCATCCTCAAATCGGATAACCCGGCGTCAGACGTGACCGCCGGATGGACGAAGGCGAATTGGTGAAAATCACTTCGCTTGGTTCAAGGCCGCGACGATTTGCGCCACGTCATAGTCAAACAGGCTGAAGTAATCTTTAACTTTCTCGTTGCCGCCGACGGCCGCCGGCAAGAGGACGAGTTTCGCACCGATGGATTGTGCGACAATAGTGGGTGTCTTGCGTGGACGGAAAGGTTCGACCAAGACCAGTTTAACTCCGGCATTCTTGAGCCGTGGAATGAGTGCATTGACGTAGCTCGGCGAAGGTTCGATGCCCGGCTTTGGCTCAATCGTTCCAACCTGTTCGAGGCCGAAGTGTTCCAGGAAGTAAGTGAGCGATTTGTGGTAGGTGACGACCTTCGTGCCTTTGTAGGGTTCCATCGCCTTGGTCCACTCGGCAGTTTTCTTGTCGAGCCGTTCGTTGAAGCTCTTCAGATTGGCTTCGTAAGCAGCAGCGTTGGCCGGATCGACTTTGTTCAACGCATCGGCGATGGCTCGTGCAATAATCTTTCCGTTGCCGGGATCGAGCCAGTAATGCGGATTGCCGAGCGGATGCACGTCGCCCTGTGAACGATCTACGGGACCAGTGGGCAGTTCGAGCAAACGGATGCCGCGCGACAGAATCACGTGGCCCGGCGCATCAGCGAGGATTTTATCGTTGCGCGCGTTGTTGACGAGAGGTGGCAGCCAGCCAATCTCCAGTTCCGCGCCTCCCTCGAGCAGCATGTCCGCCTGATTGAGCACACGGATGTAGCTGGGCTTGGCATCGACGAAGTGCGGGTCTTCAGTGCCGCGCGCGATGCTGGTGACTTTGATTTTGTCGCCGCCGATTTCCTGCGCGATAGCGCCGAAGTCGGGCAGTGTGGCGACGACATTGAGCTTCGCTTGCGCAGCAAACGCGAGAGCGAGCAGACTGAATGTGAAGAGAATTCGTTTCATATTTTTCGAAAGGTCAATGGTTCAACTCACTTTGTTTAGAACTTGTGCGCGCCGTGCGCACCGAGCAGGAACTCGAATTGCAGCCAAATGGAATGGTCTTCGCCAAGTTCGCGGCGGTGGTCGTAGTTGTATTGCAGCCGGAGCTTCGAGAATTCCGTCGGATACCAGGTCAGGTTCGGCGAAATGCGCCAGCGCTCTTCCCGCATCGGGTCGCGCCCGAGCGCGGCACCATCCAGAGTCAGCGGGAGCTTTTCATAATTCCCGCGCTCACCCGTCACGAAGTCGCCACGCAAGCCTGCGACCCAGCCTTTGTGAAAACCGTAGAGCACTTGCGAATAGAAGCCCCAGTCCGTGACGGTTTCACGCCGCAACACCGCGGGCAAACCGGTCGCCGTGTTCGCTACTTCACCATCGTCCACCGCGCCGTTGCCGTTCTCGTCCCAATCGAACGCGCCCAGTTCGTAGCGGCGCAACATCGCTTCGGTCTGCCAGGATACGAATGGGAATCCACCGTGATGATTCACTGGCTTCCATTTCCAATAGGCATCCACGCCATAGATCTGCGTGGAGGTGTCGCCGCGTGCGCCGTTGGCATTCGGGCCAAAGGCCGCCGAGGCGCCGAGCAGGAGCGTTTGCGCATCAGTCAGATCGAACGAGGTCGTCAGCCGCGGCGTGAATAGGAGATCGCCGACGTCGCTCACGCCGCGATCGTTGTCGGGGTGACGATAGCCGAAGGGCAGTCCTTCCTCCCCTTCGCCACCGTGACTGTGGCCGCCGCTGCGGAAGCTCGTGGCCGTTTCTCCCTGGCTGTCCTGGATGCCGAGCGACAGTTCCGTGAAGAACGGCGTCGGCGCGAGCCATGCGAGACGCGCGCCCGGATTGCGCAAGCCATCCGCTCCGAGGAACCGCGTGTTCACCAGAGACGAATCCACAAAGGCCCAGGTGTGCGGGTGCTGCGTGTTCAAGCGACCGAAGTCGGTGAGGATTTGTCCCGCGCGAACCTGGAAGTTCCACGGAAGCGACATGGTTTCGAGCCAGGCTTCCTCCACTTCGAGAAACGACTCGCCGCCGGAATCGATGGAGAACACGATGTTCGCGTTGCCGCGAAAGTAGGTGTCCACCGCGCCCTGGAGATTCAACTCCACGCCCTGCACCGTGAATCCGCGCTGGTTCGGATCATGCCCACCCGGTTGCGTTCCACCTTCGATGTCGCGCGCGCTCGAACTGCCGGCGGCAAATGTCGCCACCATGCCGAGGTCCGCGTAGGTCGCGCCTCTACCGATCCGAATCGGATCGGATGGCGACCAACTTCTGGCCGGCGGCGAACCTCCAATGGCCGCTGCATTCGTGTCAGCCGCCTGGACGAGTTTCTTCAACTCCGCCTGCTGATTCGTGACGCTGGCCTGTTGTTTCTCCAACGTCTCAACTTTTTGCAGCAGCGACTGAATGACTTTTTGCTGCTCCTGAAGCGCCTTCTTCAAACTTTCCAATTCACTTTCCTGGGCCTTAAGCGCACACGCGCTCAGGCCAAACAAACAACCGACGAGAAATATTTTTTTCATTTTCCATCCTGAAATTGTGTGCCAGCACACGGTGCCGACACGGGTTAAAACGACCGACTACCGAGGGACTGCAACGAACGAAGGATCAGGATAGAACAGGCGGTCCGCGCTCCGGATAGAGTTTGGTGTCGTGGGAGACGAAGAAAGATTCACAGGGCAAGGCCGAAACCGGAACGCCGAGAACGGCCGAAGCGACCGCCACCCAGACGCTGGCCAAATCCGTCTGCCCATGATCGAGAACGGTGACGAGGCAGTAGTGCGAGGGGGCCTCGTGGTCTTTATGCAGCCAGTGATGCAGCGAGGGACTGGCGCTCGCCAGTGCGGAGATGAACAACAGCAGCATCAGCGTACCGGCGAGAACCGGTTTGCCGAACGCCCGCAAAGATGCGGTTATTCGTGTGACGTTCATCTTTTGGAACTAAAGCTACCGACGTTCATAGCGGCAAGTTTATTCCCCGCTGAAATCCACGCGCTGCTTCCCGGCATAAACGTTCATGCGGTTCTCGCGCAGAAAGCCGACGAGCGTCTGTTTGCTGTCACGGGCAAATTCGACCGCAAGGCTTGACGGCGCAGAAACCGCGCACACGATTGGGATCCGCGCGGCGAGCGACTTTTGCATGATCTCAAACGAAGCCCGCCCGCTCACCACGAGGATGTGATTGTCGAAAGGAAGCAGATCGTTCAACAGCCCAAAGCCGATCACCTTGTCCACGGCGTTGTGGCGGCCGATGTCTTCCCGCGCGACCACGAGTTCGCCTTCACGCGTGAAGACTCCCGCCGCATGCAGACCGCCGGTGCGCTCAAAGGTCGGTTGCGCGGCGTGCAATCGCTCCGGTAAGCCCGCGATAATTCTCGCATCAACCGAGAGCCGGGTACGAATCGACTTCAATCGCCGCCGGACAGCGCGAATCGACTCTTTCCCGCACAAACCGCAACTCGAAGAGGCAAATCCATGACGCGTGAGGTTTTTGAGATCAATTCGCGGTTCCGCAGAAAGGAACACATCGATGCTGTTTCCTGTTCGGTTGCGCGCATTCCGCCGCACGGCCCGCAGGTGGTTACGTGAATGAATGACTCCTTCCGTGACAAGGAACCCCGCCGCGAGTTCTTCATCGTGTCCCGGCGTCCGCATGGTCACCACGAAAGGCCGCGTATCGATCCGGATCTCCAGCGGTTCCTCCACCGCAAGCTCATCACCGCGGCGGCGCGCAGATCCTTCCGTCCAACGCAGGACTTGCTGGCGTGACGTCTTCACGCGCTGAGCTTCTCGACACGCACACTCGTATTGTAATCCGGCACACCGCCGAGCGTGTCATGCAGGCCGCGGGGAATGATGACGTTCCCCTCGGGCCAGTGAATCTGAAGATTGCCGCGCGCGATGGGCGCAAGGAAGACGCGCGCTTCGAAGCGGCCGAGTTCGTTGACGAGCGCCACGCGGTCGTTGTGAATCAGGCGCAACGCGGCGGCATCGTCCGGATTCATCAGCACGGAATCGCGCGCCGCGCCGTTGAATGGATCAATTTCCGCATAGATGAGCGTGTTGAATTGTTTCCCGCGGCGCGTGGACACGATGAATGTTTCGCGTTTTGGGTTTCGGCTTTCGGGTTGGGATGCGTGTTCAGCGCTGTCACTCGAAACTCGAAACTCGAAACTCGAAACGGTCTTCGGCAATTGCACCACTCTGAAATGTCCCTTGCCATCCGCTGTGGCAAACTTTCCATCAGCGCACAAGTGCGGCCCGCCGTACTGAAATTGATCGCCGCCCTTTTTGAGGTGCTGGATGCCATCGTAGAACGGAACAACGCGCGCGATCTCCTCGCGCATCCCCTGCCCTGTTTCGCAACCGAGCAGATGCGCCCGTTCGGGATAAGCGGCGACGGCCAGTTCACGCAGAATCTTCCACTCCGCTTTTGCCTCGCCGACCTGTCGCGGAATCTCCGGCGAAAAAATCACGCGTCGTTCCGTCGTTGTTTCCGTTCCGCCGTCGTCCTGTTCGTAACGCGTCTTCGCCGGCAGCAACAGCACTTCCTCGCGCGCCTCGATAAACATCTGGTCGGTGAGAATGATGTCCTGGTGAACGCGCATCGGCACGTTCGCCATCGCCGCAGCCACGTGATCGGGTTCCGGCAGCGTGCGAAGAAAATTGCCGCCGATGCAGTAGAGCAAATCAAGGTCCCCGCGCGCGCTCGCCTCGACCATTTCGACTGCGGTCAGGCCGTTCTGGTCAGGAACCGGAAATCCATATTCTTTCGAAAGCCATTCCGCATTCGCCGTGTTGATCGTTTTGCCTCCCGGAAACGCCGTCGCATAAGCACCCATCTCCGCTCCGCCCTGCACGCTGGAATGGCCGCGAATCGGCATCAGCCCGCATTTGTCGCGGCCCACGTAACCGCGCGCCAGACCAAGATTCAGAATCATCGAGACAGCATCACCACCAAAGGTGTGTTGCGTGATGCCCATGCTCCAGACGAAGACGGCGTTCTTCGCGTCGTGCAGCAGCCCGGCGAACTCTTCCATGTCCGCGCGGCTAAGGCCGCTGGCGCGCTCCAACTCTTCGAAGGTAAGAAGTGAGAGGTGCGAGGTGAGAGCGCCGAAATCAGTCGTGTGCTTTTCGATGAAGTCGCGATTGAGCCAGTCGCGCTCTACGAGAATCTTCAGCACGCCATAGAGAAATGCGATGTCGCCGCCTTGCGACACCGGAAACCAATAGTCCGTGAGGTTCGTGCCGAAGAGCGCGCTGTCGGCATTCGATGGCACCCAGTACTTCTTCATGCCCGGTTCCAGATACGGATTCACCAATACGATCTTCGTGCCGAGCTTTTTGGCGAGATGCATGTATTTGGTCGTGACCGGCTGATCATTCGCCGGATTTGCGCCGAAGAAAACAATCAGATCGGTGCCAAACCAATCCTTGTAGCTGCACGTGCTCGCCGCCACGCCGAGCGCATACTTCATCGCGCCCGTGCTGGGTGAATGACAGAGGCGCGCCGCGTTATCCACATTGTTCGTGCCCAGAAAACGCGCCGCCTTCTGCGCCATGTAATAAATCTCATTCGTGACGCCGCGTGAGGTGACGAAGAACGCGATGCGCTTTGGCTCGCTCGCTCGAATTCGCGTGGCCATGCGCGCGTAAGCCTCGTCCCAAGAGAGACGGCGAAAGCCGTTCGCGCCGCGTTCGCGCAACATCGGATACGGCAGCCGGCCCAATTCACGGAGCTCGGCGTTCGAAAGCGATTCCAGTTTGGAAACATCGGAAAGAAGATTCACGTTGAGCGGCGGCATCGTGTTCAGCCGCAAGAGATTCAGCCGCGTCATACACAGGTGAACGCCATCGATGGTCCAGTCGTGAAAGCCGGCGACGCCGAGCGCGCAGCCATCGCACACGCCCTGGCTCAACACCTTCCACGCATAGCTGAGATTGTCGCGGTTCGCCCAGGTGATGCGCAGCATGTCGCGGAAGTGCTTGGGCTTGGTTTGGCCAACCCCGAACGGCGCGGCGGATTTCAACCGATCGGCGGCGGTGGTTTCAAGACGGCGACTCATGCGCGCCGATACTAATGGAGCGGCGGACAAATTCCCGGAAAAAAAATGGCGGCGCTCTGCCGAGACGCCGCTACGGGACGAAAAAACGTGGCGAGTTACGCCAGCACGCCCTTCACGACGTGCCCATGCACATCCGTGAGGCGGAAGTCGCGGCCGTTGTAACGATAGGTCAGCTTCTCATGATCGAAGCCGAGGAGGTTGAGCAAGGTCGCATGGATGTCGTGCACGTGGACTTTGTCCGTGACCGCCGCGCCGCCGAATTCATCCGTGGCGCCAAAAACAGTTCCGCCTTTTACGCCGCCGCCGGCCAGCACGGTCGTGAAAGCTTTGTTGTTGTGATCGCGCCCGGGATTGTCGTTGCCGTTGCGATCCTTGGTCGGCTTGCGCCCGAATTCACCGCCCCACATCACAAGCGTTTTGTCGAAGAGCCCGCGTTGTTTCAGGTCAGTTAAGAACGCGGCGAACGGTTGGTCGATTTCCCGCGCGCGCTGCGGCAGGCGGTCCTCGATGTCCTGATGGTGATCCCAGCCGCCCGCCCAGACCTGCACGAAGCGCACACCGCGCTCGATGAGGCGCCGTGTGATCAACATTTGATTGCCCTGTTTCGTGTTGCCGTAAGCGGCGCGGGTTTCGGCGGATTCCTTCGTGATGTCGAATGCGTCCGTGGCCTCGGTCTGCATTTTGAAAGCCATCTCGTAAGCCTCAAGACGCGCTTCGAGTTGCGCTTCCTTCTGGAGATTCTGGCTGTGCAGCTCGTTTAATTTGTGAACGAGGTCGAGTTGGCGGCGCTGCTCGCCGATGACGGTGTATTGGTTGCGAATGTTTTGAATCAACGCATCGACGCTCGTGACTTCCGTGTTGATGCTCACGCCTTGAAAGACGCCGGGGAGGAAAGCAGAACCCCAGTTTGAGCTGCCGCCATTCGGCTGGCCGCCGGGCCGCAACGAAACAAAGCCCGGCATGTTCTGGTTTTCGCTGCCCAGCCCGTAGAGCACCCAGGAGCCGATGCTCGGCCGCGCCAGCCGCAGCGAACCCGTGTTCATAAAAACGGTCGCAACCTCATGCGCCGGAATGTCCGTGTAGCACGAACGAATGATGGCCAGCTCATCCACGTGCTCGGCCAGCTTCGGAAACACTTCGCTCACCTCGATGCCCGACTTGCCGTGTTTGCTGAATGTGAACGGCGACGCCATCGCCACGCCGCCGTTCTGGCCCGGGATCGCTTTGCCGTCCTGCTTCGTGAGCATCGGCTTTGGGTCCCACGTATCGATGTGAGACGGGGCGCCCTGCGCGAAAATATGGACGACGTGTTTTGCTTTCGCGGGAAAATGCGGTGATCTGGGCGAAAGCGGATTTGCCATGTCGGCGGCCGCGGCAACATTCGTGGGGAGAAACAGGTCTTCGCCCATCAGCGCCGCAAGACTGAGCGCGCCAAAACCCATGCCGGCGCGCTGGAGGAATTTGCGGCGGGTGAGGAAAAAATCTTCGGTCCTGGCCGAATGCTGCGCGAGGTAAGTGTCTTTCGCGTTCATACGAATGCGATAATAACATTCAGGACGGAGAGTGCGAGCCAAAGGTTTCCTTGAGTCCAATCGCTGTGCGACGCCGAAACGCGGCGTGTGACCCGTTTTGACGGCACAATGCAGGCTTGTCGCCAGCCGCGCGTTTGGCTCAAGCTTTGCCGTTCACTGGTTGCCACCGAACTTATGAACAGCTCGCCCAAAATACCGACGTGCCATCTCAGCACGGTGAGGGACGGGTTTTCATGCATTCCACTGCCAGCCCCGGTTCAAACCGATGGAGCCTCACTATGATCCCAATCAAAATTCAGTGCGGTTGCGGGCAACGTTACGCGTTCGAAGTGGAAGCCGTGGCCGGCCGGATGCCTTACGCGGTGGCGTGTCCCGTCTGCGGTGTCGATGGCACCGACGCGGCCGATGCTGTCATCGCTTCGAGTCTTCCGGGTCAGCCAGTTTCTGTCGCGCCTAAACCGGTGGTGCGTTTACACTCAGCCGCGCCGGCGGCAGTTCAAATCGCCCGCTCGGAAGTTACCGAGCCGAGCGCTCCGCTGCGTGGAGGCAGGCCGCGTGGTCCGGAAATCGATCGCGTTCAGGCCGAGCACGAAGCGCGGGCCAAGGTTCTCTGGGGCGATTCACCGGAAGACGTCGTCAAGTTCCTGATGATCCAGGGTCTCGGTTATGAAGAAGCCTCAGCCCTGGTGCAGCCCATGTTCCACGAGAGAGCAAAAACGATCCGCACCAACGGCATCAGAAAGATTGTGATTGGCAGTTTGATGGCGTGCGTCCCCATCGTGGCCTTTTTCATTTTCAACAGCATTGGAGTCATTCCCCTCAAGATCTTTGCGGTTACGGTCATGGTGGGGCTTTGGGGCGCGTATATGGTCCTCAAAGGCATCATCATGATGGTGGCTCCCAAATCCGAACCGGGCGATGTTGCGACGCAATAAGGCCGGCGGCTAGATGGATGACAGAGCCCGTTGGCCGCTACCTGTCAGACGTAAGCTCGGCCGACTTGGCGTC
>JADMIO011667595.1_pt1 | contig 14721 bp, 5 predicted proteins | sample 8958161 | NCBI WGS metagenome assembly JADMIO01 (sample SAMN16585339, study PRJNA669376) | soil metagenome | isolation source: Crop rotation soil | place: USA: Cullars Rotation, Alabama | collected 2011 | reverse complement strand
GCGACTTCAAGTCACGTGAATTCCAAGCTTCGGATCCCACTGTGCTGGAAAGCAGGCTTCGACTGGTATTCTGCCCACCTGGCAATGTCCAAATAGTAGTTGCCCTTTTCCGTCAACTCGTACTCGTCATATCGCAAATGGAACCGCTGTCGCGCACGAGGCAAGATCCACTTAACCTCTAAGAGGCGCTGTGAACGGTCGGCTAGATGATCAATCGCCCATCTTATTTCCCTTTCTGCGTGACCAAACGGTCGCAGAATCGCAAACAGTTCGTCGTTGATCTCTGGGTGAATCTTTATGGCCTCCAGCACATTGTATAGAAGTGAGTTTCCAAGTCGCGATCTTTCCTTGTTGATATTAATGATTTTGAAACGAGCGTCGGGATTGTCATAGAACAGGCGCAGTGTTCCCTCACGTCCAATCACTTTGCGCGCAAGTCCGCCTTCCGTACGCGTCTCCAACGTATCACCGGCTCGAAGGATGAAGAGCAAACTATCAAGGGCGATACTCATTACTTCTCTTAGATTTCCGTTCGTGATTCGATGCATGAAGTCGTTGTGTCTTTCCGTGAATGGAAAATCGACGCCACGAAGACCTTCTACGCTCCGAACTCCGAGCTTGCTCGCGACCGCCTCAAGCGGGCCGTGTCGCTTGAATCTCTTAATTATCGACATCAGAACGGATTCCGACTCCTTCACGAGAAGAATTGGTGCAAGGCGCGAGGCGAGTACCTCCCGAGCGGCCATCGGTTGAAGCTTCGTTTCGTCAACGTTTAGCCCAAAATAGAATCGTAGCCGCTCATCATACGATTTGAGTGACGCATAGAGTGTCGGGCGCATTGTGAGCACGACACTGCAGTGCGCGCTTTGTACGAATGGCAGGAAGTAGTCCAACAGCGTGTACCACGCTTCCTCCGCGTAATCGAAATCGTCGAGAAAAATCAAGACTTTAGGAAACTTTGCACCTTGAGTGACGCGTGCAATGTGGTCGTGAATCACTCGGATGTTGTGATGCACCGACTCAAAAACGTTTTCATGTAGATTGACAATCGGCTGATTGACTTTCTGAAACTGTTCCGCAGCATGCCTGACGAAGCCCAGCAGGCAGCCCTGCATATTCTGAGGCACCGCGGCTTTATAGTCAGCCAAGATCGGCAGGATGGCTGGCCCGCTGACCTGATCTGGCGCGAAGGCAATCCTGTAGACGAAAGACGTTTTCCCCACACCAGCGTTGCCGGTGATGATCAGAGTTTGGTCTCTATCTTCGGGCCGAGAAAGAAGTGCGCGAATCCTTTGCGTTTCTTGGCCTCTCCCAAAGAACGTCTCGTGAAACAGCTGAGGATTGCTGGAGAAATGCCGCGTATGGTCCTCCAGAAGAAGGGGCAGAACCTCCTCATAGGCCCTCGCATCGTCGCTTCTAGCCTCGGCTGTCATTGAGTCTCCGTTGCAGACAATCTTGACACGGACACGACGGGGGATTTCTGACTCGTCGGTTACAGTGACAATGAACTCGATGAACTAAGCTCCTCGACATGTGGAGGCATCTTACCGCAGGGCTGGATAAATATGCTCAGACGGGTTGCGCATAGTGCACCCGTCGTCGCGATTCTTCCTCCCGGGACATTGTGGGCGTGGAACTCTCCCAATCAGAAAGTTGCCCCCCATTCCCCGGCATCACTGCGAGTGTAGTCAGACTCAGTGCGAGGTCATGAATGGACGACCTGAAGATGCCTTGCTGTGCCGATATGAGCGAAACGCGTCGTCTCTCGAACTGAAAATATTGGATCACGGGATCTCGAGGCGTGACGTCGCCAAGCTGCATTCGAAGACCGCCGATGAATTCAAAGGCAGCGAGGCGCACGCGACGGCCGAGATCTTTCATGCTTCAGCGTTATCTCCTGAAGATGTGGTCGCCATGCCAGGCGAGGTAATCCGGGGAACAGGAACTCGTCACGAGATGTGGGCGCTCTCAGGGATGCGCCATCGAGGCAGATAGTACGTCTTCTAGAGCCGCAAGCGAATGCTCTCCTGTCACCGCGCACAGACGGTCTCCAGAAATTGACCTCTTGCCAAATGCAACGAACGGCCAGATGCTCGAACCACCGATGATGTGTAACCGCGGTTGGCATCTTGCTCGATCCACTGCCGCAGGGCAATACTCCAACGTCGAAGTTCGGGACGTTGACCGGGCTACGCAGCGACGTGGAATAGACCATACACATGCTCACAGGCGACATCCGCAGCCAAATCGACGCCATCTGGAACGCCTTCTGGACCGGCGGTATCTCCAACCCACTGGAAGTCATCGAGCAGATTACCTACCTGCTGTTCCTGAAGCGGCTGGACGACCTGCACACGCTGGAAGAGAACAAGGCCGCGCGGCTGCGTCAGCCGATGGAACGGCACATCTTCCCTGCAGGCGCTGACCCGAAGGGCCGTCCGTACGAGGACCTTCGGTGGTCACGGTTCAAGAATCTTGCGCCGGCGGAGATGTTCGCGGTCGTCAACGATCACGTGTTTCCGTTTCTGCGGACGCTCGGCGGCGACGAGTCCACGTACGCGCACCATATGAAGGACGCCCGGTTCACCATTCCAACTCCGGCGTTGCTGGCGAAGGTCGTGGACATGCTGGACCACGTCCCGATGGACGACCGGGACACCAAGGGCGACCTCTACGAATACATGCTCGGCAAGATCGCAACTGCCGGGCAGAACGGTCAGTTCCGAACGCCTCGGCACATCATCCGCCTCATGGTGGAGATGATGGAGCCGACGGCCACGGACGTGATCTGCGATCCGGCGTGCGGGACGTGCGGATTCCTAGTTGCCGCCGGCGAACATCTCCGCGAACGTCATCCGGAGATCCTCCGAGATGCGAAGAGCCGAGAGCACTTCCATCACGGCATGTTCCACGGGTTCGACTTCGACAACACGATGCTCCGCATCGGGTCGATGAACATGCTGCTCCACGCCGTGGAGAACCCTGACATCCGGTACAGGGATTCGCTGGCACAGGACCACGCGGGAGAAGAAGAGAAATACACCCTGGTATTAGCGAACCCGCCGTTCGCCGGTTCATTAGATTACGAGAACGTTGCCAAGGACCTACTAGCGGTTGTTAAGACAAAGAAGACCGAACTGCTGTTTCTGGCATTGTTCATTCGATTGCTGAGACCAGGTGGACGGGCAGCCGTCATCGTGCCGGACGGAGTATTGTTTGGGTCGTCCAAGGCCCACAAAGAGCTGCGCCGAATTCTGATCGAGGACCAGAAGCTGGATGCCGTGATTTCACTGCCCAGCGGAGTCTTCCGTCCGTATGCGGGCGTCTCGACCGCGATTCTTTCGTTCACCAAGACAAACTCCGGCGGCACGGACCACGTGTGGTTCTACGACGTCGATGCGGACGGCTGGAGCCTGGACGACAAGCGCACGCCGCTGTTGCCGGACGAGAAACTGGGTCCGCTTCCGAAAAAACCGCTCACGCCTGAAGAACGTGGGCGGAACGACCTACCGGATGCCCTCAAGCGATGGAGCGAGCGCTCGAGGACCGAGCGCGAGCGGCCTCGGACGGCTCAGAGTTTCTGCGTGCCCAAGCCGGACATCGCTGCCGCTGGCTACGACTTGTCGCTCAACCGCTACAAAGAAACTGTCCACGAAGAATTGCAACACCGACCGCCGAAAGACATCCTTGCGGATCTTGGGAAGTTGGAAGCAGAGATTCAGCAGGGACTCAAGGAACTTGAAGGGATGCTTAGGTGAGTCGGACCTTCGGGGAGCTGCGTTCCGTAGCCGAGTTTGTCAACGGTGCGGCTTTCAAGCCAGAGGATTGGGGTGAGTCCGGTGCCAGGATTATCCGTATTCAGAACCTCACTGACACTACCAAGCCGTTCAACCGCACAACCCGGGTCGTTCCTGAGAAAGTCCACGTCAGACCCGGCGACTTGCTCGTCTCGTGGTCTGCATCGCTTGGTGTGTTTGAGTGGAACGAACCTGACGTTGCGCTGCTCAATCAGCATATCTTTCGAGTGATCCCTGACAACTCGAAGGTGGACAAGCGTTACCTTCGGTACGGGCTTGAGTTGGCACTGCGGGACATGCAACGGCATCTTCACGGTGCAACGATGCAGCATGTCAACCGGGACGAGTTTTTGAGCACCAGAATCTATCTGCCGCCCCTTCTCGAACAGCGTCGTATCGCCGCCATTCTGGACAAAGCGGACGAGTTGCGGGCGAAGCGACGGGCGGCGTTGGAGCGACTGAATGGACTCACGCAATCGGTGTTCATCGAGATGTTCGGTGACCCGGCGACAAATCCGAAGCGATGGCCGAATCCGTTGCTGGGGGGAACGATTACGTTTCAGCAGTACGGCCCGCGCTTCTTCAACGAGCCGTACAACGCAAACGGCATTCGAATCGCCAGGATTACAGACCTGAACGAAGATGGGAGACTTGACTTCACCGGAATGCCACGACTCGATGTTTCGAATGAGGATAGACAGAAGTATCAGCTAAAGCCCGGCGACCTGCTCTTTGCGCGGTCAGGAGCAACTGTTGGAAAGGTGGCGTTGATTCGACCGGACGATCCGCCCTGCATCGCAGGCGCCTATTTCATCACCATGAGATTTCAGGACGTGATCGAACCGGCTTATGCGCGAGCAGTGCTTGCTTCAACATCGGTAAGAGCAATCGTTACGCGACGTTCGAGACAGGCGGCGCAGCAGAACTTTAGTGGCCCAGGGTTGCGGGGCCTCCCGATGCCGATTCCACCCATAGCCCTTCAACAACGGTTCGCAGATCTGGTCGCCGCCATAGAGAACCTCACGAACGGGGTTATGCAGCCTTCGATGAGTCACCTCGACGATCTCTTCAGTTCACTACAGCTCCAAGCGTTCAGCGGGGCGCTCTGACGGTGAGCAACTTCGCCTTCCTGCAGCCGGAGTGGGTAACACTCCATGAGTCGGCGCGGAAGGCTGAACGGCTGGTCAACGCCGACCCGCGTGCGTCTTGCTTCTACGCCCGACGCGCCCTGGAAGTCGCGGTGTCGTGGCTTTACAAACACGACAGCGGGCTGCGCCTGCCGTATCAGGACCACCTGAGCGCCCTGATTCACGAACCCACTTTTCGGCAGACAGTCGGCGATGCGGTCTTCAACAAGACGCGCGTCATCAAAGACCTTGGCAACCTTGCGGTCCACAGCCAGCGTCCGGTGCGTCAGTTCGATGCGCTGACGGCCACCAAGGAACTGTTCCACGTCTGTTACTGGCTCGCACACACCTATTCAAAGGGCGCGAAGCCAGCCGCGGGGTTGACGTTCGACTCCGCCGTCGTATCGACGCCCGCCATCGTCCCTCCGCAGACGGTTGACCAACTGAAACGCCTGGAACAAGACCTCCGCGAGCGCGACGAGAAGCTGTCAGCACTGCTCGCGGACCGGACGACGCTCGATGCGGAACTGGTGCGGCTGCGCGCGGAAGTGGCGACGGCGAAGAAGGCCAACACCGCCGCGCCGGACGCGCACGACTATTCCGAAGCCGAGACCCGCGATTTCTTCATCGACCTGTTGCTGAAGGAGGCAGGCTGGGCACTGGACCGCCCGCAGGATCGCGAATACGAAGTCACGGGGATGCCGAACGCCGAAGGCAAGGGCTTCGTGGACTACGTGCTGTGGGGCGACGACGGGAAGCCGCTGGGTCTGGTGGAAGCCAAGCGCACCAAGCGTGATGCCCGCGTCGGGCAACAGCAAGCGAAGCTGTACGCAGACTGCCTGGAGAAGCAGTTCGGGCAGCGTCCGGTCATCTTCTACTCGAACGGCTACGACCACTGGGTATGGGACGACAAGAACTATCCACCGCGTTCGGTGCAGGGGTTCTACAAGAAGGCGGAACTGCAACTGCTCATGCAGCGGCGAGCCACGCGCAAGGCGCTCGCCGGCGCCGCCATCAACGACGCCATCGTCGAGCGCTTCTACCAGACCCGCGCCATCCGTCGTATCGCGGAGACGTTCGAGAAGGATCACCAGCGAAAAGCGCTGGTCGTGATGGCGACCGGTGCGGGCAAGACGCGAACGGTCATCGCTCTGTGCGACTTGCTGATGCGCTGCAACTGGGCCAAGCGGGTGCTATTTCTGGCCGACCGTATCGCGCTGGTGAACCAGGCGGTCAACGCCTTCAAGAAGCACCTGCCTGATTCGTCGCCGGTCAATCTGGTGACCGACAAGGACGAAGAGGGCCGGGTCTTCGTCTCCACGTATCCGACGATGATGAGCCTGATTGACGAGGCGACGGATGGACAGCGTCGCTTCGGCGTCGGTCATTTCGACGTCGTCATCATCGATGAAGCCCACCGGTCCGTGTATCAGAAGTACGGCGCCATCTTCGATTACTTCGATTCGTTGCTGGTGGGACTGACCGCGACTCCCAAAGACGAAATCGATCGAAACACCTACCGCCTCTTCGACCTCGAGCGCGGTGTCCCGACCGACGCGTACGCCTTGGACGATGCCGTGAACGACGGCTTTCTGGTTCCGGCCAGGGCGGTCGCGGTGCCTTTGAAGTTTCATCGCGAGGGCATCAAGTACGCCGACCTGTCTGACGAGGAGCAGGAACAGTGGGACGCGCTGGAATGGGACGACGAAGGCCACGCGCCGGACCAGATTGAAGCTGCCGCCGTCAACAGGTGGCTGTTCAACGAAGACACCGTGGACAAGGTGCTCGCTCACCTGATGACGCGCGGGCAGACCGTGGCTGGTGGCGACCGTCTCGGCAAGACGATCATCTTTGCCAAAAACAACGACCACGCCCTGTTCATCGCGGACCGGTTCAACAAGAACTACCCGCACTACAAGGGCGAGTTCGCCCGCGTCATCACATTCAAGACGGAATACGCCCAGAGCCTCATCGACTGGTTCGCGAACGCCACCAAGCCGCCGCACATCGCGATTTCCGTGGACATGCTCGACACCGGCATCGACATTCCCGAAGTGGTCAATCTGGTGTTCTTCAAACTGGTGCGGTCAAAGACGAAGTTCTGGCAGATGGTCGGACGCGGCACGCGCCTCTGTCCGGACCTGTTCGGACCAGGCAAGGACAAGGAGTTCTTCTACCTGTTCGACTACTGCCAGAACTTGGAGTTCTTCAGCCAGAACGTGCCCACGACGGAGGGCAGGCTTGGCGAGTCGCTGGGCACGCGCCTCTTCAAGACGCGCGTCGGGCTCATCGTGGCCCTGGATCAGCGGCTTGCTGAAGTCGGCATTGGCCCCTTCGCGCCGGCCGCCACGGTGGCGAGGGAGGTCAGCCCCGTCTACGGCGAGACGGAAGACAGCCTTCGTGACGACACGGCGACGTTGTTGCGATCACAAGTCGCCGCGATGAACCTCGACAACTTCATCGTCCGTCCGAAACGTCGGTTGGTGGAGCGATACGCGCAGGCAGAACCGTGGACGAAGCTGGGCGATCAAGAGGTCGGAGAGCTCGTGCAGCACGTGGCACCGCTGCCGACCGAGCTCGCAGACGATGACGAAGAGGCGAAGCGGTTCGACTTGCTGATGCTGAACCTGCAACTGGCCGTGCTGCACGTCAAGCCGGGCTTCGAGCACCTGAAAGAACAGGCGCGCTCCATCGTCGGGATGCTGGAAGACAAGAGCAACATTCCGATGGTGCGGGAGCAGATGGCGCTGATTGACGCTGTCGCCGGTGAGGAATGGTGGCGGGATGTAACCGTGCCGATGTTGGAGACGGCGCGAAAGCGGCTCCGGCTGCTCATCAAGCTGATTGAGAAGGTCCATCGAAAGCCGGTCTACACCGACTTCGAGGATCAGATGGGCGACGAGACCGCTGTTCCGCTGCCCGAGTTCACCAACGTCGCCGACCGCGCGAAGTTCGTGGCGAAGGCTCGCCAGTTCCTCAAGGCCAACGAACATCACATCACCATTGCGCGGCTGCGCCTCAACCAGCCGTTGACGTCATCGGACCTTGCCGAGCTCGAACGCATGATGGTCGACGCCGGAGTGGGGACGCCAGACGACATCGCACGGGAGAAGGCGAAGAGCCAAGGGCTGGGAGTCTTCATCCGCTCGCTCGTCGGCTTGGATCGCGAGGCCGCGAAGCAGGCATTCAGCCAGTTCCTGTCTGGCGGGACCGCGACGGCGAATCAGGTCGAGTTCGTGAACCTGATCGTCGACTACCTGACCGAGAACGGGGTGATGGACCCGAGGCGGCTCTATGAGTCGCCTTTCACGGACGTGAACCCGAAAGGACCGGAGGGTCTGTTTTCCTCAGCGCAGGTGGACCAGCTCGTCGCGGTCCTGGCGAAGATTCGAGAGAGGGCCGCTGCGTGAGGAGCTAATTCCGACAGCGGGCCGTGCGTCGCGGGCTGAGGAAAAGAGACCATCGCTCCTGATGGTCACGGTATGGGACGATTCACGTCCACGCGCAAGAGACCGTCACATCTGGTTTGAAGTGGCGGAGGGGGTCTCCGCCGCCGTCCGGGACCATTCTCGGAAAGTCGGATCGGAGATGGTGAGCTCTGTAGGTTCGGGCTGTTCACTGTTGGAAGTCATCGTTCCGAAGGACTTCTAGATCGCTCGCAGGCCGTCTCGCGAACAGCTCAACCGTAGTAGGATCCCGTTTCGGCTGCCGTCTGTCATTTAGTTGTGGCGACCACCCCGGCGCGCCATCTCTCAATCTCCCGCTGATTGAGTACCGAAAGACGCATTTTGGCAGCGAAGTAAAGCTATGCGATCGATCGGTCTTCTCGTCTCGACTTCCCTACTGCTTCTCTTTGTATTCGCAAGCTCCGTCGCGGCGCAAGCTTCGGGGACATTGTCCAACGACGAGATCAGTGGAAGCGCGCTCGGACCCAGCGATCGCTCCGTCGTCGTGTTGATACACGGCTGGACAAAGAATAAATTGAAAGATCCTCCCGAATCACAAAACAGTTATGCAGAGGGTGATTGGGCGCGTTTGGTGGATGTGCTCACCGCGCGACTTACCGGTACCGGAACGAAGCTGCTCCTTTACCACTGGGAGAACGACGCTAGCACGGGTGGAACGTTCGAAATCAGTCCGTGGCTAAACCCATTCATTCTGTTCTATCCGTCGGCGTTCAGTAACGCATCCTCCGCGGCCGCTAATGCTTTCGCGAACGGCCCTCGTCTGGCGGATTCGCTAAATACGTCGGCGCCAGATCTTCGTAGGGTCACGTTTATCGCGCACAGCGCGGGGGCGTGGGCCGCGTACCGCGCAGCCGACAAGCTGCTCCAATCGAATCCATTTGTTGTGGTGGAAGTTGTTTTGCTCGACCCGTTCATTCCCGGTGCAGATCCAGACACGATAACTCCTCTAACAACTTCGAGGATGGGCCTCCTGGCTTCTCACGCTTCTCAGGACCGAATCTACCGGCTTGAGAACTATTTCGCCGACGACTGGACGGATCAGTTCGGGAAGGATTCGACGTCACAGACTTTCTCGTGGCGACAACGCGACATCAATCAGCGGATAGACTACTCCTTCGTTCAGGTTCTCCCTCAGGGTCCAGAGCTGGTTCAGTACTACGGACCCGATGACAGTAGCGGTGACTCAACAGGCCATAAGGCTCCGATTAGATTCTATGCGGACAGCGTGGTGGCAACGCTGCCAGGGAGATCTTTGCCCAGTGCGCTTTTCTACGCCCCATGGAGTTACGAAACCATCGGTTACTTCCGTGGCCTGGTGTACGAAGAGTCTCTGCTGCCGGCAATCACTGCTCAGCCGCAGGCACCTGCACAACCCGCCACCGTAGGGAGCACAGTTCCCCTTTCTGTTTCCGCGAATCGGGCCACCAGCTATCAATGGTTCAAAGATGGGCAGATACGCGTCGGCGCGGTGTCTTCCACTCTCACAATTAGCTCTGTCAGCGTCACGGACGCCGGCACGTACGTTGTTCGAGTTGGCAACGGCGATGGTTATACCTTCAGCGAGAAGACGGAGCTCCGTGTCGGTACTCCGGGCCCGACAGTAACCACCAATGCGGCTAGCGGCCTCACAGCAACCGAGGCGACGCTCAACGCCACCGTCAACCCAAATGGAACTAGTACGACGCTGTACTTCGACTACGGCCTGACGGCGGGCTATGGCACTACCAAGACAGTCGGGGTTATCGGTTCGGGAACCAGCCCGCTCACGAGGGCTTACAACCTCAGCGGGTTGAACTGCGGCGCGACGTACCAGTACCGCGCTCGGGCGCAGAACAGCGGTGGCTCGACGAGCGGGGCTAATCAGGCATTCACGACCAGTGCGTGCGGACAGCCAGGTACGGAGTTGCTAACGAACGGCTCCTTCGCCTCTGGTTCGAGCGGTTGGACACTGAGCGGGAGCTTCTTCGCTGACGCGCGTTTCCCGAATTGCCGAAGTTGTCCCGGTTACGCGTATCTCGCGAATGCAGATGGGACCCCAGGCAATAGCCTTGTCGGGACGCTCGATCAAACGATAGCGGTGCCTGCAAGCGCGACCTCAGCCACGCTGACCTTCTGGTACAGCATCACGACCCAGGAAACGAGCCCCTCTGTCGCGTTCGATGTGATGAACGTGACTATTCAGAACGCCTCTGGAGCCGTCCTCAAAACGGTCGCGGTGTTGTCCAATCTTGACCACAGCAACGGTTACATGTCGGTGTCTGCGAGCCTGACCGAATACGCCGGCCAGACTATTCGTCTTCATTTTGTCGGCACCACAGACGGGAGTCTACCAACGGTTTTCCGCATCGATGACGCGAGCGTGCAGGTGTCAGCAGCCGCCGGCGGAGGGCTACCGGGCTTGTTCACCAAGAGCAGTCCGGCAGACTCAACGATCGGACATCCGACGTCGCCGACGTTGAGTTGGGGTACGAGCACCGGAGCCACAAGTTACGAGTACTGCCTGGAAACCAGCATCAATAGCAACTGTGAGGGCAGTTGGACGAATGTAGGCAATACGACGAGTGTCGTCGTATTCGGCCTGGCCGGGAACACGGCATATCAATGGGAAGTGCGAGCTCGGAACGCGTCCGGGACAACAAACGCAGATGGTGGCGGATGGTGGATCTTCACAACGCAGCTCGGATTGCCAGGCACATTCAATAAGACTGCACCGGGGCAGGGTGCCTCGCTCCCCTCAACGGGTGTAACCCTGTCTTGGCAGCCGAGTGCCGGCGCAACGCTCTACGAATACTGCGTTGACAGGATCAATAACAACACATGCGACGACCAGTGGTACACAACGGGGCTTACGCTCGAAATGCTCAACCTCGCTCCCGGCAGCGTGTATTACTGGCAAGTCAGAGCTCGAAATGGCACGGGCACGACTGAGGCCAACGGCGGTACGTGGTCGAGTTTCACGACTCAATTACCGAACGGGATCTATTTTTCCGATGATTTTGAGGCATGCGGGTGTAGTTGGTCTCCGGATAGCCCCTGGGCGGTTACGACAGAGGCATCCCGCAGCGGAACCCATGCATGGAGTGACAGCCCCGGAGGCCACTACGGGCCGAATCTAAATGTGTCGCTGCGGCTACCCGGTATTGATCTGCGGACAGCGGTAAGGCCGGAACTCAGGTTTTGGCAACGCCGCGATTTTGCTGCGGATGGATATGACGCCGGCAATGTGTGGGTCACCACAGACAACGGGCAGACATTTAAGTTCCTCAGAGCCTTTTCCTTGACGGACGCGACTTGGACTCAAGCCATCATCGATCTGACGCCTTACGTTGGATTCCAATCCGTCGGCCTCGTGTTCCAAGTGCTCTCCAACGCGTCTACGTCAGGTGATGGGTGGTACATCGATGACGTACTGGTGAAGGAGGCCACTATTCCTCCAGGCTTTAACAAGACGTCTCCCAGCAACGGTCTAGCAGGAGCGCTGATCAACACAAGCCTCAGTTGGTTCGCGAATCCTGATGCCGCAAGTTACGAGTATTGCGTCGACACGACGAACAACAGTTCGTGTGATACAGCCTGGACGAGTGCCGGCTCGGCCACGGGCGTCATACCGAATGGGCTGATCGCGGGTGCCACATATTGGTGGGAAGTGCGCGCCAAGAATGGCGCGGGCGTCACGCTGGCGGATGGCGGCGTGTGGTGGAGTTTCACAACCGCAGGTGGGTTGCCGGGATCATTCAGCAAAACTGGACCACTTCAGGGCGCCTCGCTTCAAGGGATCGGTGCGACCCTCACGTGGCAGCCCAGCACGGGCGCAACCCAGTATCAATACTGTATTGACAGCATCGACAACAACCTCTGCGACGCGCAATGGTACACGACAGGACTGACGCTTGAAATCCTCAATCTGGCACCCGGAGTTGCTTACCACTGGCAAGTGAGAGCCCAAAACGGAGCTGGAACAACCGAAGCCAACGGCGGGTGGTGGACGTTCACAACGATCCAGCTTCCGAGCGGAACGTATTTTTCAAACGACTTTGAGACGTGCGGATGTAATTGGTTTGCCGATAGTCCTTGGGCCCTTACGACTGAGGCGTCGCATAGCGGAACACATGCATGGACTGACAGCCCCGGCGGAAACTACGGGCCAAATCTAAACGTGTCGTTGCGGCTACCCACTATCGATCTGCGAACCGCATCGCGACCTGAGCTGAGATTCTGGCAGCGGCGTGACTTCGCCGCGGACGGGTATGACGCAGGCAACGTATGGGTTACTACGGACTACGGTACGACGTTTACGTTCCTGCGAAAGTTTACGCTGACCGATACGACATGGACGCAGGCCATCGTCGATCTGACACCCTTCGTTGGAAACCAGTCCGTCGGTGTTGTCTTCCAAGTGTTGTCCAACGGGTCGGCTTCCTCTGACGGATGGTACATCGATGACGTCGTTATCCAGGAAGCTCCTGTCCCAAGCACGTTTGGTAAGAGTGCTCCTGGCAACGGTGCAAGCGGTCAGTCCACTAGTCCCACGCTGGCATGGCAAGCCAGCGCGAACGCGACCAGCTACGAGTATTGCTACGACACCCTTAACAACAATGTCTGCGATGGCAACTGGGTATCCGCCGGGGCATCAGCGAGCGCCATCGCGGCCGGTTTGGCCCCGAGCACCACGTACTACTGGCAAGTGCGAGCCATTAATTCTGTCGGCACGACGTATGCGAATGGGGGAATTGGTGCGTTCTGGAGCTTTGTAACGGCCGGTGGCGCCCAGACGCGAGTGATCTCGTTGAGCGGGAGTCTTCTGTTTGCCGACGTTCTAGTGGGCTCGACTGCAACCAGAACGTTCACGATTAGCAACACAGGAAACACGGCGCTTACCGTAAGCGGCATCAGCTATCCGACAGGGTTTACCGGCGCTTGGGCTGGAACGATCCCGCCGGGCGGGTCGCAGGACGTGGTCGTCTCTTTCACGCCAGCATCAACGGCCAATTACAGCGGCGTGGTAACCGTTAATTCGAACGCCACCGCTGGAGTCGCGACCATCGCAACAACCGCAATCGGCATTGCTCCGACGATCGTGACGGCGGACAGTGTGACGCCCGCCAGCGGGACAGGCGCGACACAGACCTTTGCGCTGCAGTATTCAAGTACTAGCGGAGCTGCCAGTATTACAACCGCCTGGGTGTGGTTTAACGCGACGTTCGCGAACACGGCAGTGAATTCGTGCCTGGCGTATTACGACCGGGCGACGAACGTGCTGCGGCTGCTCGATGATGCCGGCGCGTGGATGCCCGCGACGCTCGGCACAGCCACGACGTTAGAGAACAGCCAATGCGCGGTGACGGTGGGCAGCAGCACCGTTGTCCTCGCGGGGAATACGTTGACGCTGAACTTGGCCATGACCTTCAAGCCGGCGTACAACGGCGCCAAGAATGTGTATCTGTCTGCGAATGCAGGCGCGGTGACGAGCGGTTGGCAGGATCGCGGCGATTGGACCGTTCCGAGCGGGGGCGCACCCGGCGTGGCGACCGTGACGGCCGACAGCGTGACGCCGGCCAGCGGGACGGGCGCGACGCAGACCTTTGCGCTGCAGTACTCAAGTACTACCGGAGCTGCCAGTATTACAACCGCCTGGGTGTGGTTCAACGCGACGTTCGCGAACACGGCAGTGAATTCGTGCCTGGCGTATTACGACCGGGCGACGAACGTGCTGCGGCTGCTCGATGATGCCGGCGCGTGGATGCCCGCGACGCTCGGCACAGCCACGACGTTAGAGAACAGCCAATGCGCGGTGACGGTGGGCAGCAGCACGGTTGTCCTCGCGGGGAATACGTTGACGCTGAACCTGGCCATGACCTTCAAGCCGGCGTATAACGGCGCGAAGAATGTGTATGTGTCGGCCAGTGCGGGAGCGGTAACGAGCGGCTGGCAGGATCGCGGAGATTGGACGGTGCCGAGCGGCGGGGCTGGCGGTGGCGGGGCACCGACCATCACGACGGACAGTGTAACGCCTGCGAGCGGGACAGGCGCGACACAGGCGTTCGCATTGCAGTACACGCACTCGCAGGGGGCGGCGAATATTTCGGCAGCGTGGGTGTGGTTCAACGCGACGTTCGCGAACACGGCGGTGAATTCGTGCCTGGCGTATTACGACCGAGCGACGAACGTGCTGCGGCTGCTCGATGATGCCGGCGCATGGATGCCGGCGACGCTCGGCACGGCCACGACGTTAGAGAACAGCCAATGCGCGGTGACGGTGGGCAGCAGCACGGTTGTCCTCGCGGGGAATACGTTGACGCTGAACCTGGCCATGACCTTCAAGCCGGCGTA
>JADMIO011153660.1_pt1 | contig 14721 bp, 14 predicted proteins | sample 8958161 | NCBI WGS metagenome assembly JADMIO01 (sample SAMN16585339, study PRJNA669376) | soil metagenome | isolation source: Crop rotation soil | place: USA: Cullars Rotation, Alabama | collected 2011 | reverse complement strand
GCGCTCCACGCCGGCGGCGGCAGCGCGGGAGCGCTCGGCGGGCGCCGGCTGCGGCTGGTCTACGCGAATCGCTGGCTGGCGCTGGCGCGGCTCCTCGGCGGCGAGCTCGCGGTAGAGGCGCCGCGGGCGTGGTTGCGGGACGTCGCCGACGCGGCGCGGCAGCCGTCGCGAGTGCCCGCGGTGCTCGGCGGTTGGGCGCGCGCCGCGCGGCTGCTGCCGCGCTTTGCCCGCCGCGGACCGGCGCTGGTGTCGCGTGGCGACTTGCGGTGGCTGGCTGCGGAGAGGTTCGCGGCGTGAGGACGAGCGATCGCACACCGATGCTCTCCATGATCGTGGTGCATTGGCGCGCGGAGCAGGACCTCGCGGCGTTGCTCGGCGCGATGCCGGCAGACGAACGGTTCGAAGTCGTGGTCGTCGACAACAGCGGTACAGCCGCGCTGCCGCCCGCGAGAGGCGCACGGCTCGTGAGACCGGGCAGGAACCTTGGCTTCGGCGGCGGTGCGAACCTCGGCGCCAGCATCGCCCATGCACCGCTACTGCTCGTCGCGAACCCGGACATCTCTCCCGAGGCCGGCGCATTCGACGCTTTGCTCGCCGGATTCGCCGCATTGCCCGACACCGCGGGCCTCGCGCCGCGGTTGGTGGGAATCGACGGCAAGCCGCAGACGGCGTGGCAACTGCGCGCGCTGCCGCGGCCCGCGCAGCTTCTGCAGCACGCCTTCTTTCGCGATGCGAGTCGCGGCCTCGCGACCGAACCGGGCGCGGGTGAGGCCGTCGCACAGCCAGCCGCCGCCGCGTTGGCGCTGCGGCGCTCGGTGTGGGAGCGGTTGGGTGGCTTCGACTCGACGTTCCACCCGGCATGGTTCGAGGATGTCGATCTCGCGCGTCGGCTGGCGAGTGCCGGCGGCAGCATCGCGTACTGGCCGGACGCGGTCTTCCGGCACGGCCTCGGCGGCAGCGTCGCGCCGCTCGGCTACGGCGCGTTCCTCTGGCATTACCACCGCCACCTCGGCCGTTACCTACGCAAGCACCACGGCCGCGGCTGGGCGGCGGCCGCGCGCTGCTTGCTCGTCATCGGTGCGCTCTTGCGCGCGCTCGCGGTGCCGCTGCGCCAGCCGCGAAGAGCACGCAGCCGCGGCGACGCCCTCGCCGGGCTCGCTGCTCTGAGCCTCGGCGCGATCACTGGTTGGCGCCATCCTCGTGGTCTGGCGCGAGCGGAGCACGTGGCTTGAGCCCGACAACGGTGGCTGATCCACGTTCGGCGCCTGTCGCGGTCCTGATCGTCACGCACGACGACGCCGGCGACCTCCCCGGGTGTCTCGGCGCGATCGCGGCACTGTCGCCGCCGGCGGCAGAGCTGCTGATCGTCGATTGCGCGAGCGGCGACGACAGCGCCGCGGCCGCGCGACGACACTGGCCTCCCGGGCTCGCGGGCGAGGTCGTGCCGCTGCCCGACAACCGCGGCTTCGCCGGCGGCACGAACGTCGCGTTGGCGAAGAGCAGCGCGCCGTGGGTCTTGACCCTCAATGCCGACGCGCATCCGAGCGCCGACTACTTGCGGCGGCTCCTCGCCGGTGCCGGCGCGCCGGTCGCGGACGGCGGCTCACTCCACGGCGCTCTCGACCCTGCCACCGCGAGCGCGGACTTCATCCATCGCGTCGGCGCCGTCACCGGGCGGCTCGTGCGGCCGCCGGACGCCGACGGCACTCGCCGGCTCGATGCCTGCGGCATGCGCCTCACACCCGCTTGGCGGCATCACGACCGCGGCTCGGGCGCCCGCGACCGCGGCCAGTTCGCGCGCCCGCAGCGGGTCTTCGGCGGCACCGGCGCCGCGACGTTGTGGCGCCGCGAGGCGCTGCTCGACGTCGCCGTCCTTGGCGAGGTCTTCGACGAGCGCTTCCACAGTTTCCGCGAGGACGCCGAGCTCTGCTTCCGGCTGCGCGAGCGGCGCTGGGAGATGCTCTACGAACCGTCCGCGGTCTGCGAGCATCGCCGCGTCAACCTGCCGTCCCGCCGCGCCGCGATGGCGCCCGAGGTCAACCGCCACTCGCTCAAGAACCGCTACCTGCTGCGGCTCTACCACCAGACCCTCCGCAACCTGATCTGGACGCTGCCGTTCGCGACTTTCCGCGACCTGCAGGCGCTCCTCTGGGTGATGTTGTCCGAGCGCACCTCGCTGCCCGCCTATCGCTGGCTGTGGACGCACCGCCGCGAGCTGCTCGCCCGCCGGCGCGCGATCCAGTCCCGGCGCACCGCCGGCTGGTGGGAAGTGGAGCGCTGGTTCCTGCGCCACGCCGTCGAGCTCGATTCGAATGGCGAGGATCGGGCGGGGGCGCCCCCTGCCCCTGGAGGGGCAGGGGGACGGGGGGACAGGGGTGAGACGGAACCCAGGGGATGGGGTCGGGAGGGGGGCGGCAGCGGGCTTCGCCCGCGTGGGGGGAGAGTCGCCTTGATCGGCAGCCGCGGCATCCCCGCCCGCTACGGCGGTTACGAGACGCTCTGCGACGAGCTCGCCGGCCGCCTCACTGCGCGCGGCTTCGACGTCACTGTCTACTGCCGCTCGCACTACACGCCAAGCGCTCTCGCCGTGCACCGCGGCGCGCGCCTCGTCGTGCTGCCGACGCTGCCGACGAAGTACCTTGACACGCCGGTGCACACATTCCTCGCCTGCCTGCACGCCGCCGCCGAGGGCTTCGACGCCGCCGTCGTCGTCAACTCCGCGAACGCGCTCTTCGTGCCGCTCCTCGGCCTCGCCGGCACGCCGGCCGCGCTCCACGTCGACGGCATCGAGCGGCGGCGCAGCAAGTGGGGTCCGTTCGGCCGCGCGGTGTACGCGCTCTCGGAACGGCTCGCCGGCATGGTGGCCGACGTGGTGATCTCCGACGCCGAGGTGATCCGCGACCACTACCGCGAGCGCTACGGCCTCGACACCGAGCTCCTCACCTACGGCGTCGACGCGGTGCCGCCTCAAGGGCGCGCCACGCTCGAGCGCCTCGGCCTCGTCGAGCGCGGCTACGCCCTCTACGTCTCGCGCTTCGAGCCGGAGAACAACCCGCACCGCGTCGTCGAGGCGTATCGCCAGGTCGGCGGCGAGCTGCCGCTGGTGATGGTGGGCGACGCGCCCTACGCCTCGTCATTCATCGCCTCGTTCCGCCATAACGGCGACCCACGCGTGCGCTTCCCCGGCGCCATCTACGGCGAGGGCTACCGCGAGCTGCTGGCACATGCGTGGATCTACGTACACGCCACCGAGGTGGGCGGCACGCACCCGGCGCTCGTCGAGGCGATGGGCTACGGCAACTGCGTGGTGGTCAACGACACACCGGAGAACCGCGAGGTGGCGGGCGAGGCCGGCGTCTTCTTCCGCGCCGCCCAGCCGGCGAGCCTCGCCGATGCCCTCGAGCACTTGCGCCGCGACCCCGAGGAAGTGGCGCGGCGCCGCCGTCTCGCCGCCGAGCGCGCCCGCGAGCGCTACGACTGGGAGAGGGTCGCCGACGGCTACGCCGCGCTGCTGCGGCGAATGGCTCGCCGCTGAACGGCTCTCCTACCATTGGCGGCGGAGGCACCGTCTGACGGCCGATGCCGGCCGTTTTCGGGCCGCCGGCGGCCGCCCGTAATAAAATCGTGACGCTGTCGCCGTCTCCTCCGTAGAACGGAGAGCCGCCACTCGCCAACGGACCCATGCTCAAGGAACGGGCCCGCCTCCTCAACGTCTCGGTCTTCGGCCTCGATCTCGCCCTCGTCGCGGTGGCGTTCATCGCCGCGCACTGGGTGCGGAGCGCGGTGCTGCCCTCGCTCGCCCATGGCTCGTTCCCGGGCGAGCTCTACGCGCTGCGCTTCTACCTGCCTCTCTTGCCGGTGGCGCTCTCGGTGTGGGGCCTGCTGCTGCTGCGCTTCCGCCGCTACCGCTCGCACCGCACGACGCCGCTCCTGCGCGAGGCGTGGGAGGTGGTGCAGGTCAGCGGCGCCGCGACCGTCACTTTCACGCTGCTGCTCTACGTGCTGCGCCTCGACGAGCGCATGCTGCCGCAGGACCGCGTCAGCCGCGCCTGGCTGCTGCTCTTCGCCACCATCGCCTGCCTGCTGCTGCTCGCCGAGAAGGTGCTGCTGCGGGTCGTCGCGCGCTACGTGCGCAGCCGCGGCCTCAACTACCGCACGTTGCTGCTCGTCGGCACCGGCCCGTCGGCGCAGGCGCTGGCGCGGAAGATCACCGAGCACGCCTGGTGGGGCTTCCGGCTGATCGGCTGCGTGGAAGTGAACGAGGGAGGCGGCCGCCGCCAGGTGAGCGGGCTGCCGGTGCTCGGCAGGGTCGAGGACGTGCCGCGCATCCTGCAGGACCTGGTCGTCGACGACGTCGTGTTCGCCGTCGGCCGCCGCGAGCTCGAAGGCCTCGACAAGCTCTACGAGGCGCTCCACGAGCAGGGCATCCGCACGTTCTTCTCGCTCGACTTCTTCCCGCACGCGCAGGCGAAGGCGGAGATCACCGAGATCGACGGCATCCCGCTCTTGACCTACGCCAATGCGCCGACGAACCCGCTGCTGATGGCGTCGAAGCGGGCGCTCGACGTGGCGCTCTCGTCCTTGATCCTGTTGCTCGCGGCGCCCATCGTGCTCTTGGTGGCTATCGCGGTGCGGCTCACCTCTGGCGGCAGCGTGCTGTTCCGCCAGACGCGCTGCGGGTTGAACGGGCGGCGGTTCACGCTCTACAAGTTCCGCACCATGACGGCCGACGCCGAGGCGCGCCTCACCGAGCTGCAGCACCTCAACGAGATGGACGGCCCGGTGTTCAAGGTGCGCGACGATCCGCGGGTGACCCGCGTCGGGCGCGTGCTGCGCAAGTTCTCGCTCGACGAGCTGCCGCAGCTGTGGAACGTGCTGCGCGGCGACATGAGCCTCGTCGGGCCGCGGCCGCCGATCCCGGAAGAGGTGGCGCGTTACGAGCGCTGGCAGCGTCGGCGGCTGTCGATGAAGCCAGGCCTCACCTGCCTGTGGCAGGTGAACGGCCGCAACGAGCTCGACTTCGGGAGCTGGATGGAGCTCGACCTGCAGTACATCGACAGTTGGTCGCTCGGGCTCGATCTGAAGATCCTGCTCAAGACCATTCCCGTGGTGCTGAGCGGGCGCGGCGCGTCGTAGCGTCTCGGCGGCGCCGTGAGCGGTCGAGCGGCGTGCGCGGTAGGCTGCCGCGCGCGTGGCGGCGACCCCAGATCCACTGCTGCTCCACATCGGGTGCGGCGACCAGCGGCTCGACGGGTGGGTGAACGTCGATCGGCAGGAGCTGCCGTCGGTCGACGTCGTCGTCGACGTCACCGCGGGGCTGCCATTCGACGATGCGGCGGCGCTGTTCGCGGAGCACTTCCTCGAGCACCTGCCGCTCGACGAGGCGATCGCGTTCCTGCTCGAGGCTCATCGGGTGCTCGCCGCGGGCGGGCGTCTGCGCCTGTCGACTCCCAACCTCGACTGGGTGCTGGCCACGCAGTATCGCGAGAGCGGCGCTGGCGCCGCGGCGTCCGGCGCGTTGCGCCTGAACCGCGCGTTCTACGGCTGGTCGCACCGCTTCCTGTGGAACCGGCCGCTGCTCGCGGAGGCGCTCGCCGCTGCCGGGTTCACCGAGCTGCGCTGGTGCCGGCACGGCGAGAGCGAATGGGAGACCTTCCGCGGCCTCGAGCGTCACGAGCCTTACGACGACACGCCCGATCTGCCGCACGTGTTGATCGTCGAAGCGCGTAAGGGGCCGGAGCAGGCCGAGCGGCTCGCCGGGTTCCGTCGCTTGGTGCGCGACGAGTTCCTGCACCTGGTGCGGCCCCGGGGCTGGGCAATCGATCCCGCGCGGAGCGCGGTGGTCGCCCACCTCTACGTCGCGGGCCCGCTTCGCCCGCTCGTGCGCGAGCACGTGATTCGTGCCGCCTGGGTCGGAGGCTCGGCGCATCTCCACCCCGAGGCGCCGGAGGAGTCGAGCGTCACGATCGACATCGACGCGCGTCACCTGCTCGTCGACGAGCCGACGATGCGCGCGCTCGGCCGTCAATCGCGCTTGCCGCATTGGTTTCGCGAGCGCGTCGAGGAGAAGCTGCGCGGGCCCGGGTACCTCGACGTCGAGCGCTGGCCACTGATGCGGTTCCGATCGCGATCGCTCGTTCGTCAGCCCGCCGGCAAAATGAAAGTGGCGGGCGATCTCGGGTTACTCGATCGATCCGTCCCGGTCGAGATCGACGCGGAGACGACGCTCGATGGCGAAGTCTGGCGCGCCCGAGGACAGGTCATGCTCACCACACGGGCGCTCGGGCTTCCTGCTTGGAAGATCGCGGCCGGCCTGCTCCACGAGAGCGGCGAGCTGCGCGTCGACTTCGATCTGGTCGCCACGCCGGTGAGCCCGACGTAGACCTAGGCCTTGCGCGGCAGCTCGCCGCGCGCCAGCGCCACGGTCGTCGCGATCACCGCCCGCAGCGACGAGTCGTCGGCGAGGCCGCGCCCGGCGATGTCGAACGCGGTGCCGTGATCCACGGAAGTGCGCAGATACGGCAGGCCCAGCGTCCAGTTCGTCGCCTCGCCGCGCGCCGCGGTCTTCACCGCGATGAGCCCTTGGTCGTGGTAGAGCGCCAGCACCCAATCGCAACCGCCGGCGCGGTTCTTCACGAAGACCGCGTCGGGGCTCTCGGGCCCGCTCACGTTCCAGCCGCGACGACGCGCCTCCGCCACCGCCGGCGCCAGCGTCGTCGACTCCTCGTCGCCGAGCAACCCGTCCTCGCCGGCGTGCGGGTTGAGCCCCGCGACTGCGATGCGGCCGCCGGCATGGCGCACGAGGCAGCCCAGCGCGTCGAGCACCGCCTCGCCAGTGATGCCGTCGAGCGCGCGCCGCAGCGGCTCGTGGACGGTGAGCAGCGCCACCTGCAGGTCGGGCGCGAGGAACGCCATCAGATAGTCGCGGCCGTAGCGGTCGAGGCCGCATCGTTCGGCCAGGTAGTCGGTGTGGCCACGGAAGTCGGGCAGCAGGTGACGCGCGATCGAGGCCTTCGAGATCGGCAGCGTCACCAGCGCGTCTGCATCGCCGGCGCGCGTCAGCGCCGCCGCCAAATCAAGCGCTGCTAGGGCCGCCTCGGCATCGGCGGCCTCGGAATGGCCGGGCCGCATCACCCGCCGCTCGTTTACCGGATCCACCGTTGCAATGGTGCCTTCGCGCGCGCCTCGCGGCGGCGATCGATCGAGGAACGCCAGACGCTCCCAGCCTTCCGGCACCAAGTGCCGCACCGCCTCGAGCGCCGCTCGCTCCGCCACGAACAGCAGCTCGCAGTGTTCACCCGGCGGCCGCGCCGCCAGCCGCAGCATCAGCTCCGGCCCGATCCCGGCCGGATCGCCCTGGCTCACCACCAGCCGCGGACGCGCGGCCGTTCCTCCGGCCTGCGACGCGGATCGCGCCGCGCCGCTATCCGCCGTCAACGCTCGTCGGCGGACCGCTCCGGCCGCGGGCGGCGGCGGCGCAGCTCCTCCTCCTTGAACATGTAGCGGATGCTGTGCTTCGGGATGAGCAGGTTGGGCCCGTCGTGGCGGTTGATCTTGAGCGCCGACTTGTCGTACCACTCGATCCACCCGTTCAGCTCCTGACCGTCGACCAGCACCACCACCATCGGCGTCTTCGCCGCCATCTGCTTGAGGTAGTAGAACTCCTCGGCGTTGGTCTGCTCGGGCGGGCTCGACTTGCGCCGCAGCGAGCGCGGCGCGGCGTCCTTCTTGAGCTCGGCGAGGTCCGGCCGGATCAGCTTTCGATTGGCCATGAGGCTCCGTTCCCGTTCTCGCCGTCTACCTCGATCACCGGCAGCGTCGACGGCGGCGGCGTCCGGCGGTGTTTGTACTCCTCGTCCTCGTAGGCGAGGCAGCAGAGGAGCCGGCCGCACTGCCCGGAGATCTTCGACGGGTTGAGCGAGAGGTTCTGCCGCTTGGCCATTTGAATGGAGATCGGGCGGAAATCCTTCAGCCACGTCGAGCAGCAGAGAGTGCGCCCGCAGACGCCGACGCCGCCCAAGAGCCGCGCCTCGTCGCGCGCGCCCACCTGCACCATCCGCACGCGCATGCCGAACCGGCGCGAGAGGTCGCGCACCAGCTGGCGGAAGTCGACGCGCCCTTCGGAGGTGAAGTAGAAGGTCGCCTGCCCCTTGTAGAGCGGGAAGTCGACGCGCGACACCTTCATGTCGAGGCCGAGGTTCTTCGCCCGCTCCTGGCAGAAGCGCTTGCCGGTCACCTCGTTGTCGCGCTGGCGCTCAAAGGCCTTGACGTCGTCGTCGGCCGCGGTGCGCACGATCTTCAGCGCGCTGCTCTTCTGGCAGGGCTTGAAGACCGGCATCGGCGACTTCTCGACCTTGCCGAGCGCGGGACCGTCCTGGCGCTCGACGACGACCTTCTCGCCGCACGCGTAGATGGCGTCGCCCGCGGCGCAGAGGGTGAGGTTCGTCTCCTCACCGAAACGGACGCCGACGAAGGTGCGCTCCACCGCCGTCGACATGCCCTTGAATTGACAACCCCCGCATCCGCCCATGTTTGGTACCGGCCTATGTTCGGAGGCGGGCGCTGCGGGGAAAGGCCCGGACGCGGACCACGCCTCGATGAGTGTTTCCGTCCGTTTCTTGGAAACGAGCTGACTGCCGCTAACCCAAAGATGGACAACGACCTGCGGCAGCCGAGGCAGTATCGCATCCGGCCATGCATCGGTCAAACGGCTGCAGTAAGGCGAACGTCCTTGCTAGAGTAAGGCAGTGGCCAAGGTAACGAGCAAGCTCCAAGTCACCGTTCCCAAGACGCTTGCCGAGCGCTACGGCATCGCGCCCGGCGATGAGATCGATTGGGAGGCGGCAGGGGACGCCATTCGGGTCGTACCTGCGCGCCGTCGCGAGCGCCGGGACGTGGCCTTCCGGCTGGCGCTCTTCGACAAGGCCACCGAGCGCCAGCGGCAACGTCAGCGGAGACACCCCCTTCCCCTGGCTAGCGAGCGCGGCTGGACCCGCGAGGAGCTCTACCAGCGTGGCGGCGCTCGTTGACACGAACATCCTGGTCTATCGCTTCGACCCGCGGTTCCCGGCCAAGCAGAAGGCCGCCACTGACCTCCTCCGCCGGGGCTTGCGCACCGACCGCCTGCGCGTACCGCATCAGGCGGTCGTCGAGTTCGTAGCGGCGGTGACGCGCCGCACCTCGTCGGGCGAGCCACTGCTCTCCCCGACCGAGGCCTGGCGAGAAGCCGAGGAGCTGCTGGCTCAGTTCGAAGTTCTCTACCCTACCGAGGGTCTCGTCCGCACCGCGCTGCGAGGCGCCGCCGCTTATCAGCTGTCGTGGTTCGACGCTCACCTCTGGGCGTACGCCGAACACTACGGGCTCAACGAGATCTTGTCGGAGGACTTTCAGCACGATCGCCTCTACGGCACCGTGCGGGTGCTGAACCCGTTCCTCTAGAAGTTGCCGGTCTAGGCCCGTGACTCGGTGAGCTCGAGGGCGGCGCGGCCGATGTCTTTGCGCAGGATCTTGCTCGGCCAGTCGATGAGGGCGGCGGCGCCGTAGGCGCGGCGGAGGGCGTCGCGGAGGTTGATGCCGGTGGCGGCGACGTTCAAGACGCGGCCGCCGGCGCTCATGAGCTGGCCATCGTCGCTGCGTGCGGTGGCGCCGTGGAAGACCTGCACGCCTTCGCAGGCGCGGGCCTTCTCGATGCCGGTGATGGGCTCGCCCTTCGCGGGCACGCCGGGGTAGCCGGCGCTCGCCAGCACGACGCACGCGGCGGCCTCGTGGCGCCATTGCAGGCGCGCGACACCGAAGTTGCCCGCAGCGCCGGCTTGCAGCACGGGCAGCAGGTCGTCTTCGAGGCGCAGCATGAGCGGCTGGGTCTCGGGGTCGCCGAGGCGGGCGTTGAACTCGAGCACCTGCGGGCCGTCGCCGGTGAGCATGAGGCCGGCGTAGAGGACGCCGCGCAGCGGGCGGTTCTCTTTCGCCAGCCCTTCGATCGCGGGGCGGATGACGCGCTCGAGGATGTCGGCGGCGACGTCGCGCTCGAGCATGCCGACGGGGCTGTGGGCGCCCATGCCGCCGGTGTTGGGACCGGTGTCGCCGTCGCCGAGGCGCTTGTAGTCGCGGCACGCCGCCAGCGGCAGCACGCGGGTGCCGTCGGAGAGCACCATGAAGGTGATCTCTTCGCCTTGCAGGCAGCGCTCGACGACGACGCGATCGCCGCTGCTGCCGAACCGCCGCTCGGCGAAGAAGGTGTCGAGCGCGGAGGCGAGCTCCGCCTCGTCGCGCGGGATGAGCACGCCCTTGCCGGCGGCGAGGCCGTCGGCCTTGAGCACCACCGGCAGCCCGAGCTTCTTAGCGGCCGCCTCGGCCTCGGCGCGCTCGTGGACGACGTGGAAGTCCGCCGTCGGGATGCCATGGCGGCCCATGAACTGCTTCGCGAAGACCTTGCTCGACTCGATCTCGGCGGCGGCCTGCGTCGGCCCGAAGACCGCAAGGCCGCGGTTCGTGAGCTCGTCGGCGAGGCCGAGCGACAGCGGCAGCTCCGGCCCTACGACGGTGAGCGCGATGCCGAGGTCTTTCGCGAAGTCGGCGAGCTGGTGGATCTCCTCGGCCTGGATGGGCACGAGGTCGGCGACCTCGGCGATGCCGGCGTTGCCGGGCGCGCAGTAGAGCTCCGAGATCAGCGGGCTCTGGCGCAGCTTCCAGCAGAGCGCGTGCTCGCGGCCGCCACCGCCGACGACAAGGACCTTCATGTCGGCACGAGCCTATGCCGAAGCGAGATCTTCCGCTCTGCCGCCTGGAGCGCGGCCACGGCCATGACGTCGACGACATCGTCGACGGAGCAGCCGCGCGAGAGATCGTGCACCGGGGCGGCGAGGCCTTGCAGCAGCGGGCCGACGGCACGCGCGCGGCCCAATCGCTCCGACAGCTTGTAGGCGATGTTGCCGGCGTCGAGATCGGGGAAGATCAGCACGTTCGCAGTACCCGCCACCGCGCTGCCCGCCGCTTTGCGTGCCGCTACGTCCGCAACGAGCGCGGCATCCGCCTGCAGCTCGCCGTCGACCGCGAACTCGACGCCGCGGCGTTGCAGCTCGGCGAGCGCGGCTCGCACCTTCGCGACGCGCGGATGCTCGGCGCTCCCCTTGGTGGAGAACGAGAGCAGCGCCACTCGCGGCTCGTCGTCGAGCAGCACGCGGCAGCTCGCGGCGGCCGCCTCGGCGATGTCGGCGAGATCGGTTGCGCTCGGATCCGGCACCACCGCGCAATCGCTGTAGATGAGCTCGCGCGGCTCGCCCTCTGGAGCTCCCGGCGGCGCCGGAAAGCTCATCAGGAAACAGGAAGACACCATCGACAGGCCCGGCCGCGGCCCCACCGCACGCAGCGCCGCGCGCACGGTGTGGGCCGTGGTGGCGACCGCGCCCATGACCGCGCCGTCGGCCAAGCCGGCCGCAACCAAGAGCGCGGCGAGCTGCAGCGGCTCGCGAGCGAGCGCCTCGACCTGCGCCGCGTCGATGCCGCGGGCCGCCAATCGCTCGGCAAGGATCGCGGCAAGCGCGGGCAGCAGCGGGTGCCGCTGCGGATCGAAGTACAGCACGGCATCCTCGGGTGGCTCGACGCCGGGCTCGAACGCCACCAGGTCGAGATCGGCCGGCCAAGTGGCCATCGCGTGGATGGCTTCCGCCTCCGCGACCAACAACGGCCAGCAGATGCCCTCGGCTCGCGCCAGCAACGCCGCCGAGAGCACGCGCAGGTCGGTGGGCTCGGCGAGCGCGATCCGCGCGCCGCTGCCGCGGGCCCGCTGCCGCAACCGCGCCAGCGCGCTCGTCATCGGTCGTGGAACGCGGCGCGGCGTGAAGCGGCGCGGCGGCTCGACATCTACGCGAGCTGTCCCGCCGCGACGATCCCCTGCGCCACCATGCGCTGCGCCGCCTCCTCCACCTCGTCGATCAGGTAGTCCGGAGTCGAGGCGCCAGCGGTGACGCCGAGCACCTCGACGCCGTCGAGCCACTCCGGCTGCAGGTCCTCGGGCCCGTGTACCAGGTAGCTCGGCTTGACCCGGGCGCAGATCTCCCACAGGTGGCGGGTGTTGGCGCTGTTGCGGCCGCCGATGACGAGGATGGCCTGCACCTCGGCATCCTGCGCCAGCAGCAGCGCCGCCTCCTGGTTCTCCTTGGTCGCGTAGCAGATCGTGTCGGTGCGCGACACATGCTGGGCCGCGGCCTCGATCGCCGCCGCCACTGCCTCGTACTCCTCGGCGTTCAAGGTCGTCTGGTAGAGGATGCGCACGCCCGGGTAGCGCGACCAGTCGACCGCCTGTGCCTCCTCCACCGTCGACACCACGTGATACGCCTCGGCGGGGAGGTCGTGGGTGTAGCCGATGATCTCGCGATGGCGCGGGTCGCCGATGAAGGCGAGGTGGAGGCCCTGCGCGAGCGCCGCCTGCGCGTCGTCGTGCACGTCGTAGACGAAGGGGCAGGTGGTGTCGAGCACTTGCAGGCCGCGCCGCCGCGCGGTGTGGAGGAACGACGGCGGCACGCCGTGGGCGGAGAAGACGATGGCGCCGTCGGGCACCTCGTCGAGCGACTCGACGGTGCGCACGCCGAGGTCCTCCATCTCGCGCACCACCCGCTCGTTGTGCACCACCTGGCCGAGGATGGCGCCCCGCCCGCCGGCCGCGGCGAACTTCTTCACCTTGCGGTCGGCGATGCGGACGCCGGCACAGAAGCCGTACTTCTCCGCCCGTTTGATGCGCACGCGGAAAGTTTACGCTACTAGTACCCGGGGCTCGGCGCCGGCGTCGCACCGGCGGCGACCGCCGCACCCTGCGCCCGCTGCACGACGCCGCAGGCGATGCGCGGGCCGGAGTTGCCGGAAGGCTGCGTCTTGAGGTCGTCCTCGCCGCCGTGGAGGATGACGGCCTTGCCGATGGCGTCGTTGGCGCCTTCGCCGAGGCTCAGCATGCTGGTCGTGAAGTCGGCGTTGCCGGTGCCGTCGGCGCCCACCTCGACGTTGCCGAAGTCGCCGGCGTGGTGCGGCTCCGCGTCGGGCGCGCCGTGCGCCACGTTGGTGGGGTTGAAGTGGTCGCCGGCCGACTTGAAGTCGCCCTCGCAGACGCCGCCGGCGTGGAGGTGGAAGCCGTGCTTGCCGGGCTTGGCGCCCTCGACGCGCGCCACCACGTGCACGCCGCCGGCTTCCTGGGTGAAGGTGATGGTGCCCTTCACGCCGCCGGGCCCGGCGAGCTGCGCCGCCGCGATGTCGTTGGTGATCGTCGGCACCGGCGTCGCCTCGGCGGCCGGCGTCGGCGCGGCGTAGGCGTTCTCGTTGTCCTGCACCACCTGCTCGTTGTCTTTCTTGCACCCGGCGAGAAGGACGCCGGCGGCCAACAGGGCACACCCTGCCAGCGTCCCGACGTCGATGCGCCCCGTCCGCACTCTCCCTGTCCGCATCACTTCGCCTCCTTTGGTCAGTCCCGTGGAGGGAAGCAACCTACGTGCCGCAGGGCGGCGGAAGCGAGGCGGTCAGGCGCCGGGCAGCAGCTCGAGCCGCACGTTGGCGAAGCCGCGCTCGACCTGGATGCGAACCGGCGTGGCGGGCTGGTCCTTGGCCAGCCAGAGGTCGAGGCCGCCCTTCCAGTAGCGCTGGCCGGGCGCCTTGACGCCGCGGATGCGGTAGTGGTCGGCGACAAAGCTGCCGGCCGGCACGGTGACCGGCTCGGTGGCCAGCTTGTCCACGACGACGGGATAGACCTTGCCGTCCGACCAGATGCGCAGGTGGAGCGGGCCGCTCGGCAGGCGGGCGCGGATCAGGTGGATGCCGGAGGCGACGTCGACCACGCCGGCCTCCGCCACCGGCTCGTTGTGGGACTTCTCCTCGCCGCGCCAGCGGTAGGAGGACCAGGCCTGTGCCGTGGTGCCGTCGGCCCGCATCTCGCCGCCGTAGCGGAAGAACTCGCCGCGGCCGGCCTCGGCGGAGGTGATCTCGAGCTCGGTGATGCGGCCGCCCTCGTTTTGGCCAGCGGGTTTGCTGCGGAGCTGGCCACGCCCCTCGTGGGGCACGACGACGCCGGCGAGGCGGCCGAAGAAGCCGCGCAGGCTCCAGTGGTAGTCCAGCGACTCGATCGCTCCGGCCGGAGCGGCGCCGGCGAGCGGCACCAGCAGGGCCGCGGCGAAGAGGACGCGGACAAGACGATTCGAAGACCGGCGGTTGCGGGCCAGGCCCTTCAGAGCGCGCAGCATGACGTCTTGAAAACATCCCGGCGCGGCGCCGGATTCCCGGCCGGTGAGTCTCCGGAGGGGCATACCGGGTTCACTCGGTCGAGACCGGGGTGCCGCGCTCGCCGGGCCGCTGCTGTGCCAAGGCGGCCTGCAGGGTGTGCCAGGCGAGGGTGGCGCATTTGACGCGCATCGGGTACTCGCGGACGCCGCCCAGCGCGGCCAGCTTGCCCAGCGACTCGCTCGCTTCGGCGGCGGTCGAAGGATCGCCCGTGAGCATGCCGTGCACCTCGTCGAAGAGCTGTTGCGCCTCATCCACGCTCTTGCCGGCGAGCGCCTCGGTCATCAGCGACGCCGAGGCGGTGGAGATGGCGCAGCCCGAGCCCTCGAAGCCGACGCCCGTGAGCCGCTCGCCGTCGAGCGCCACGTAGACCTTCACCTTGTCGCCGCAGAGCGGGTTGTAGCCCTCTTTCCAGCACAGTGGGATCCGAAGCTTGGAATTCACGTGACTTGAAGTCGCGGC
>JADMIO011827238.1_pt1 | contig 14725 bp, 12 predicted proteins | sample 8958161 | NCBI WGS metagenome assembly JADMIO01 (sample SAMN16585339, study PRJNA669376) | soil metagenome | isolation source: Crop rotation soil | place: USA: Cullars Rotation, Alabama | collected 2011 | reverse complement strand
CTTTCCCGGGTGGCCTGGACGCGGCGCACGCCGTAGCCCTGGGTCATCGGCGGCCTCGTCCCGGAGGCGGGGACGGGGCGCGCGTAATATGGCATGGTGCCCTGCGCCGGGGCCTGGGCCCGAGCCGTCGCACCGAAGGTCCCGATCATCATGGCCGCGGCGATCAACGCCCGCCGGGCCGTTGTGAGATCCGCTTTCATCCTGAAAGCTCCTGCGCTGTATGAATTTCCGGTGGACGACCATCCCGGCGGGAGAGGGAACCGGTGCCTCCGCGTCCCTTGCGGAGGTCAACCCCGGCGCGCCCGATATCGGGCGCCGCGGAGCATAGTGCGTGGTCAAGATATCGGATGGGATAGCGCCTCGATTGATGCTTTTTGCCCGAACATCGGGTTCGCGCGATCAAATTCAATGAATTGAATGTTAGACAGCGTCGTCCCGACGCTTGACCGTCCCCCGGGGATCCGTAGACTGGAGCGTCTTTCCCGATCCTGACGACGCCCCCCGGATGCCATCAGCCCGGCCGGGACCGTCGCGGCCGAGGCCCCCCGATGAATCTCTCCGCGATGTGGATCATGGTCGGCGTCCTGGCCGTCCTGGCGATCGCCTACCGCTACTACAGCGCCTTCCTCGCCGCCCGCGTCGCGGCCCTGGACGACAGCCGCGTCACCCCCGCGCACGCGAAGGACGACGGCCAGAACTTCCACCCCACGAACCGGTTCGTGCTGTTCGGCCATCACTTCGCCGCCATCTCGGGCGCCGGGCCGCTGATCGGCCCCGTGCTGGCGATCCAGTTCGGCTACCTGCCGGGCCTGATCTGGCTCGTGGTGGGCGTCTGCCTCGCCGGGGCCGTGCAGGACATGATGGTGCTCGCCGCCTCCACGCGACGGGGGGGCCAAAGCCTCGCCGGGATCGCGCGCGAGGAGCTCGGCCCCGTCGCCGGCGCGGCGACCGCGGTGGCGATCCTCTACGTGATCATCATCGCCCTGGCCGGGCTGGGGATCGTCGTCGTCAAGGCCCTCGGCGGCGAGGAGGTCCCGATGGCCGCCGGCACGGCCCTGACGTTCCCGCCCGACGCCGGCATCGCCAAGGTCATCTCCCCCGCCACCGGACAGACGACGTACGAGGTCCCCTCCGGCTCGCGCTACCGATTCGGCAAGGAGCCTGGCCAGACGATGGCCTTCCAGGAGCCGTTCCGGCTCTCCGTCCCCGTCGCCTCGCCCCTCGTCGCCGAGAAGGGCCCCGACGGCAAGGAGACCGGCGCGATGACCCTCCCGGCCGACGCCCGGAGGCTCGTCCCCGGGAGTTCCTGGGGCACGTTCACCATCACCTGCACGATCCCGATCGCGCTGTTCGTCGGCTTCTACATGTATCGGTTCCGCAAGGGGAAGGTCGTCGAGGCGTCCCTGATCGGCGCCGCCGCCGTGCTGGGCGCGACCGTCGCCGGCGCGTGGATCCCGGGCTCTCCTCTCGAACGGTTCTTCTCCCTCACGCGCGACCAGACGATCTTCGCCATCGCCTCGTACGGCTTCGTCGCGAGCATCCTCCCGGTCTGGCTCCTGCTCTGCCCGCGCGATTACCTCTCCAGCTTCCTCAAGATCGGGACGATCGGGCTGCTCGTCCTCGGCGTGATCGTGGCGAACCCGACGTTGCAGGCCCCGCCCATCAACCACCAGTTCGCGAACGGCGGAGGCCCGTATTTCAACGGCCCGATCTTCCCCTACGTCTTCATCTGCATCATGTGCGGCGCGATCTCCGGGTTCCACGCCCTCGTCTCCTCCGGCACCACGCCGAAGATGGTGGACCGGGAGTCGGACATCCGCATGATCGGCTACGGCGCGATGCTGATGGAGGGGCTCGTCGGCGTCGTCGCCCTGATCGCCGCCGCGTCGCTGCCGAACTCCATGTACTACGACATCAACATCGACCTCGCCCAGCGACCCAAATACGCGCAGGTCCTGAAGGTGCTCGAGGTGGACCACGACGGCGACGCCTCCGAGCTCGTCGCGATGGAGAAGGACGTCGGCGAGTCCCTCCACGGACGGACGGGCGGCGCGGTCACGCTGGCGGTCGGCATGTCCCGGATCTTCACCTCCGCGCTCCCCGGCTTCCAGGGGCTGAAGAAATACTGGTACCACTTCGCGATCATGTTCGAGGCCCTGTTCATCCTCACCACGATCGACACCGGCACGCGGATCGGCCGGTTCCTCGTGCAGGAGATGCTCGGCAAGGTGTGGAAGCCCCTCGGCGACCTCGACTGGCTGCCGGGGTCGTTCCTGGCGACGAGCCTGGTCGTCTTCGCCTGGGGCTATTTCATCTTCACGGGGACGGTTTCCACGATCTGGCCGATGTTCGGCATGGCGAACCAGATGCTCGCCCTGATCGCCCTGACCATCGTGACCACCGGCCTGATCAACGCGGGGAAATCCCGATACGCGCCGCTGACCCTCCTCCCCGCCCTGTTCGTGGCGACGACCACCCTCACGGCCGCCTACCGCGAGATCACCCGGACGTACTGGGGATGGATTCAGAAGGGAGACGTCGCGCGCGGATGGCTGAACATCGGCCTCACGGGGCTCCTGCTCGCCTGCGCGGCGGTGATCATGGCGAGTGCGGTTGCCAACTGGATCGGCGCGGCGCGGCGTCGCCCGGCGTCCTGACGCTCCCGCATGTCGATCCTCGTAGGGCATGGGCGAGCACGCCGTCTTCGCGTGAGACGGCGTGCTCGCCCATGCCCTACGAGGATCGTGATGAACTGACCCGCCCCCGGCGAAATTCAACCAGGGGAGGCGGCGTCCGATGGACCGAGGCTCACGCCATGGACTGGGCCGCGGCCGCGACCTTCTCGTCGTAGGCCGCCCCGCCGCCATTGGCGAGGACGCTGTGCCGCTTCCCGTAGCCGAAATAGATCACGAACCCGATCGCCAGCCAGACGGCCAGGCGGACCCAGTTCTGCCAGGGCAGGGAGAACATCAGCATCACGCACATGACGATGCCCAGGATGGGCACGAGCGGGACGAGGGGGACCCGGAACGGCCGGTTCGCCTCGGGGTTGGTCTTGCGCATGATCAGCACGGCCCCGCAGACGATCGCGAACGCGAGCAAGGTGCCGATGTTCACGAGGTCCGACAGGATGTCCAGCGGCAGGAACGCCCCCATCAGGCCGACGAACAGGCCGGTGAGGATCGTCGATTTGTAGGGCGTCTTGAACTTCGGATGGACCGCCCCGAAGAAGCTCGGAGGGACCAGGCCGTCCCGCGCCATCGCCAGGAACACGCGCGGCTGGCTGAGCATCATGACCAGCAGCACCGAGGTCATCCCGGTCAGGGCCCCGAAGGAGATCAGGTAGCGGGCCCAGTCGATGTGGACCATCGCGAAGGCCCCGGCCACGGGCGCGTCCTTCGGGAGCTGATCGTAGCGGACCATGCCCGTCAGGACGGCCGCGACGAGGATGTAGAGGATCGTGCAGATGACCAGCGAGGCGATGATGCCGATCGGCAGATCCCGCTGGGGATTCTTCGCTTCCTCGGAGTGGGTCGAAATGGAATCGAAGCCGATGTAGGCGAAGAAGATCACCGCGGACCCGGCGAGCATGCCGACCGGCTTGCCCTGCGCGTCGGCCTGGCCGGGGTTCCAGCCGAAGAAGCTCAATCCCCCGTAGCCGAACGGCGCGAAAGGCGACCAGTTGATCGTCTTGATGAAGGTGGCCCCGACCCCGATCACGAACAGGACGATCGCCACCTTCACGATGACCATCAGCGCGTTGAACCGGGCGCTCTCCTTGATGCCGATGACGAGGATGGTCGTCACCAGCGCCGTGATCGCCAGGGCCGGCAGGTCGAACCACGGTTGCCCCAGGGCGGGGTCAAACTTGATCGGGGCGTTGGCGATCTTATGAGGGATCTCCCACCCGAACAGTTTTATGAAGTCCTGGAAGTATTTCGACCAGCCATTGGCCACCGTCGCGGCGCCGACGGAATATTCCAGCACGAGGTCCCAGCCGATGATCCAGGCGAACAGCTCGCCCAGCGTCGCATAGGCGTAGGTGTATGCCGATCCGGCGACCGGGACCATCGAGGCGAACTCCGCGTAGCACAACGCCGCGAAGATGCAGGCGATCCCGGCCACGGTGAACGACAGCATGAGGGACGGCCCGGCGGCGTCTCGCGCGGCCTTCCCGACCAGCACGAAGATCCCGGTCCCGATGATGGCCCCGACGCCCAGGCTCGTCAGCCCGACCGGCCCGAGGACGCGTCGCAGGCGGTTCTCGCCCTTCATCTCCTCCAGCAGCATGCCCAGCGGTTTCTTCGCCCAGAGCTGATTCTTCATGCGCGCGGTCTCCGCGGATCGTGACGAATACGGTCGGATTCGGGAGGGAACGGGCCGGGGTCCGGGCATGCGAAGCGACCTCGACCGGACGGCCGAAGCGGGCCGCCCCGGCTCCCTCCCCTCCGGGAAAGATGGACGACGGCAGGTGATGCCGCCCCGGAGAGATGGGGGACGCACCAGTCTGCCGTCTCGACCGCATTCCTTCCAGACCCAACACCAGCCGCCCGGCCATTTTCGACCCGGCGGGAGGAATGGTTCCGGCCTGTCTGTCTCGTCTTTTGTGGTGCAGGCGTCCCGCCTGCCATCTTCCAAAGAAGAGGCAGGCGGGACGCCTGCACCACAAAACAGGAGATCACTCCGCCGTCGTCGTCTCGGCCACTTCCACGCTCCCGAGCGACGCGACCCCGACCCGATGGCAGAAGTCGCCGAACGGCTCGCCCGGCAGGCGCTCCTCGCGGAAGCGGAGGAACACGGGGGAGAGCGTGGGCACGACCTCGTCGAACGGGACGTAATCCTTGTAGATCACGTTCAGGCGATCCCCCAGCGTCCGGCCGCCGAGGAAGATCGTGTAGGTGCCCGCCTCGTTGCCGCCGCCCTCGGTCTTCACGGCGGAGCGGCCCACGAGTCCGATATCCGCGTTATAGGGGCGGGCGCATCCGTTCGGGCATCCGGTCATGCGGACGGTGAACCGCTCGTCGGCCAGGCCCAGGCGCGCGAGTTCCTCTTCCATCCGGTCGATCATCGTCGGCAGGGCGCGCTCGGCCTCCGTCACGGCCAGTCCGCAGGTCGGCAGCGCCGGGCAGGCCATCGACCAGCGGCGGACCGTCGAGACCTCCTCCACGCGCAGGATGCCGTGGCCGGAGAGCAGGGTCTCGATCTCCCTCTTCCATGACGGGTCCAGGTCGATCAGGAGGATCGACTGCTGGCAGGTCAGCCGCGCGGGCGTCCCATACTTTGCAAAGAACGCGCGCAACCCGCTCGCCAGTCGCAGGTTCCCTTCGTCCTTGATCCGCCCGTTCTCGATCGGCAGGCCGAGGAAGACCTTGCCGTCCCCCTGCTCGTTCCAGCCGAGATGGTCGTCCACCTCGATCACCGGGTTCGGCCGGGGTTCCGGGAGCGAATGGCCCAGGTACTCCTCGACCTTCGCCTTGAACGCGGGGAGGCCCATGTCGTGGATCACATACTTGAGCCGCGCACGCTTCCGGTCGGAGCGGCTGCCGAAATCGCGGAAGACCTTGATGACGGCCTCGCCGACCTTGAGGATGTCGTCCCGACTGACGAACGTCAGCTCCAGCCCCAGCGCCGGGAACGTCTTCCCCGCGCTCGGCGTAGTGCCGAGCCCGCCGCCGGCCAGGACGTTGTAGCCGACGACCTGGTCGCCCTCGATCACCGCCAGGAATCCCAGGTCGTTCGCATAGACGTCGGTGCAGTTGTCGAACGGCAAGGCGAAGGCAGTCTTGAACTTGCGCGGGAGATAGGCCTTGCCGTAGATCGGCTCGGTCGCGTCATCCCCGGCCGTGGGGACGAGGATCGGCCCGGCCTTCGGCAGCAGAGGATTGTCGATCTTCTCGCCGTCGAGCCAGATGTCCCAGTAGGCCGAGGACCGCGGCGCGAAGTGCGAGGCGAAGCGGGCGCAGTCGGTCTGCAGCGTCTCTCGCAGGCCGTCCTTGATGGGCGCGGGGCAGGACAGGACGTTGCGCTCGACGTCACCGCAGGCCGCGAGGGTGGAGAGGAGCACCTCGTTGATGCGACGCACGGCCGACTTCATGTCCGCCTTGAGGATGCCGTGCATCTGGAACTCTTGCCGCGTCGTGATCCGCAGCGACCCGTTCCCGACGGTGAACGCCATCTCGTCGTGGGCCAGGTACTGCTCCGCGGTGATCTTGCCCCCGGGGACGCGCGTGCGGACCATGAAGGAGAACGCCTTCTCCTGCTTCTCGCGCTTGCGCTGGAGGCGGAGGTCCCGGTCGTCCTGCTGGTAGGATCCGTGGAACTTCAGGACGGTGGCGGCGTCCTCGCTGATGTGCGTGGTGGAGGCGTCGAGGACCTCGTCGGCCAGGGGGCCTCGCAGGTATTCGCTCGCCACCTTGATCCCCTCGACCTTGCTGGGCTTCCCGCCTGCCGGTTCCATCGTCTCGCGCCTCCCCCGTGATCGGAATTTCGGAGCACCAGACTAGCAAAGCCCCGGGCTTCGCCGCAAACATCATTTACTTCATCAACTTAGTGGGGATATTGTACGCGAACCGCCCGCCGGAGGCAATCTCGGCCCGCGGCCCTGGGAACCCCCCGAAGCTCCGGATACACTCAAAGGGCCGCGGTCACACGTCTTCGGAGTCTCGCAATGTCCGGCTACCGTCTGGAAGGCCCGAAGCCGGCACGGATGTATGAGGTGATCCTGCCCAAGAAGCTCGGCTACTTCGGCAAGGTCCAGGAGGTCCTGGAGGACCTGTTCCGCGAGGACGCCATCCGCGCGGTCCCGTTCGTCCGTCTCGAGATCGAGAAGAATCGCGCCGACCCGAAATTCGACGAGGCGTCGTGGGTCAAGACGCTCTCCCAGGCCTCGCGCGGGTATTCGATCTACGAGATGGACGGCCGGTACGTCTCGCCGACCGGCCCCGTGGACGAGCGGGTGCTGGTGATCCGATTCATCTTCCACAACCCGGGCGGCCACGACGACCCGAAGACGGATTTCCTCTCGGCGTCCCTGGAGATCGTCAACCACCTCGTCGCCCACCGATTCGCCGAGGAGCTGGGTGTGGAGGAAGAGATCTGGTTCGTCGAATACACGAACCCCAACCTGGCGATCTGGCACAAGACCGACGAACCGAAACCGGAGCCCTCGCGATGAGCCGCGACGTGATCGGCCGCTACGCCTACGGTCCCGAGCTTCTCTCCTACGCCGCCCAGGGACTCTCCCCCGAGCAGGCCCGGGCGCGCCCCGGCCCCGGCGCGTGGAGCATCGCCGAGCTCGTCGCGCACATGGTCGATTCCGACCTCGTCGGCGCCGAGCGGATGAAGCGCGTGATCGCCGAGGAGAACCCGACGCTCCAGGCCTACGACCAGGACGCCTGGATCGCCCGCCTCGACTCCAACGCCATGCCGATCGACGAGTCCCTCGCCCTCTTCGCCGCCAACCGCGCGTGGATGACTCGCATCCTCCGGAAATGCAGCGAGAGCGACTTCGCCCGAACGGGCCTGCACACCGAGGACGGCCCGAAGACGCTGGCGAAGCTCCTGGCGGGGTACGTCTCGCACCTGGACTACCACCTGAAATTCCTCTACGCCAAGCGCGCGAACCTCGGCCTCTCCCTCTACCCCCGATACTCGACGGAGTGACCCGCCCGTGTCCCGCCTCTTCGCCGGAACCCCCTGGGACCGCCCGCCGTCGTGCGACCGCTGCGGCAAGCTCGAATCCGAATGCACCTGCCCGGCCCCGGTCGTCGAGCCCACGCGCATCCCCCCCGAAAAGCAGACGGCTCGGCTCCGCACCGAAAAACGGCCGAAGGGGAAGGTCGTCACGGTGGTCAAGAACCTCGACCCCGACGGCAACGACCTCGACGCCCTCGCCGCGAAGCTGAAAGCCCGATGCGGCACCGGCGGCACGGTGAAGGACGGCGCGATCGAACTGCAAGGCGACCACGTCTCGGGGGCCGAGGCGCTGCTGCTCTCGATCGGCTACAAGGTGAAGCGAGGCTGACCGCCGCCCGTTCCCCTCCGAGGCATGCGTTCTGCCACCTCGCCCCCTTGCGGGGAGAGGTCGGCCGTTCACGGCCGGGTGAGGGGAGGCGCGAGACGACCACGGGTGCCCGCCTCCCTCCCACCCACGGGGAGAAGCGGCGAACAAGCTCGGGCCGAAAACCAGGCCAAACCTCCGGCGACAGCCCCCTGTCAATGATCGCAGCAAGCCTGCACGGCGATCGTGCACGAACTTCACCCGACGTCCATCTGCCTCCGCACGATTTCCGCGATCGTCGCCACCTCAGCCATCGCGCCGACGCCCACGTCTCCGCACGCGAGCCGCTTACTCTGAGGCGGAACGAGCACGAGGTTCGGGGCGTGTTTCGCGAAGATCACGTCCGCATCGTCGAGCGTCCACCTAGTGCCATGCGCGCCGTCGCCGTGATCTTCGAGGAGGAGGCGGAGGTGCCTCCTGGTGACGGGGCTCCGCCACATCAGCGTGTTCATGGCGGGAGCCAGGACGACTGGCCTGGAAAAATCCCACGCGCGAAAAACGCAGGTCAGGAAATTATCGCAGAGCCCCAGGGCGAACTTGCCCAAAGTGTTGGCATCGAGTGGTGCGACAATGAGCAGATCGGCCCAGTTCCGAAACGCGATATGCAGGACGGGATCGTCGCGCCGCCATTGCGCCTCCGGCCATTCGTCGCGATCTCGATAGAGCGGCCCCCCCTCGGGGTTGACCGGCCCGAGGTCGGCGGGGTCGAAGAAGTGGAGCGCCGGCTCGGTCGCGACGACGCGGACCTCATGCCCCTGCGCGCGCAAAGCGGCGAACAAGGCGGGGGTCCGCACGGCCGCGACCGAGCCGGTCACGCCCAGGAGGAGGCGCGGCATGGGGAGGCGATCCGGTTCGAGAGACGAGGACAAGGACGGCGACGACGCCGGGAGCGGACGCTCAGCGAGACTCGATCGAGAGGGGGGCCACGGCGGCGTTCACCGCGTCGGCCATGCCGTTCCAGAGGTTCATCTGGACGTGCTGGAACTCGCGGCGGGTGAGCATCAGACGCTCGTGGGCGCGCTGGACCAGCATGGCGACGACCGCCTGGAGGTCGGCCTGGATCAATCCTTCCAGGTCCTCGAACTCCTCGGGCAGATCCAGGGCGACGAATTGTGTCTCTCGTTCACAAGTTGACATGCGAACCCTCCTTGGCTGGTGGGAGGCCGGATGCACGAACTCCATATCGTGCCGCGATCAAGGTATCCGCGCCCATCCCGCCAGTCAAGCGCCTCGATGCTTCGTCTCGTCCGGTGATAGCTCACGCGTTCGGGGAAATGCTAGGTCACGGCCATCCTCAGGTGCAATTGACGCGCCCGCGATTCGCGAGGCCCCGCGCTTTCGCCGATTTTCGCATTCAGAACCACACCGGCTCGGCCTCCTTCTTCGCCCCCGGCCCCATCGCCTCCTGCACCAGCTCGACCAGGCGCGGCCCGTCGATCAGCTCGATCGGGTGGTCGGCAACGAACTTCTCCGCCGACAATGAGAACGTGCGCGTTGTGACGAAGAATCCCTTATGGCTGCGGGTATGATGAATCGTCCCCAGGAACTTCTGGAGCTCGGGCGACCCGACCACGCCCCTCGTGTGGTACTTGCACTGGACGACGCCGACGAGCCCCGCCTTCTTCACCTTCAGGTCGGCCCCCTCGTCGCCCGTGCCCCCGACGCGATCGACGTGATAGCCCATCGCCTCGAAGACCTCGGCCACGAACTCCTCGAACCCCTCCGGCGTGAGGTTCCCGAGCTGCGCGAGCTTCAGGTCGGCCCGCTTCGCCTGCGTCCGCATTCTCTCCATGCGCTCTCTGCCCGAGACGACCGTCTCCCTCAGCGCGAGGCACCGGGCCTCGATCTCTTCCCGCTCGGCCCCCTCCTGGCGCTTGAGGTAGCGGTCCACCTTGAACAGGGCATTCTCGATGGTGTTGTCCAGCCTGGCCCTCTCCGCGCGCGTGAGCTGATTCTCATATCGCCGGAAGATTGCGTATTCGAGGTGTTCGAGCGCCCCCTCCAGCTCGCTGCGCGACCGGATCGCCGGGGCGTCTTCCTGATAGGGCGTCGCCGTCCAGAGCGTCTTCTGGCTCGCGGGCCCGCCGTCGCTCGCGGGGGCCGTTGCCCCCTGCGCTGCACGCGCCGTCAGCCACTCGATCATCATCGACGCGCATTGCGGTCCGAGGCATTCCATTGGGCCGGGCAGCTCCTGGGGGAGTTTCGCGAAGGGCGGGGGAATCGATCCGCGAAATGGGGCGCGATCTCGCGCCGGTTCCAGCATGACCCGCCGGCCCGACGATCGCAAGGGAGGACCGACGGGCTCGTCTCTCGGACGGATCGTGAAGGAATTTGTTGAAGCCACCATCCTCTTTACGCATACTGATCTCGCTTGAAGGTGCGAGACGGATCCTCTCGGGGAGAGTGGCGATGAACGCGACGAAAAAAGCGGCCCTGATCCCGTCGGCCGCGGCCGCCCTGATGATGATCTTCCCTCATGGGAGCCCGGCGCAGACGCCCTCGGCCGCGAAGAGCAAGGCGGTCTCGGCCTCGGCCTCGGCGAAGGCGGGATCGGCCACGGGGCCGGAAGTCGTCGGCCTACAGATCATCAAGCCCGAGCCGCCGGCCCGGGCCGAGGACGGCGACGCCTCGAGCGGCATGATGATGATGAGCACGATGGGGGCACGCGAAGGGACCACAGTCCACCTGTCCCTCTCCCGCCCAGACAAGCTCCTGATCGGCTTCGACGAGAAGGCCAGCAAGATCGCAGCGGCGACCGACGACCGCTCCACCGATCTTGCCAGGGCCAGGTCCGCGCCGAGCGGGAACACAGGCCGATTCCACTTCGGAGGGGCCGGAGGCGGCGGGCCGTTCTCCGCGACGATCCAGCCCGACGGCCATCGCGCGACGGTCGAAGTGCATCTGCCCCAGACCCCGGCCCGGGGGGCGACGAAGGTCCGACTCAAGGGCCAGCTCGCCTTCCAGTGCGGCGCGGGGGAGAAGACCGTCGAGCAGAAGAACCTCTCCATCAAGGACGGCAAGATCACCGTCGGGCCCGTGCCGATGACCTTCGGCCAGGAGGATGACGGCTTCACCCCCCCGAACTTCGGCGGCGAGGCCAAGCCTAGCACGAGCCTCTCGCTGCACCACGCCAGGCCGCTCAACTCCATCAAGACGCTGGCTTTCCTCGGCCCCGACGGCAAGACGCTCCCGAGTCATCGCACCGGCCAGATGAGCTCCGGTTTCGGCGACCAGCAACGTTTCACGACGATCTACCAGGTGGAAGGCAAGGTCGACCGCGTGTCCGTCAAGATCACCTATTTCGACAAGGTCGAGACCCTGACCATGCCGCTGGACATCGAGGTGGGCGTGGGGTTCTGATCGGCTAGAGAGGCCGCGGCGTGAACTCGGAGATGGTGCCCGGGCTCATCGTCCATCCGTCGTAGGGCAGGCCGAGGCCTGCCCTGCGGAAAATTCGCGGAGGACCGCGTCCGGGCGCCTAGCGATCGCCTTTCGCCAGCTCATCCAGCAACTTCGCCGCGACGATCAATGCACGGCCGTTGTGATACGAGCACTGCCACGGGGAGCTGATCGTGTCGCTCAACGGCGAGCCGTCCGCCTTGCGGGACTGATACCAGCCGCCGTCGGGGGCGATCTGGTGCTTCTCGATGAAGTCCAAGGTCTGGACGTAGCGGTCGTAATACGCGAGGCGGCCGGACTCGCGGTAGAGGGTGAGGAGGCTGGGGAGGGCCTCGGCCTGGACCCACCATTCTTTCTTCGTGTCGTCGGACGGCTTGCCCAGGGGGCCGGTATAGAAGAAGCCGCCGTGGTCGCAGTCGTAGCCGAATTTGACGCTGTACCCGCAGAGGGTCTCGGCCCAGTTGCGGAGCGCCGGGCGGGGCGTGCCGAGGGCGGACGCGGCGTCGAGGACGAGCCAGGCGCATTCGATGTCGTGGCCGTAGCTGGCGCGGAGGTTGGATGCCTTATCCACGATCCGCCAGTCGGGAAGCCAACCGTCGATGTTGCAGGGGTATTCGGGGTGGCGGACCGTCGTCGTGAGGATGAGCAGCAGTTCTTCGAGGCGGGTCCGCACCAGGGGATCTGGCCACACGCGGTAGAGGTCGGCGAACGATTCGAGCAGGTGGAGATGGGTGTTATACGTCTTCGTGCCGATCGCGCCGACGATTCCGGGCGCGGAGGGGTCGGTGATGGCGGTCCAGTCCTCGCGGAAGTTTTCGAGGTAGCCGCCGCTCTTCGCGTCGTGGGCGGACGTTTCGAGGGCGTGGAATAGCTTTTTGGCGGCGTCGAGCGCGGCGGGGTCGTTCGAGGCGCGATAGTACGCCACCAGGCCGTACAGGGCGAAGCTGTTGAGATAGGCGTGCTTGCGGCGGTCGGAGGGCGTGCCGTCGTCCTTCACCTTCGCGAAGTAGCCGCCGTGCTTCGGGTCGCGCATCTTCGCCTGGAGGAAGTCGAACCCGGTCTTCGCGGCGGAGAGGGAGGCGTCGGTCTCGACCCCCTCGCGCGCGAGGGTGCTGAAGAACCAGAGCTGGCGGGACTGCGCCACGAGGAACTTCTCGCCGGAGTTCGCGAACTTGCCGCCGCGGAACTCCTCGAAGTAGCCGCCGTTCGCGCGGTCCACCTCGGCCGGGAGGTAGAGATCGACGAGGCTCGTCTTCAGCAACGAGCGGCACCGCGCGGCCTGGGCCCTGAGGCTCTCGGCCGAGGGCGGGGCGTCGTCGACCGGCGCGGGGGCCGCGGTCAGGGCGAGCAGGACGACGAGAGACACCATGGGAGGTCATCCAGGGGCGGGGAGAGATGCCGAGGCGACCGGCCCATCGTAGCCGGGACGGTCGGGCTTGCAAGGACCAGGCGCGTGACGCGGCCCGGCAAACCGGATAACATCCCGCGGAAAGGAGCCCCACCCGTGCTGATCTTCGACGCGCACCTCGACCTGGGCCTCAACGCGATCGACTGGAACCGCGACCTGCGGATGGACGTGGCCGAGATCCGCGCGCAGGAGCGGAACCTCGGCATGACCGACCCGGGGCGGAGGACGAACACGCTCTCGTTCCCCGAGATGAAGAAGGCCGAGGTCGGCGTGGGCGTCGCCACGGTCCTCGCCCGGATCGAGCAGCCGATCAACCACCCGTTCGGGTACACCACGCCCGAGGCGTGCTACGCCGTGGCGATGTCCCACCTGGCATACTATCGGGCGATGGAACGGTCGGGCGCGATGAAGATGCTCCGCACTCGCGGCGACCTGCGATCGCACCTCTCCGCGTATGCGGCGGACCCGGCCCGCGCCCCGTTCGGGTACATCCTGAGCATGGAGTGCGCCGACCCGGTGCTGGACCCGGGCCAGATCTTCGAGTGGCACGAGAACGGCCTGCGCGCGATCGGCATCACCCATTACGGCCCGAACCGCTACGGCGGCGGGACGCGGTCGGAGGCCGGGCTGGCGATGGAGGCGGTCCCGCTGCTGAAGAACATCGAGGAGCTGGGGATCGCGCTCGACATGACGCACCTCTCGGACCGCGCGTTCTGGCAGGTGGCCGAGCGGTTCGGGGGGCGGGTCCTGGCGAGCCACCAGAACGCGAGGAAGTTCTGCGACTGGCAGAGGCAGTTCAGCGACCCGATGATCAAGTTCGTGATCGATCGCGACGGGGTCCTCGGGATGGCGTTCGACGCGATCATGCTCCAGCCGGGCTGGGTCCGCGGCGTGAGCCAGCCCGAGGTCACGATGGAGAGGGTGGCGGACAACATCGACCACATCTGCCAGATGGCGGGCAATGCGCGGAACGTCGGGATCGGCAGCGACCTCGACGGCGGCTACGGCTCGGACCAGACCCCGGCCGACGTGGACACGATCGCCGACCTCCAGGCGCTGCCCGAGATCCTCCGCAAGCGCGGCTATCCCGAGGCCGACGTCGCGGCCATCATGCACGGCAACTTCGTGCGGTTCTTCGGGGAGACGCTGCCCGAGTAAGAGGCTCACCGGATGGCGGATTCCAGATGGCAGATTCCGGATTCCAGATGCCACCGAAGGACAAAGACCCCGAAAGTTCCCGGCATTCGATCTGGAATTTGAAATCCGGAATCTGCCATCTGGAATCCGCCATCCGAAGAGCCTCTGAGCGCCGGGCGCGTGGACGTCACCTTCGCCCGCCCGCGACCGCCCCGCCGGCCGGGGCCCCGAAGCTCGGGGGGATGCCGCCGCCGGGGTTCGTGCCGAATCCGGGGGCGACCGCATGCCCGCCCGTCACCCCGAACCCGGGGACGTACGAGCCGCCGTTGACGCCCGTGCCCCCGGGATTCGCGAAGCCGGTGCCGCCGCCCCCCCCGTAGTAGTTGGGGGCCGCGCCGCCGGTCACGCCGAAACCGGGGACGTAAGTCCCGCCGCTGACCTGGGTGCCGGCGGCGTATCCTCCGAAACCAGGCAGGCCGGGCGAGCCGACCACGCCGTAGCCGGGGATGTAGTTCCCGCCGTTCACCTCTTCGCCCTTGCGGATGGGGACGCCGTAGCCGGGGATGTACGTCCCGCGCGCCACGCGCTCGATCCGCGAATGGGTGATGTCGCTGTCCACGCGGGGGCGGATCTCGTCCACGCCGTCGCCGTCGTGGCCGTGGATGAGCTTCCTGTCGGTGGGGCCAGCCCCTCCGGTCGCCGTGGCGGTCGGCCAGGGAAAG
>JADMIO010306746.1_pt1 | contig 14725 bp, 14 predicted proteins | sample 8958161 | NCBI WGS metagenome assembly JADMIO01 (sample SAMN16585339, study PRJNA669376) | soil metagenome | isolation source: Crop rotation soil | place: USA: Cullars Rotation, Alabama | collected 2011 | reverse complement strand
CCTTTGTCACCTGGTTCACCTGGTGGTCCTGGTTGACCTGATTCGCCTGCAATTCCATCTCGACCTGGTGGTCCTGGAGGTCCCTGTGGTCCTGGTGGACCTGGTGGTCCGGGTGGTCCTGCATATGTTTATATCCAAACAGTTTCTTTTGAATACCAACCTGGTGGTGCGCCATTCAATACTTTGCCTGGTTCACCATTTGGTCCCTTGTCACCTGGCTGGCCTGGTGGACCTTGAGGACCGATTGGGCCACTTGGGCCTGGACTGCCTGAGAAAAATACATTTGTAAAGATGTAAAGCAATTATGTGAAATATTGCAAATTCAGTGTTAAACACATTCTGATATAAAATTATTACATACCTGGTCGACCATCGGCTCCTGGATTACCAGCATCACCTTGTGCTCCTGGCAAACCTTTCGCGCCTGGGGTTCCTGCAAATTGGGAAAATTATTTGAAAATCGAATATAATTAAAATATTTTCACAACATTTTCTTAATCCCATCTAATTCAAGTATTTGCAGACAAATCCCAACTAACCCGGCGGTCCTGGCGGACCTGGTGGGCATTTCTGACACGGTGGCTTCGGTGGTGCAGATGGAATCAGGGCGCCATCACGTCCTGGAGCTCCTGGGTTGCCAGCGCGGCCTACAAGTTGTTTGTTGAAAGATTTGACACAAATCACAAACCTGGTGCACCCGGACGACCGTCACGTCCAGGTGGTCCTGGTGGACCTGGATTGCCTACTTGGCATTGGCAGCCTGAATAAATCATGTTTTGTAAATAAGCGAAATAAGAAGTAACGAACAATTTCCGCCACTTTGTGTCGGTGCTTGTGGCGCCGGTTGTGTGTTGTAATTTGCTTGACGTGCTTCACGTCCTTTGCCTGTTTCTGGTTCTCCGGTGAATGCCTGCAGCTTCACCATGTCCTTCCACATGGCGCGTGAGCGAGTCTGAAATATTGCGATTATTTCTTGAATAAAATGTTGGACAAAATGTTGAAAAAACAAAACTGTTTTTTATTCCCACCTTGCAAAAGTCGACTTCATTTTGCATAAATGACTGCACACTTTGCACGTAGTTGTACACCAATGGTAGTGTGATGACACATGCAAATACGGATACAACGGCAAATGCGACGGCAACAAAGGCCACTGGACGTAGGCTGCGACGCTTTTCGGTGTCCATTTTTTGGTGGACACGACTCAAAATTTTGTTGTAAAATTGTGACCGAAAATAAAACGCAAAACAACTGGTTGACACGACGTTGTCAAGACAATATATACGCGAGTGTACAGATGACCCAGTGACTCGAATTGCATGAGCGCACGCACACACACATACACACACGCACGCACACACACAAACACTCAAACAATAAGATGTTCAGATGGTAAGAACACATTTGAACAATTCGATTACACAATTTCTTGTATCGGTCGTACTCCTATTATTCTTCTTGTCAATTTTTATCGCATTTGTTTTAGTTGTTTTTGTTGAACTGTGTATTTGATTTCATTTAGTGTAAAGTTGTCACATATTCATTTGCGAAGATACAAATTGGAAGATATAGAATTTGTGGATAATATAGGATAAATTTCTGCAAAAAACATAAAAATTTGTATAGATATAAATATGACCAGAAATAGTTGTTTTTGCGCATAAAAGCAAAAAATAACAGTTTTGTTTATGTTTGAAAAACAATGAAACGTTTGGTATATTCTTTTGTTGAAACAAGAATATGTGTTTATGCAGAGAAACAGTAAAAGTGAACACCAAAACTGCAGTTAAGACATGAAAATTTGTTGAACTAAACTTCTTAACATCTAAAATAAGTAGAAAGTTGCAAAAATAAATGTGTAAATGTTTGGCACTGGTTGTTTTTGTTATGTCATCAATTTTGGTGTAATTCGCGTAATCATTCTTTCAAAATACATCGAAGAATATTTTAGTTGCAAAACAGTCTCATAAAGTAAATAAAATACCAATCACAATATCTCTACAACATCTTCATTACGTATTATTCCCACTAATTTTGCCATCATCAATGGACATCTTCTTCTGCATCAGTCCCATCATGACCTTAGTTACAAAGTTCACAACTGCTGTCGCAGGTTGTCCACTTTCGAGTTCTGCGAACAAGTGACATGCATTGTCTGTGCGGGATGCGATCTTGCGTGCTACAAAGCCGAAGATGCGTGCTTCGCTGATTATTGGACCAACAGCACCGTCAACAGTGATCGATGATTGGGGCCATCTGAACAAATAATATAAATATAAATAATAAATAATGCAATAACGCACCTCCTATCCTCCGGGTCTAGACCACAGAATGTCACCGAGTTGACAGGATAATGTCGTCGGAAGAACAATCGTCGCGTGTTATCAGTAACAGTAACACCGTGTGAACTGACTTTGAAGTGTACACTGACGGGTGTTAGTGCCTTTTGTGTCATTAGTGTGAATGCCTGTAGGTGGTGTTGTGTGATTGTTGTTGTTGAGGTTGTTGGTTACCTGATCCACTGCACGTCTGACTGCCTCAGGACCAGTTAACGACTCCGTGTCACACGTGAATATATACGTTACATTGCACGCTGTAAACACAATTTATAATTATAATAACTCCATTTCTAATCCCCTCACCAGCCCCCTGTTCCAACAGTGCATGTGCAGCATTGCTATGTTCCGGCACTTGCATTGGATCAAACTCGGGCAGTATCAACTTGACAGGTAGGGCGAGTGGAGTGATGCTGTGCTGGTAGACTAGTGCTGCTAGACTGCCAAACACTGGCTCGTTGTTGCAACCCTTCAACTTGACGCCTTTTGGTGAGGGCTCGATTAGGAAGTGGCGTACGAGCTCCGTGCCGTCGCCTGAGATAGGGATTGAATGGGTGGTTTTGGTTAGAATTGGATATACCAGATTTCACTTGGACTCCTGGTGGCGGTTGCGATACTTTTAGTGCCAGACCAAATGCTCCTGGCATGCTGTTACTATCGCGCACGATGAATGTGCCCGGTTGTTTGTCTTTTAGAAGGTTTATTGCTGGAAATGGATTTGATTATCTTTATTTGATTTTTGTTTCTTACCATCTTCACGACTGATCGACGGCTTGTACCAGTATTTTGATGTGTCTTTCACGAACACTGGATGATGGTGGATGACCTCCATTGGTTCTGTAATGAATTAGAGTTGAGTGAGATATTTCATTATTGCGAATATTTAATAATTATTAATTATTGAATATTTGAAAGATTTTGAATGTTGAGGGTCACCTTTATGGAAGTTATACCGTTCTAAAAATTGAATTCGAAATACTTTGCAGTTAATGTTTTCTTTTTAATTGAAAATAAGGATATGTCGATGTAAAATATTCAAATCATTTTACAATCATCATGGGAATATGTTTGAATTTTGAACATTATGTGAGTAATATAAATCGATTGTGTCAAAATGTGTGTTCGTGCCGTATTGTCTGACTGGGTGATTAATACACGTGTAAACATTATGCTGATAGGCGAGTGTATGTGTGTGTGTTTAACATAGCATGTCATTGTGCACGTTAAGATGTCAGGAAATCATATGCAGTAAATAATAATTATTGTAAACAAACAATTATGCTAAGCAGACAACAAATTTGTTATGCGAAAATGAACATACTTTCCCGTCTCAGTGTCTCCACCAAACTTCCATTAGGATAGCGTGACTTAACAGGAGACCCAGTCTCGGGTGGTGTGTCACATAAATTAGTGTAATTCATATGATTCGAAGAAGTTGATGCGACACTTGTAGATGAGTAATGGTTTCCATCAGGCGATGTTGGTGATGTTGGTGTACTGGGTGAATGTTGATACTGCGCTGCTGCTTCTGTTATCCCATTTTGTAGCACACGTGCACTTAATATTGACCCGGTCTTGTTTGCTGCCAGTGTTTCGGCATCAGAAGAATCACTGCTCGATAGTTTGTGATTGATGACAGCTTTAGTGATTATCTTTCCGTTTTTGGTCGTTGACATTTTAGAGGGGGAATTCTGGAATTTAGTAATCAAATTTGCTGGTGTACAAGCTATTGTTGGCGCTTTATAATGTGTGAGCACGCATACAATTGACAATCCAATAAACATACGCACGCACGCACACACACACATCAGGTAAGATACGTAAATATTATGAATAAATTTATGAGACAGCGTGTTGGGAGAACACGAACGCGAGAATTCATTATTCATGTGAATGTGTTGAACACAAATTGCAAAAATGGGCTTGAATTTTTCAGTAATATTTTCACAGTTGGATGATAAACAGTTATTATAACAATTTCACTTTTTGCGGCCAAGGTCAAACAATAATACGATGAGTGGTAACATAAACACAAATGTGAGGATTATTTAAATCAGCATAGCAATTTAGTGTCAAAATGTGTTTAACTTGACATAGTTTTGACATAATTGATATTGAAAGTTTACACCAGTAGAAACAAAATCGTTGATCGAGTAGGTAGATAAATTGTAGTTCTAATATACTCAACTTGATTGAGACGTTGCACACACACACGCACACACACACACACATACACGCACACACGCACACACACACGCACACACAAACACATTAAGTGTAATGCGTATAGGCAATATTTTGTATGATTCCACTTATACGTTATAATACTTTGTGCGTGTCAAACGTACTAACAACATGTGAATGGTTGAATAACCAAATAATATTGCACGCAACAGGGTATTGCGTGTGCGTGTGTGTGTGTGTGTGTGTGTGTGTGGTGTGTGTGTTTGTGTGTGTATGCGCTCAATCAGTCAAACGACCGCACGACACGGGGGAATACGTTCACCACAGCTGATTTCCTTCTGCCAGCCAATGTTTTATATGAAGTGCAGAGCGACCAGCAAAGTTTCAGTGTCTCATACATAAGAAAGCAAATTGTATACAACATAGTGCTTGCTAGCAAGATTGAATCGTGTGCTGGTAAATATTGCACACACACACACACATACACACATGACGGGGTAACGTGTTTGCGTTATCGATACAGCTGAGCGATGTGTGTGTGTTGGAAAAATGCGTGCGAAAACATCTAACATTATATAAACTTGTGTTTGCTTTGGCGCACACACAGATGTTTTTCACCATCAGCGCACTATTGATTCACAGTGGTTGATAAAAGCGAAAGAAAAAGCAGTGAAAGAAACGCGTTTTACGTGCCGTCGACTTTTTATATCAGCAAAAACTGGGGTGTTCGTTGGAATATAACTGTGTAAGTGTTTGTGCGTGTGTGTGTTTATTAACAGCCGCTGGTATGATATATGAAGATTGTTATATAAGATGACATTTTTGCAAAGAAAACACATTCCAACATTGAAAACTATACAAACTTACAAAGTTTTGTGTCTGGGAAACAAAGAAGTGGCATAACTTTGTATAGAATACACAATTGTACAATCACATACCGGTACCATCTTTTGCCTTCTTTTTACGTTTAAAAAACGCCTTCAAATCGTTCGCTAATATTGCTGCCATAGAATAGTTGTATTATTTTACCGATGTTTTGCAATCAGCTGGCACAATGAATTGAACAATTTTACATAGTCATAATTAAATTTGCATATTTTAGCGTTATTTTTGTGGAAACAACCGGGAGAAATATTAAGTTTATATGAAATGGCATAAACAACGCATATTAAATAGTCGGAACAGACACTTTACGCCATTTCATTTCGTCTGTGCGTGTGTGTGTGTGTGTGCGTACGTGTCAGACATTCAATGGAACGGAATAGTGTCAGTCAATTTCACGTAGTGGTACACAAATATTGAAAATGCACGAATGAATTAGACAAAGTGTACGGAACACACATATTGCTGACTTGTTTTCGAGCTTAGTAGGTGCAGCATATGCTCACACACACGCCACATGCTACACATAGAAAGTTTCATTAACTTTACACATTTCACTTTCGTCGGACACAAAGACTTAAGAAAATAGAAGACATCAAAATAGATGAAAGGTTGTTTCAGTGTGAGTAAAGGCGAATGTTATTTTGCGCAACTGTTGCGAACAAATTTCTATCTTTGTGTCTGTTCATTCACAACTGTGGAGTAGACGTAAATTGAATGGAAACAAAATAAATGATGGGAAACAAAAACACAAACCTTTGTCTTTATCGGGTGCCAAAAAGACAATTCTAGAAACTGTTGGTCGATTTCTAACTGGCACCCAGTCACAGGTACATTGACGGCGTAGAAAACATGGTTCGTATAGTGATTCTATCCGTTCATTTTTGTTGTTCAATGACAGATTTACTGATCTCCTTCTGTCATCAATGTCAATTAGTGGCATTGGTTTCGGTATTGAAGGTAGTGGTTCAGTGTCTGACATTTCGTACATTTTCGGTGGCTTTTGTTTCCGTTTTTGCCTCGGTTTCATCATATCACCTTCTTCTATCGTTATTCTCGCCTGTTCGAGACAAATCTGCGCACTTTCTAGTATCGGATCGACGGTTTCTTCCGTTATTGTCGACATTTTGAAACAATTTTTCACGTTTTTTGTGTATCAACGTATTTTTGTGCACGCACACAGGATACTTGCGTCAATTCTCAAGTTGCTATCATACGAGCAAAAGCAAACAGGTATGCGACACGCGCACACACAGCAAAGGGTCAACTCGTGGGTAGCTTACAATAGTATATCTGTGCCACTTGTGCACATCAGAAGCAGTCGTCATAACTTGTGTAAATATACTGTTTGTGTGTGTGTGTGTGTGTGTGTGTGTGTGTGTGTGTGTGTGTGCGAAATGTGAAATGCAAATAACATTAAGTAATAAATAAATAGTTAGGATAAATATAAAATTCACACGCACTCACCAACACTATTCACACTGCTTCTACGACTGTGTCCACCTCCGTAGTACAAACTGCCTGGACTGGGACTTCGGATATGCTGTCGTTGTTGTGCATACTGTGCTCCATACTGTGCCCCTTCATTTGATGAATCGCCGTACAGTAGTGGATGATATGGAAGTGGGGTAGATGGCTGACTTCCTTGGCTACTTCTCCGTCCATTACCATTAACAGGGAATGATGGTGTGTCGCCACGGATCTGTGTCTGCTCCGCGTAGCCACTTGCGTAGGATGATGTTGGTGGATTGGGATTGTTTTGTGCCATTTGATTTCGACGCATTGGTGATGCACGTGCCACACCACCCGACCAGTCAGTTGGACGGTCAGATGCTGAAAAATGATTTGTTGTATATTTTTTGTAACAACATTCTCATAATTACCATAATGATTCGCCATATTCGGTGGCGGTGTTTCAGTACTATTCCCCCTTGATTTCTTCAATATCGACTTCGGACTTTGTACATATGACGCCTGTCCACGCTGTGACATGACGGTGCCATATTCAACATTATCCAATTGTGGTGTCGACCGCGCCGACAAACTGTTGTCATTGTAGAGCAGTGATTGCAAATGGGAGAACTCGTTTGTGTCCTTTTGATGGTAGATTGCTGGTGTGCTTGATTGGTACTTTGTTTCACGGAGTGGGTAATTCTGAACAGTTAGGAATATTGGTGTGCAATTTTAGATTTTTGTGCTTCAAATAATAAGAAAAACTTGTTAAACCCAATCACCTCTTGATTAGTTTTCGGTTTATTAGCAATGCCATTAACTTTCTGCACCGGACTCTGTCCTCTCACAGGCGATTTAGGTGACGCAGATCTCTCTTTCGGTGGCGGTGTCGGTGGTTTGCCAGTTACAAGTGGTGTGATGCGCTTTGTCTGTGTTGCACTGCCATTGGTTATTCGTCGTTGGGGTGGTGATGTTGTAGAGTATAGGTGCGTTGTCTCTTTTGTGAAATCCACAGTTGGCGTGTCGGGCTTTGCCACTTCCGTACTGTCGTGCACGTTCTTTAGTTCCTGGGAAAGAATAGAATTGAGAAGTAGAGTGCATTGGGACATTTATAAGATTATAAGGTTATTGTGATCGTGTTGGGAACATGTTTTAACTTTGGGTGCTTTGTTAGATTGGATTCGTTGTTTTGGGATGCGTTTCGCGTCATTCTAAGGTGACATTTTAATCTGTTATTTTATAGGAATGAAACTTGTCACCAATATACCCTGTAATGGTGTCCCTGACGTTTTAGTGTCTGTGCAAAATTAGTGAATTCGAAATGGAATAATAAATAATAATAAAAGTAATATTCAAAAACGTGTTCCCGTACCTCCAGCAACATGCGTTCCTGTTGTTTGCGTCGTTGAAACACCGGATCATTCGTGTCTTTGTAGTTCTTCAATCGATGCAACTGTGCCTCTAACCAGTCATCTGAATTCATGTTATCAACAGATGAATAACGAGCTTGTGTGTCCGTTTGTTGGTGTGGCGCCTGATTTGCCCTCACCCCGGCTAAGGGGTCGTACACTTCGGGTTTTAGTGCGTGTCTGCAAATATTTGTTGTTTCATTCAAACAATACGCATTGTTTACACCTTTGTGCCGGGAGTGATTTATGACACAAATGTATACAATGTAACAAACATTACATGTTGCAACATTTTTAAAAGGTAAGGAGTAAGAGGCACATATAGAATGACATTACCTCCCTGTGTGTATGTATGTGAGTGTGTGTGTGTGCGTGCGACCCACCAATGCTAAACGCGCGCGTCACTTTATCGCAGTCTAAAATTTTTGAACATTCGCATTACGTATTTGTGCGTATATGTGTCTTAACGCGCACACACAGATCGTATATAATGCATTTGTTTGGTTGCAATACAATGTTTGCACAGCTATTCTCTCTCTTCAATCTTCATCTTTGGTAGTGCACCCGTCCAAAAAAGTTCCGCACGCAAGCAACATTATCACAAAAAATGTGTGTGTGTATGTATTTCCTTTTGCAAATGTTCATCATTGCCGAACATAAATCTTATGTGTAGCGCCAAATCAGATAATAAGTGTTTGCGTCGTGAAATGATGATTGAGCGAAAAAGTTTTCGGGAGATAAAATGCAAAAATAAGATATTCACCTCGACAATAATGGCGTTGAGCTAACAGACGTTGCCACTCTTGCTTGTTGTTCGACAATTACTGGTTGCACGGCGTCTTGATTATACTCGTCTCCACGTGTTAGCAGTTGCTAAAAATAACAATTTGTCATAATTTTATTTCACTCCAAATACCATCGAATTCTGTGCACCACCTCCAGACGTGGTTGCCTTTTGCACTTGTTGCTGCGGTACATTGTGCTCCCTCTCATAAGTCATATAGAAGTCTGGATCACACAAGTCGTCCATATCAGAACTATAATCATCCAATGTACGATAATTGGCAAACTTCGTCTTCCTTCTCTGTATACTCGGTGTTATTGATACTGCTGGTGATGGTTGCGTCGCGCGAATGTTTTGTGATATTAGGTGTAATGGTGTCTCGCGTGATGGTCCCGCTGTACTGTGATACGACATGCTCGATCCAGTTGGTGGAGCGGGACTTTGCACAGGCTCGGGCACATGTGGCCAACTGATCTCATTCCCATCCATATCCTCGATCCGTTGCACAAGTCGGGTTGTCTTACGAGGTGCACTGAAGTGGTCCCGTAATGCACGTGCTGGCACATATGAGAACGCCTTGGATTGTTGATCGTAGCGATCTTTGCCCACGAGACCGATGTCGATCACTGGTGCACCAGTGTCTTGTGCAATTATTGGACTGGGTGGACGACGGAGAATGTGGGATGGCGCGCTGCGTGCTTCGAATTCGGCTGTTGTTTGACTGACGGTTGCGCCGCGCGGTTTTGGCAATGTTGGTGGGGGCAGAGACTTTTGTTCTTGTGACGAATGAATATTGTTCGGATTTGTAATGATTTCATATTTGTCATTGTCATAGCGCTCGGCTGGGAGGGTGGTCTGCATTTTGAGTAGATTTTATTGAAAAAATTAACAAAATCACATACCAAAACGGTGTTGTTTTGTTGTTGACGTATGCGTGGCATTTCTACAATGACGGGATTTTGTATCGGTGAGAGGTCTAGATCACTTTCTTCTTGTTCAGCTAATTCGGCGGTTTTGTAATCGATTTGACGTACTTGTGGGTGCACGTCAAACGCTACGGTGCGTGTGTGTTCTCCTATAATTTGTGTGTGTGTGTGTGTGTGTGTGTGTGTTACTTACCTGTGACACTTATTCCAGAATCTGTAGATTCATTAGGTCGTGCGATAGTAGTGTACAGTTGTGTTGTAGCGATAGGCGTTGTACGATGAATGTTATTGTTTGCTTCTGGTTTTGGATTTCCACGCACCGCTACGATTGCCAAGTGGGACGGGTTTTGGTTTTGGTTTTGATCGAAGTCTAGAAATGTTGTTGTTGACAAAAGTTGTTGTAAAATTTGTTATAACTATCCAAAGAATTGCCAAAAAACAAATTTATTCAACTGCCAATAAAAAATGTAAATACGGAACGAGTAGACAATAACATTGACAAATGTTATTGTAGTAAAACAGACATATCACACATCTGCTACCGTCAAAGAAGCTGTCAATTGTGTTCTACATTCTTGCCCGCGCGCGCGTACAAAGTTGACAGTGTGCAAAGCACCTGAAGCCCTTTTGCAACACACACACACACACACAAACACTTATGTGCACCGGCTTCGATCCCGCATATACACACCAGGCAGTTAATAGACACACGGTTGAAAATATAGTGTCAATTTTTCGCGCAAAACGACTTGCATTAAAATCTTCTAGCAATATGCAGCGCTGTGGTGGTGAAAAAATGTAAAGTCACACACACACTCACACACACACTCGCGCGCACGTGTGTGATGTACATATTTAATGGTTTGTATCTATTGAGAGCAAGAGACTTGGAAGCCAACAAAACAGATGGGGCAGTGCTATAGGTGCTTTAAAGATGTGTGTGTACAGCATCCAGTGCTAATAGTAATGGGACACAACTGAAACTTGTGTGTAAATTGCAATCTATCCAATTCGAAAACTACTACAACGAACACCAGAAAACCAACTGCATTTTATATTCAAACAATAGATTTGTTTTATTGCATCAGAGGTGCGAATTGTGGCGCCATAAAAACGAGTACATACAAAATTGTACAAATCATAAATAACGGGCATTTTGCTTACAATTGTTGTGTGTAGACAGATATGCAAAAATAATAACAATAGTTTTCGTATTAAACTATATCAGTTACTCAGTAGCGCGTAGCTATGTCAATATTGGGATCTTATATATTTATCTTTGTATTATGCACGAGCCATTTTTGCGTGTCTTAATCATTTGCAGTGCATTAAAACCTATGTTTATACAAGAAGAGAGTAAACAAATCCCTATGCGACAGTTGTTTTGATGCGAAGTAATTAATTGAGCAAATATGTTTATATAGTTCACCTTTACGTCGATGATCATCACTGTGATATCCGTTAGCGACTGTGTTTGATGGCACTTCTTGTGTCGGTGTGCGACGTTGTGCTGAAATGAAATAAGAAATAACCCTTTATATAAAATACAATATATCATACAATTGCTCATATCTTCAACAGCAACATTGAAATCGTCATATGAATCCCCATAGAATCCTCCTTGATCTCCCGCGAAATTGCCATAAATCTCGTTTTCCGCATCATCTTGGTTATCGTTTTCACTCGAGAAGGATTTATCAAATGTGTCTGGACTTTTGAGTATTTCGGAATAATTTTGTCCGTCGATATGAGTTGTCATTGGTTCATGTGTGAAGTACATGTCCAGTTTGGTGCGGTTTGTGAACTGACCGTCTAGAAGATAAAAGTGTTATTGAAATATATGTTGCAGATAAATAACACGTACCAAAACATGCATCATCCAAATCTGATTTCATATACGTCAATCGTGTCATTTGTCCATTATGACTATTCATAATCACAGTTTCAACTTGCATAGCACATGTGTTGAATTGACAGCGGAATAGGAGTCGCTTTTGTGCTGAACTTGTTCGATGGAAGCATTTGAGAAGCACGTCACCGCGAAGGGATAGTCCACCGTTTGGCAGACGGACGGAGTGTTGCGAGAAGTTTGTGTCCATCACTTGGGGTGTTGGAGATGTGGGAAGAGATTGACTGCAACATTGTGACAGTGAATGTGTGTGTGTGTGTGTGTGTGTGCATGTGAAAGAGGTGTTACCTTAAAAGTGCATTAAACACTGGCACCATTTTCTCGTAGATTTTCACACTTGGTGTGCAGGCTGAAATTTGTAAATAACTGTAATTATAGTTGAACATTAACTTACGATTACCATCGATATTCGGTAATGCAAACACGTCGATTCGTTGTAGATAAATAGGTTGACTGTTAATTCGAGCCGTGCCATTAAGCAGAGAGGCGAAGTAGTTGACATATCTGTGAAATGTTTATTATTTTACAACACACACACACACACACACACACCGTTTGTGACTGGGCTGTGCAATAGCACCGACATAATCATCAGAGAAACGTCTCATGGCAAATCTGTCCAGTGCTTGATCATCATTCGCACAAATGTTTGTGTAGTGCATATAGGCGGCGATAATTATTGCCGGACGACTTCGACCACCCTGAAGATAATCAGTTTTATATTCGGGCTTTTGTGTTTGAGACCTTGGAATGCACGACAACAACATTGCGTTTGTCGGAGGCCATCCAATTTTCAATTTGTCGACACACGGCACACAGGCGTTCCAGTGGCGGTGCTAGTTCGTCTGGCCAGCCTAGAAGTTGGATAAGTGTTACGATTCAAAGTTGTCACACATATGTTAATACCCACCTAATTCGGCCACATTTGCATTCAATTTACACAGATCATCTCTCCTTCGTGAAACATTGAAGATTGTGTAGTTGTCGCCGTGTTTGGTCTTCAACATATTTGACACTTGTGCCAAACTTCGTTTGTAGGCTGATTCGCTACCCGAAGATGGGTAGGTGAGAACTAAATTGTTTGTTTGTGTGTGTGTGTGTGTGGTTTGGTGTGTGTGTGCAAACCTAAAATTCTCTCAGTAATAAAGATGACATCAATCTCAGCATCATTATTGTCCGACATTCTGTTCACTCTGTAATTATCGTCAAATGATGGCGAGTTTAATTGACGTGAAAGACGTTTGAGATTTGTTTGATTGCTGGTTCGCCTTTTGATCGGAGATGTTGCGCGACCGCGAGGTAGTTGTTGTTGTTGATTCTAAAAGTTGCAATTGATAAGTTTGTTGTTGTTTTTGTATTAAAGTCACATTTGGTTTCATAAAATGTGCGACGAATTTGAACAATATTCCAGACGACATTGTAAACAAACTTATTTTGTTAATTACGTTGTTAGATTATATGAATGTGTTTATTGTCATTCAATTTATAGCGGCAGTATTTGACTCACAAAGTGGCGATTATTCACACACACACACACACACACACACACACACACACACACACACACACACACATCGCTTAGTCTAAGATGAACAGTCATTTGATGTTAACACTATCAAATTTCGTATATGCTCTTATCATAAATATATATGAGATATTCCCGCACTATTTAGTGCCAAATACACAAGTGGCTAATATTTCGTCAAATGGTCAGCGGCTAAATGTGGTTGTCTCTATGTCACTGGACACACGCATTCACACAGTGAAAACAATAGATTCCCATGTCCATCCCTCCCCCAGGCGTCAATATGCATGAGTTCCGGCTACTAACATGTTTCATGACAATATAAACACTCTATCATTCATATTTTATGGCTGTTGGAGAATTCTAATCTGACTTACATAAACGATATTCTTTTGCTCGATTGACTGGAAGCTTCTCAATGTAACGTTTTGAGAACTCGTAGGCGAGTCATTTCGATAGTAACTGGAATCGGGGTATGGCGTTCGATGTACATTCAATATTGATGGCTTTGGTGGTGGTACCTAAATGAAGGGAATGTTTTGAATTTCAAATCAAACAACAACAGAAAAAAAATTCGCGCGTTACATTAAGAAGATAAGTAGCAAGTAATAAATGGTGAATGTGTATCAGAAGCTTTTGAAAGATTCATTGCTTGTGTTGAACCTGACACACACACACAGAGACACCAACGTTACAACATAAATACTCGGCTCTGTGTACGCGAATGTTCATATTTATGTGTGAAGTAAGACTACACAACAACTCCATATGTGTCATTAGATGGCCGAACGCAAAGGTACCAACCATTTGCCCTTAATGGTACGCACACTCTCTCGAACACACATACGCACGTACACACGCACCCACACCATGTCAAACTTATTACAAAGAATGACAAAGCGAGCAACGCCCAAAAATATACGTACACATATAAAAATTGTAGCAAACATTGTTGCACCGGTAAACAACAACGTAAAACAGATGTCAAGATGTGCGATTTTCACGTTTTATAAATTATGGAGAATTTATTTAGATGACAGCAATCATATTTTGAAGTGCACTTCTATAACTGGAAAGCAGGACACTCGACAAACAAAGAAATGCATACGTTTTGAAACGAAGATCGAATCAAGATAAAAACTGAAAGTTTACAATATATCAATTTGTCAAGTGCATTCTTGTGTGTGAGAGCTCGTGTATTGAAAAAACGCTCACAAATCGTCATAAATTCAAACGACAAACACATATAAATTTATATTCGCTCCCCTCATTACATATTTCGAACACAAAATACGTTGGCCTTGAATACAATGAATGA
>JADMIO010703429.1_pt1 | contig 14730 bp, 12 predicted proteins | sample 8958161 | NCBI WGS metagenome assembly JADMIO01 (sample SAMN16585339, study PRJNA669376) | soil metagenome | isolation source: Crop rotation soil | place: USA: Cullars Rotation, Alabama | collected 2011 | reverse complement strand
CCGCGACTTCAAGTCACGTGAATTCCAAGCTTCGGATCCCACTGTGCTGGAAAGGATGGGCATTCGGCCGCACGATCTGAATTACGCGCTGATTCCGTTCGGTCATTCCTACGGCCTCGGCAATCTCACGATTCCGCTGCTCGCGCGCGGCATTCCGCTGATCTGCGGCTCGGCGCCATTGCCGCAGGCGATCGCGGACGATTTTCTCCGCTGGCGACCGACGGTGCTGCCGAGTGTGCCGGCGGTGTTTCGCGCGCTCGTCGCCGCGGACATTTCGCCGTCGATGCTCGCGAGCCTGCGCCTGGCCATTTCCGCCGGCGCGCCGCTGCCGCCCGACACGGCGCGGGAATTCGTGGCGCGCTTCGGCCGCCGCCTTCACGCGTTCTACGGCTCGAGCGAAACGGGCGGCATCGCCTACGACCGCAGCGGTGCGGCGACGCTGGCGGGCGCCGTGGGACGCGCGATGCGCGGCGTGCGGATCACGGCCTTGCGCGGCGGCCGCCTCCGCGTGTGCAGCGCCGCGGTGTTCACGCAGCGGAATCCCACGGGCTGCTGGTCGCCGCCTGATCTCGCCGCGATCGATGCGCAGGGCATCATCACGCTGCTCGGTCGTCGCGGCACGACCGTGAAACTGGGCGGGCGTCGCGTGAACCTCGGCGAAATCGCCGCCCGACTGCGCCGCCTCGCCGGCGTGCGCGACGTATGGGTCGGCGTGAGCGGCGGTCACGACCCCGTGCTGGGCGCGGCGGTCGCCGGGGAGCAGAGCGTGGAAAAGCTCCGGAGTGCGCTGCTCGCCGATCTCGCGGCGTGGAAAATTCCGAAGCGCTGGGCGGTGCTGCGCGAGTTTCCGCTGACGGCGCGCGGAAAAACGGACACCCGCGCGCTGCACGAAAAGCTTTTCGGTAGCGGCGGTGCTTGACGCAGCCCGCGGGCGCCGGCGAGCGGCCCCCCTACAAAACGACCACGCCCTCGATCTCCACCAGCAAATCCGCGCGGCAGAGGTCGGCGTGCAAATACGACACGCTGTCGCCGGCGCGCAGCAGGCTGCGGTCGAGGTGCGTTTGCACGCGCGCGAGGTCGGCGGCGCGGCGGAGGTAGACCTTGAAGTGACGCGCCGCATCGCTCGCCGCTGCGAGATCCGGACCGATGCCGGCGGTTTCGCCGATGGTGCGGAGATTTTCGACCGTGCAGTCGAGCTGGCCGGCCAGATCGCCGGCCGCGATGCTCGCGTGCCCGCGAATCGCCGCGGTGCCGGAAATGAAAAGTTGCCGGCCGCCGGGCGCATCGCGCACCAGCGTCGCGCGCGAAAAGCTCGGCGCGCGCGGGCCGTATTCGCGCGGATAATGAAACGCCGGCACCTGGCGGGGATTCTCGAAATGCGTCGGCGCCTGGTCGCCGGCGAGAAAGGCCAGCGCGAGCGGACCGCGCACCGCCCCGACGCCCGACGCCGCGGGCAGACGTTGTTCGAAGTCGCGGCCGAAGTGACGCTCGAACGCGAGCGAACGCCCGCGGCAAAAATGCCGGTAGTTCTCCAGCCCCTCCGTGAGCGCGTTGATCTGCGGCACGTAATTCCAGATGCGGTGCAGATGCAGCCCGCGCGTGACGGTGAAGAGCCGGCGGTAGAGCTCGGCGGCCGCGGCTTCGAGGTCGAGCGTGGCGCTGGCCACGGCGAAACCGCCGAGATGTCCCTTCGCCGCGAAAAGCGTGAAGCCTTCGCGCGCCGTCACGGGCACCGCGCCTTCGAGCACTTTTTCCTCGGCCGGGCCCGCGAGCACCGGTAGCGCGACCCGCAGCGCCGGTTGGCCGGCGCTGGCTCCAATTTCGGCGGCCGCGTGACCGAAGGCGACGCGACAGGCGGGCGTGGTGGGAGGGGCGAAGGTGGCGGACGTCGGAGGCAGTGACATGCAGGGGCAGAGGACAGAGTTCGGAGAACAGAGGACGGAGGCCGGAGAACGGATATTCGCATTTTCCGTCCTCTGTCCTCTGGCGCCATGTTTGTCCCGATTTCTGCCGCGCCGTTCAACTTTTTCGTGATGTTTGCCAGCAATTTAGCCTAGGCCCGTTCGGACCGCGGTCATTGACCGGCGGCGGTTTTGTGCTACCTCTGACCCCTCATGCCGGCGAAATCCAAACGCGCCACCCGCGCCGCGACGTCCGCGAAATTCGCGTCCCCGACCCGTTCGCGCGCGCTCGCCGGCGTGGTCTTCGTCACGCGCCAGGTGCATTTCAACGCCGCGCACCGCCTGATGAATCCGTTCAAGAACCAGGCGTGGAACGAGGCGAAGTTCGGGCCGTGCAACAACCCGCACTGGCACGGGCATAACTATGTGCTCGAGGTCACGGTGAAGGGGCAGCCGGACCCGGAAACGGGCTATGTGCTCGATCTCGCCGAGCTGAAGCGGATTCTCCACGCGGCGGTCGTGGACAAATGTGACCACCGCAACCTGAACACCGACGTCGCGTTCCTTGAGGGCATCAATCCGTCGACCGAAAACCTCGTGATCGCGTTCTGGCAGCAGATCGAACCGCTGCTGCCCTCGGGCAAACTGCACCAGGTGCGGCTCTACGAGACGCCGCGCAACTTCGTCGACTATTACGGCCCCGACGTCTCCTGAATTTTTTCGCCGACCTGAAAGAGCCCCGTGGCTCCGGTTGTTATCGTCACCAACCGCCTGGTCGGCGCATCAAAAACGAACATGAGCAAACCGAAATCGATGTATCTGCACCGCTCCGCGAGCGGGGCCGCGCCGCGCATCACGCGCGCGTATGACCGGAAATTCAAGGTGACCGACCGCTATCGCGCGGGGTTGCCGGACATGATGGAGGCCGCGCACGACGCGATCCAGGGCGCGCACGTGCCGATCCAGCAGGTCGGCGTGCACAATTTCAAACTGCCGCTGAAATTTCGCACGAAGCAGGGCAAGGTGCTCACGCTCGAGGCGAGCATCACCGGCACGGTGTCGCTCGAGGCCGACCTCAAGGGCATCAACATGAGCCGCATCGTGCGCTCGTTCTACGACCACAAGGACGCGGTGTTCACCGGCGAGTGGATGGGCAAGATTCTGAACGCCTACCTGAAGAACGTGCGCAGCAAGGACGCGCGCCTGAAGGTGAGCTTCTCGTATCCGATGCTGCAGCGGAGCCTGCGCTCCGGCCTCGAGGGCTTTCAGTTCTACAACGTGGCGTTCGAAGGCGTGATGACGCGCGAGGGCGAGTATCGGCGCTTCATCCATTTCGACTTCGTCTATTCGTCGGCCTGCCCGTGCTCGGCGGAATTGTCGGAGCATGCCCGCGACACCCGCGGCGTCTACACCGTGCCGCATTCGCAGCGCAGCAAGGCGCGCGTGATCGTCGAGGAGGAGCCGGGCAAGAAAATCTGGATCGAGGACATCCAGGGGCTTTGCGCGCAGGCGCTGCAAACCGAGACGCAGGTCATGGTGAAGCGCGAGGACGAGCAGGCGTTCGCCGAGCTCAACGGCGCGCACCTGAAATTCGTGGAGGACGCGGCGCGGCTGCTCTACAAGGCGTTCGACGCCGACAAGCGCATCCGCGACTTCCGCATCGCCTGCTCGCACCTGGAGTCGCTGCACTCGCACGACGCGGTCAGCGTGATCTGCAAAGGCGCGAAATGCGGCTTCATGGCCGACTTCATGGATTTCGGCTCCTTGGTGTGCTGACGGCAAATCGCGGAGGCGCGGAAGGGCGGAAGCGCGGAAAAAACCTGTGACTTGGTTCGCGTTTCCGCTCTTCTGCGTTTCCGCGATTAACCCATGAAACCTGTCGTCCTCATCACCGGCGCCTCGCAAGGCATCGGGGCCGCGATCGCGAAAGTTTTCGCGCAGGAAATCCGCGGCGTGCGCCTCGCGCTCGTGGCGCGGAACGAGAAGAACCTCGCCGCCGTCGCGCGCGCATGCGCGAAACTCGGAGCGACGACGGCGACGTTTGGCTGCGACGTGAGCGAGGAGGCGGCCGTCACCGCGATGGCCGCGGCGGTGAAGAAGCGCTTCGGCGCGGTTGAGGTGCTGATCAACAACGCCGGCAAGTTCGCCGGTGCGCCGTTCACCGAGATGAGCGTGGCGCAGTTCGACGAACTATTCGCGGTGAATCTCCGCAGCGTATTTCTGGTGTCGCGCGCGTTTGCGCCGGCGATGATTCGGCGTGGCCGCGGCGATATCTTCAACATGAGCTCGATCGCCGCGCTCATCGCGTATCCCGGCGGCGCCGGCTATTCGCCGGCGAAAGCCGCGGTCGCCAGCCTGAGCCAGATCATGCGCGCCGAGCTGCGCGACAAAGGCGTGCGCGTGTGCTGCGTTTTCCCCGGCGCCACGTGGTCGCCGTCGTGGGAAAGTAGCGGCGTGAAACCCGAGCGCATCATGCCCGCGGCGGATGTCGCGCGCGCGTTCTTCGACGTCTACCGGCTTTCTCGAAACACGGTGGTCGAGGAGATTGTGCTCCGGCCGCAGCGCGGGGATCTCTAAATTAACCGCAAAGAACGCAAAGAAAGCAAAAGCGGCGAGGGATTGATCTCTGCGCTCTTTGCGTTCTTTGCGGTTAAACCCGCCTTGGCCTATTTCCAGATCAACGACGCATCGATCGACTTGATCGTCGGACGACCGGACAGCGCCATCGCCATCTCGAGTTCGCGGCGGAGGATCGTGATCACGTGCGCGACGCCTTCGGCGCCTTGCGCGGTGAGGCCATAAACGGCGGGGCGGCCGATGAGCACCGCCGTCGCACCGAGCGCGAGCGCTTTCATGATGTCGGTGCCGCGACGGATGCCGCCGTCGACGAGCACGGGCACGCGGCCGCGGACTTTTGCGACGACTTCCGGGAGCGCGTCGATCGTGGCCGGCGCGGTGTCGAGATTGCGCGCGCCGTGATTCGAGACGATGATGCCCGCGACGCCCATGCCGGCGGCGCGATCGGCGTCATCGGGGTTGAGAATGCCCTTGAGGAAAAGCGGCATCTTCGTGATCGAGCGCAGCCAATCGATGTCCTTCCAACTGAGCGTGGGATCGAGGATTGCGCTGAAGATGCTCGACTCCGTCGGACGGTGCGCGCCGGTCGCGCCGGCGAGGCCGCGCAAATTCGCGCGCTCCACGCCCGGCGGCAGTGCGAAGTGGCCGCGCAATTCGCGATAACGCGGCCCGAGCACCGGTGTGTCGACGGTGAGGACGAGCGCTTCGCAGCCCGCGGCCTCGGCGCGTTTCACCATGCCCGCGGTGAACTCGCGGTTCGGCTGCACGTAGAGTTGGAACCACACCGGCTTCGTCGCGGCCTTCGCGATGTCCTCGATCGAAAACGTCGACGAGGAACTCGCCACCATCGTCGTGTCGGCCGCGCCCGCGCCGCGCACGGTGGCGATTTCGCCTTCGGGGTGGAAAAGTTTATGATAGGCCGTCGGCGCGATCAGAATCGGGAAGGCATGCTCGCGGCCCAGCAGCGTGACGCGCGTGTCGAGCTTCGAGACATCGTGCAGCACGCGCGGTTTGAGCCGCAGCTTCTGATACGACTCGGTGTTCCAGCGCAGCGTCAGCTCGTCGGCGGCGGCGCCGGAAATGTAGTCCCACGCCATCGGCGTGGCCGCGGCCTTCGCGGCGCGCTCGAAATCCGGGACGTCGAAGAGTTCGCCGGGAGAAGGGGGAGTGGACATGGGCGGAGAAGACGCGGCGGCTTCGGCCGCGAGAGCGGTTTGGGCGAGTAGAGAACTACCGGCGACGGCGCTCGCGGTGCGCAGCAGGTCACGACGGGTAAGACTCATGACAGGCCGCAGGTCTGGCAGAATGCGCGAAGGCTGCCAGCCGATTTCGCGCTCAGAGCAAGGTCGCCTGCGCGTCGCTCGCCGGCTTGAGACCGACGGCGGTGTAGCCCTTCGCGGTCAACACGCGGCCCTGCGGCGTGCGTTGCAGATAACCTTCCTGGATCAGAAACGGCTCGTGCACTTCCTCGAGCGTCTCGGCTTCTTCGGCGACCGCGACGGCGATCGTGCTCATGCCGACGGGCCCGCCGCGATAATTCTCGGCCATGACGCGCAGCATGCGCTTGTCCATTTCGTCGAGGCCGGCGGCGTCGATTTCCAACAACTCGAGCGCGCGCGCGGCGACGTCCTGCGTGACGCGGCCTTGGGCGCGTTCCTGCGCGAAGTCGCGGACGAAGTTGATCAGGTTGTTCGCGACGCGCGGCGTGCCGCGGGAGCGCGAGGCGATTTCCTTCGCGCCGCTTTCGTCTATCTGCACGTGCAACAGCCCGCAGCTCCGCCGCACAATCGTCTCGAGCGTCGCGCGATCGTAGTAATCGAGCCGCGTCTGCAACGTGAACCGCGAGCGCAGCGGCGCCGTGAGCAGGCCGCTGCGCGTGGTGGCGCCGACGAGCGTGAAGCGCGGGATCGAGAGCCGCACGCTGCGCGCGTTCGGGCCCTGATCGATCATGATATCGAGCCGGAAGTCCTCCATCGCCGAGTAGAGATACTCCTCGACCGTCTTCGGAATGCGGTGGATTTCGTCGATGAAGAGGATGTCGCCCTCCTCGAGATTCGTGAGCAGCCCCGCGAGATCGCCGGCCTTTTCGATCACCGGCCCCGACGTCACGCGCACGTTGCGCCCGAGCTCGTGACCGAGGATGAACGCGAGCGTGGTCTTGCCGAGGCCTGGCGGGCCCGAGAGCAGAATGTGGTTCAACGCCTCGCCGCGTTTCTTCGCCGCGCCGACCATGACCTGCAGCCGCTCGACGGTCTTCGGTTGCCCGGTGAAATCGGCAAACGTCAGCGGTCGCAGCGCGGCTTCCGCCTGCGACACGGGCGCCGCGAGCGCGGTGGTGATGAAGCCGAGACCTTTCTTTGATTCCGAAGCCATGAAACTAAGCGCGAAGACGCCAAGATGGCGAAGGTTCGCTAAGGAGGAAACAGGGTTTTGTGGGATAACGCACTTTGCGAACCTTTGCGTTACTTCGCGCCTTTGCGCTTAGGCCTTCCACTCGACCTCGGCGCCCAAGCTGCGGAGATTTTCCACGAAGTTGGGATGCGCGCGCTTGATCGTGTCGGCCGTGCGGACGACGGAGCGGCCCTCGATGCTGGCGGCGACCATGTAGAGGCCGACCGCGGCGCGGATGATGTAGGGCGCGTCGACGGTGGCCGCGCGCAGCGGACGATCGCCGAAGATGATCACGCGATGTGGATCGCTCACGACGACGTGCGCGCCGAATTTCGAGAGCTCCGGCATCCAAGTGAAGCCGCCCTCGTAGACCTTGTTCCAAAACTGAATCGCACCTTTCGCGCGCACCGAGAGCGCGATCATGCAGGGCAGGAGGTCGACGGGAAAATACGGCCAGGGCGCGGCCTCGATTTTCGGCAGCAGGTTCGTGGTGAACGGCGCCTCGATCTCGAGCTTCTGCTTTTTCCGCACGATCGCGGTGTCGCCCTGGTGCTCGATCTTCACGCCGAGTTTTTCGAACGCGCGGCCGATCAGGTCGAAGTGGTGCGGCAGTGAGTGCTTCACCTTCACTTCGCCGCCGGTGATGGCCCCGAGCGCGAGGAAGGTCACGACTTCGTGGTAGTCGGTGTTGATCGCGAAGGTGCCGCCGCGAAGTTTTTCCACGCCCTCGACGACGAGCTTGCTCGTGCCGATGCCGGCGATCTTCGCGCCCATCTGCACCAGCACTTCGCAGAGGTCCTGCACGTGCGGCTCGCTGGCGGCGTTCATCAGCGTCGATTCGCCGTCGGCGAGCGCGGCCGCCATCACAAAGTTTTCCGTGGCCGTGACCGACATGTAGTCGGGCCAGTGGCGGGCGCCGGAGAATTTCTTCGCGAGGCGCATGGTGAGATCGCCATTGTGGGCGATCTTCGCGCCGAGTTTCTCGAGGATCTCGAGATGCGGATCGAGCTCGCGAATGCCGAGCGAGCAACCCTTCGCGTTCGAGGGGATGGAGATTTTCTTCATCCGCTGCAGCAGCGGCGCGAAGAGCAGCACCGACGAGCGCATGCCGGAGGGCAGTTCGCCGTCGAGCTGGCGCGCGTCAAAGGCCGAGTGGTCGATGTCCATCGTGCCCGCGACCTTGTCCCAGGAAATCTTCGAGCCCTGCTCGGTGAAGAACGTGACGAGCTTGTCGACGTCGGTGATCGCCGGGACGTTCGTGAGGCGCACGGGCTCGTCGGTGAGCAGCGAGGCGCAGAGGATGGGCAACATCGAGTTCTTGTTGCCCGACGGCGTGATCGTGCCGGAGAGAGGCTTGCCGCCGTTGACGATGAGATCGGCCACGTTCGGACCAGTTGAGAGGTGAAAGGTGAAAGTTGAAAGTCCGAGCCCGCCAGCGTCGGACGAAGCGAAAAACAAAAAGGCGTCCGCGGAAACGGACGCCTTTGAACTGCGCGCCTTGCGGCACGCGTTGGCAATTTTTTTCTGGCTAAGAACGCATCAAATCCGCCGGCGGCGGACTAGATTGCGCCGCCGCCCTGCTGGCCTTCGGGGCGTGGGCCGCGATCGCCGCCGCCGCCGCCGTCGCCGCGATAACGACCGCGACCGCCGCGGCGGCGCCGCCGCCGACCGCCGTGGTCGCCGCCTTCACCGCGGCCTTCGCCGCCGCCAAAGGAGCGTTGTTCGCCGCCGGCCTGGCCTTCGGGACGGGGACCGCGATTTTCGTCGCGATAGCCGCCACCGCCGCCGTGACCGCCGCGTCCGCGACCGCCCCGGTGGCGCCGCTGGCCGTCGTGTCCGCGATCGCCTTCCCGGCGACTGTCGCCGCCTTCGCGGCCGCCGCCGGCTTGGGGCGCTGCCTCGGACTTGCCGCCGAAGAGGCCCTTCAGCCAGCCGAAGAAGCCGCCCGATTTCTTGGGGGCATCGGGCTGCGGAGCGCGTTCGCGATAAGGTTGATTCGTGCGCGGCTCGAACTGCCGCTCGCCTTCACGGCGCGGCTCGCGCGGTTCGAACGGCCGGCTTTCGCGGCCCTCGCGATTTTCGCGCGGCTCGCGATGCTCGCGACCCTCGAAGGAGCGTTCGCGACGCTCGCCGCGTTCACCACCGCGGTCGTTGCGCTCGCCCCGTTCGCTGCGTTCGCCCCGCTCGGGACGGAACGTCGACCGCTCCTCGCGGCGCGGTTGCGCGGGCGCGGTGGGCGCGGCACCCGCATTGGCGCCGGGCGTCTCCCAGCTCACCGACGGGCGACGCGCGTTTTCGGGCGGGAGAATGTTGAGCTCCGCCTTTTCCTGCGAGGCGACCGGCTGGGCCGGTGCGTCGATGCGATCGGAGCCGCGCGGCGCCACCGCGACGGGTGCGGGCGGCTGCGGGGTCGTCGCCTGAATGGTGGCGGACATCGTGTTCTCGGGCGTGACAGGGGCGGCCTGCAGCGTGGGAGCAGGCTCGTTGGCGGGAGGCGCGCTCACCACGGTGGTTTCACCGGTGAACGGATTCTTGTATTCGCTCTGAGGCTTGATGACCTCGAGGGCGGTGGGCTTGTAGCCGCCGGGGGCCGTCGGAGCGGCGCTGGGGGCGGGCTGGGCGGGCCGTTTGCCGCGGGCCAAGCCGGAGCCGCGCGAGGCGCCGAAAGCGGCGGCCGGCGGGCTGGCGGGCAAGTCGGCGGCGGCCGGAGCGGCCTCGCCGGACTTTTCGTTATCTGGCATTTGTGTGGTGGTTTGGGAAGCGGCGCTCATCCCGCGAGCGGGAGGGCGACCGAGTTATTATCATGCCGCCGGAACGCGGAGGGCGCTCGACGGGCGGATGAAAGGCTGCACCTTCGTCCTGCTCGTCCCGGGGAGCAACTGTAAAAACGGGCACGAGGGTCGAGGGCGAGGGACCAGGAAAGGCTCCGGGTCGTCGTGGTCTTTATGGGAGAGCGTGGTTTTTCGCTCTCGACGTTTCCCTCGACCGTCTTGCGCCTTGCCACGAGCCACTGCGCGCGCTCAGCGTGCGGGCCATGGACAAGCTCGAGGAGATTTTCGCGATGCAGGACGCCTTGAACCGCCGCATCGGAGTGAACCTGCCGCCGCCGACGGACGAGGAAAAGGCCAAGTGGATCCTCAACTACACGCGCGCCATGCAGCAGGAGACGGCCGAGTTGATCGATTCCGTGCCGTGGAAGTGGTGGGCGAAATACCAGAAATTCGACGAGCAGAACGCCAAGGTCGAAGTCGTCGATCTCTTCCACTTCCTCGTCTCGCTCGCGCAGACGCTCGGCATGAGCGCCGACGACGTTTACCAGGCGTATCTCAAGAAGAACGCGGTGAATCACCAGCGCCAGGAATCCGGCTACGTCAAAAAGGACGAAGCCGACTCCAAACATATTTGAGCGCGGGCGCGCTCGAGCGTGATTGGTGACTGGTGATTGGAGAGTGGGAAACGGACGGCCCGAGCAGTCCCAGTCTTCAGTCACCGATCTCCCATCACCACTACGGAACGTCAGCGCGAAACGACAAATGCAGCCGTCACGTCGACTGCCGTCTGCCCGTTCTCCACGACCATCGCGCGCAGCTTGAGCTTCGCTTTGCCGTAGCGGGTGAGCGCTTCCTTGAACTCCGCGACCGCCGCCTGCGCGGGCCGCTCGCAAATCGCGCGGAGGTCGCCGAGCACCGGACGGCGATACGCCGCGCGGCTTTCCTTCACGACGATGCTCCACTCGGCCTTTTCCGCGCCCTTCTCGTTTTTCATCAGCTCCCACACGACGCCGTAACCGGCGAGGGTCGCGAGCGAAACGAGGCTGCCGCCAAACGCCGTGTTGAGCGAATTCTTGTTCTGCTCCTTCGGCGCGCGCAGCACCAGCGAACGGTCGTCGCTCACCTCCACGCCGACGCCCATTGCCTTCGCAAGCGGGATCATCTCGTGCAGGAACAATTCAAGCGCTGGGACCTTGACCGATTTCACTTCCGGCCAAGTTGGAGGGTTTTTTCCGGTGCGTCAAAGCCTCTGCTGGCGAATGCTTTTTTGTAAAAACCCGCCTTCAGATTGACCCGTTTCGGCCGACGCGCTGACTCGGCGTCGTGCTCGCGCCCGGCCAGAAACTCAACACCGACTTCACTTTGAAGGTCGTCGACGCCACCGGCCGCCGCGAGGTGAAGTTCGGCGATTTGCTGACGCGCCGCGCCCTCGTCTCGGTTCACATGCGTAACAATACGCCCACCTGCGACGCGCAAACGGATGCGGTCGTCGCGGCGGCAGCGGAACTCGATCGCGCCGGCTACAATGTGATCGCACTGAGTCGCGACACCTGCGGCTCGCATCAGCGTTTTGCGGCAGCGAAGGGCATCCGGTTCACGCTCGCGAGCGATCCGGAGGATCGGTTCGGCCGCGCGGCGGACGCGATCGTCGAGAAATCGATGTATGGCCGGACATTCCACGGTCCGAAGCGCTCGGTGTGGGTGCTCGAGCGCGACGGCACGGTGCTGGCCGTGCTCGACCTGATCGAACCGAAGAAGCTCACGGAGCAACTCCGCGCGCTCATCAAATCGCTGTAAGTTGCTCGCCGCGCTGCGGCGCCGACGCGATTCTTGGAACTCTCCTTGCGAGGGCGTCGTCACTGCCCTCACTCCGCGCATGTCAAATTCTCCGATGGGTCGTCGCTGGTTGTTTGGGCTCGCCGCACTCGTGGTCGCGGCGCTGCTGTGGCTTGCGCCGCGCCGCTCCGTGGTCACGACCGCGCGACCCGCGTCGGAGAAGTCGCACGCGTCCCGCGAGTCCGCCGCGACTCATCGTGCGGACGCTGGGGAAAAGGGCGTCGACATCGCCGCGCCAACTTCCCGCCTCGCGCTGTTCACCTACGTCACGCCGGCCAACGCCGCGGCGCTCGATGAAGCACTCCCGGCGCCGGCGCGCGCGATTCGCTACGTGCGGCTCAATCAGGACCTGATTCGCGGCAAGCGCTCCGCGTTCTGGCAACCGGCCGGCCAAGGTCGCGTCGAGCTGCCGCTGCCGGATGGCAGCGCGGTGTCCGTCGTGATCGAAAGCAGCGAGATGCTGGGCGCCGATCGCTTCACCAGCAGTGGACACGTTGCCGGTCATCCGGAGAGCCGCGCGATTTTCTCCTACAACGCCGGTTTCCTCCACGCGTCGATCGAGGACGCTGCGCTCGGCCGCTTCGCGTTGCGCGCGGCGACGGAGGAGTTTTCCCAATTCTACGCGATCGATCCCTCGCTGCTCGCCCCGTGCGGTGGCGGCCTCACGCCCACGCCGGAGGAAAAAATGAAAGCGCTCGCAGCCGCGCGCCAGGCGAAGTCGGCCGCGCTCGTGTCCGGCGGCGACGTCGCGCCGGTTGAGCCAGGCATCGCGGCCGCCGAAAATCCGCAGCGCTCCGAGGTGCACGTGATGATGTGCTACACGCCGGCGGTGCTTTCGACCTTGAGCGGCTCCGCGCGCACCGCGGCGCTCCAGAGCGCATTCGATCTCTCGATCGCGAAGACGAACGACGCGTTCGCCGCGAGTCTCATCACCGCGCGCGTGAAGCTGGTGAAGATCTATGAGACGACTTATGCGTCGGACGGCCCGTCGACGACGCTCGTGTCCGGCCTGCAGGACGCGGCGTTGCGCGCGATCTACAACACGACGGATGGCCGCATGGACGACGTGCACGCCGTGCGCGATCAGGTCGGCGCCGACATCGTGTTCCTCGCGCTCAACCGTCGCGACACCTCGAGCATCGGCGTGAGCTACGTGCTCGAGTCGCCCTCGATCACCAACGACGCCGTCGGCTCGAATTACAACGCGCTCTTCGCCTTCGGTGTCGTCGAGTATGCGTCGATCACCGGCACCAACGTCGTGCCGCATGAACTCGGCCACGTCTTCGGCTGCGTGCACGATCGCGACAACTCGCCGCTCGATGCCAACGGCCAGCCGAGTCCCGGCGCCTACAGTTACAGCTTCGGCTACCGTTTCCGCGGCGAGGACAACCGCGAGTATCACGACATCATGGCCTATCCGCCGGGCATCGAACTGAGTTATTTCTCGACGCCGAAGGTGATCGCGGTCGCCCCCGTGAATCGCGCCGTGGGCGTCGCCGCCGGCCAGCCGGGCGAAGCCGACACCGCGCGCACCATCGAGCAAACGGCCTTCGAAGTCGCGTCGTATCGCCTGCAGACGCAGGCCGCGGTGAATCCCGGCACGCTCATCAACGTGTCCACCCGCGCCTACATCGGCACCGGCGATCAAGTGCTCATCGGTGGCTTCGTCATTTCGGGCACCGCGCCGAAAAAAGTGCTCGTGCGGGGCGCCGGTCCCGCGCTGCTCGACTACGGCGTGAGCAACGCGCTCTCGAATCCCATGCTCCGGCTCGTCAGCGGCAACAACGAGATGGCGCACAACAACGACTGGGGCGCGCCGGAAATCGGCGGCACCGCGGCGGAAATCGCGGCGGCCGGCGACGCTGTGGGCGCGTTTCGTTTTCCCGCCGGCAGCAGCGATGCGGCCGTCCTCACCTCGCTCATGCCCGGCGCCTACACCGCGATCGTCGAAGGCGTGAATAACGCGACCGGCACCGGGCTCGTCGAGGTTTACGATATCGATCGCGGCGCGAACAAATTGATCAACCTCTCCACGCGCGGCTACGCGGATCGCAACGGCCGCGAAATGGTCGGCGGCTTCAGCGTGCAGGGCGCCGCCGGCACGACCAAGCGCGTGCTCGTGCGCGTGCTCGGGCCGACGCTCGAGCGCGACTTCGCCATGACCGGCACGCTGGACGATCCGTTTCTCGAAGTGCACGACGCCAACGGCGCGCTGGTTTTTGCCAACGACGATTGGAGCACCGGCGCCGAGGGCGGGCCGAGCCTCGCCAACGACTTCAAGCCGAGCGTCACCTACTACAGCGAAAAACAAATCGCCGCGACCGGCCTCGCGCCGAAAAACCGCCGCGAGCCGTGCGCGATGCTCGATCTCGCGCCGGGCAATTACACCGTGATCGCGAAACCGTTCGAGTTGCGCGACGCCAACCCCGAGCTCGACCAGCCGGCGAAGCCCGGCGTCGCCATCATCGAGGTCTACGAGATCAATCCGTAAGGGACACTCGGAGGGCCAAACGCTCACGCGTTCGGCTACCAGCTGAGCGCCGAGCAAGGTAGCCGAAGCCATGAGGCTTTGGCCGGAGCGGCGGCGTTGCATCCTGCAACGCTGACACGTTTTCCATTTGCGCGCGGGACGTTTTGGGTGACGGTGGCGCCGTCTAGCGCGAACTCGATCGCGACCGGACATCTACAATCCAACCCTCCGCTTCGGACCACGAGGCTTCATCGCCATGCGACAAGCACCCACGTCCCCCACCGCCTGCCGTCAGGTTTTCCGTTGCCGGGAAACTGCTCGGCCCCGGTGAAGACCATCCTCGATTTCTCGCGCGCGAAGCGCGAATCCCAGCCGATCGTGATGCTGGCCGCCTACGACGCGCAGATGGCGCGCATCGTGGCCGCGAGCGAAGCCGACTGCATCCTCGTCGGCGACAGCGTCGCGATGGTCCTGCACGGATTTCCGTCCACGGTCCACGCCACGCTCGACATGATGTGCACGCACGTCGCCGCGGTGCGGCGCGGCGCGCCCGAGATGGTCGTCGTCGCCGATCTGCCGTTTCTCTCGGTGCGTCGCGGCGTCATCGCGGCCACCGACGCCGCGGGTGCGCTCATGCAAGCCGGCGCGACCGCGGTGAAACTCGAGGGCGTGAGCGGCCACGAAGACGTGATCGCGCATCTCGTCGAAAGCGGCATTCCCGTGATGGGCCACCTCGGCCTCACGCCGCAATCGGTCAATCAGCTCGGCGGTTATCGCCTGCAGG
>JADMIO010690498.1_pt1 | contig 14730 bp, 11 predicted proteins | sample 8958161 | NCBI WGS metagenome assembly JADMIO01 (sample SAMN16585339, study PRJNA669376) | soil metagenome | isolation source: Crop rotation soil | place: USA: Cullars Rotation, Alabama | collected 2011 | reverse complement strand
CGGGCCGCTGAGCGGTCCGAAACCGCGGACTGCCCTCTTTCCACACCGTTCGGGCTGAGCCTGTCGAAGCCCTTCCCTTTTTCGGGAAAGGAAGGAAGGTAGGGCCTTCGACGGGCTCAGGCCGAACGGTCGGGTCGGCGCGCAGGGGAGGCGGCATGGCGGACAATAACGCGCTCTGGAATCCCGACCTCGCCCCGACCGGGCCGGAGCAGCGCACCTGGGCCTGGTATCATTTCGCGGCGCTCTGGGTGGGGATGATCGTCGCGGTGCCGGGCTGGATGCTCGCCGCCGGCCTGGTCGAGCAGGGCATGTCGGCCGGCGAGGCCGCCTTCACCGTCCTCCTCGGCAATGTCGTCGTGCTGGTGCCGCTGCTGCTGATCGGCCATGCCGGCGCCCGCTACGGCATTCCCTATGCGGTGCTGGTGCGCGCCTCGTTCGGCACGGTCGGGGCGCGGCTGCCGGCGTTGATGCGGGCGCTGGTCGCCTGCGGCTGGTACGGCATCCAGACCTGGGTCGGCGGCGAGGCGCTTCTGACCCTGCTCGGCGTGATGATCGGCGCCGATTTGAAGGGCCCGGCCCTGCCTCTGCTCGGTATCGGCCCCGGCCAGCTCGTCTCCTTCCTCGTCTTCTGGGCGCTGCAGCTGTTCTTCGTGCGCAAGGGCCTCTTGACCATCCGCCGGCTCGAAACTTGGACCGCGCCCGCCAAGATCCTGATCTGCGCCGCCCTCGTCTGGTGGGCGGTCGACCGCGCCGGCGGGGTCGGCCCGGTCTTCGCCGCGCCCTCCGCCTTCGCGCCCGGCGGCGCGAAGGAAGGCCAGTTCTGGCTGGTCTTCTGGCCGGCGCTGACCGCGATGGTCGGCTATTGGGCGACGCTGGCGCTCAACATCCCCGATTTCACCCGCTTCGCGCGCAGCCAGAAGGACCAGGCGATCGGCCAGGCGATCGGGCTGCCGCCGATGATGGGCCTGATCGCGCTCGCCAGCGTGGTCGTCACCAGCGCAACGGTGGTGATCTACGGCCGGGCGATCTGGGACCCGGTCGCGCTAGCGGGCACGATGACCGGCCCGTTCGTCCTCCTCGGCCTGATTGTCATCAGCGTCGACACCGTGTCGTGCAACATCGCCGCCAATCTGGTCTCGTCGGCCTACGATTTCTCGTCGCTGTGGCCGGCGAAAATCTCCTACCGGACCGGCGGCATGATCACCGCGGCGATCGGCGTCCTGATCATGCCCTGGCAGCTGCTCGCCTCGACCGGCGGCTACATCTTCGTCTGGCTGGCCGGCTACAGCGCCCTCTTGGGCCCGATCGCCGGCATCATGATCGCCGATTACTGGCTGATCCGCCGCACCGGGCTCGACCTCGACTGGCTCTACCGGATGGACGGGCCCTATCGCTATCGCGGCGGCTGGAACCCGGCCGCCCTGCTCGCCTTCGCCGCCGGCGTGCTGCCCAATTTGCCCGGCTTCCTGAAAACCGCCGCACCCGGCGCCTTCGCCTGGATCGGCCCCGCCTGGGCCGCCGCCTACGCCTATGCCTGGTTCATCGGCCTGGCGATCGCGCTGCTTGTCTATGCGGGGCTGATGTGGCGCCGCCGCTCGGAGGCTCAGGCGGCGTCCTCGGCCTTTTCGGCATAGACCCGGACCGGATCACGGCGGCCCTCGACCACGTCCTTGTCGATCAGCACCTCGTCGACCCCGTCCATCGAGGGCAGGTCGAACATCGTGTCGAGGAGGATATTCTCCATGATCGAGCGGAGGCCGCGGGCGCCGGTCTTGCGCTCGATCGCCTTCTTGGCGGTGGCGACCAGCGCGTCGTCGGTATAGGTGAGCTTGACGTCCTCCATGTCGAACAGCTTCTGATACTGTTTGACGAGGGCGTTCTTGGGCTCCTGCAGGATTTTCACGAGCGCCTCGGTGTCGAGGTCCTCGAGCGTCGCGATCACCGGCAGGCGGCCGACGAATTCCGGGATCAGGCCGAACTTCAGCAGATCCTCGGGCTCGGTGTGGCGCAGGACCTCGCCGGCGCGCCGCTCGTCGGGCGCAGCGACATGGGCGCCGAAGCCGATCGACTTGCCCTCGAGCCGGTCGCCGATGATCTTCTCGAGGCCGGCGAAGGCGCCGCCGCAGATAAAGAGGATGTTGGTCGTGTCGACCTGGAGAAATTCCTGCTGGGGATGCTTGCGGCCGCCCTGCGGCGGGACGCTCGCGGTGGTCCCCTCCATCAGCTTAAGCAGCGCCTGCTGGACGCCCTCGCCGGAAACGTCGCGGGTGATCGAGGGGTTGTCGGACTTGCGGCTGATCTTGTCGATCTCGTCGATATAGACGATGCCGCGCTGCGCCCGCTCGACATTGTAGTCGGACGCCTGCAGCAGCTTCAGGATGATGTTCTCGACGTCCTCGCCGACATAGCCCGCTTCGGTCAGAGTCGTCGCGTCGGCCATGGTGAACGGCACGTCGAGGATCCGCGCCAGCGTCTGGGCGAGCAAAGTCTTGCCGCAGCCGGTCGGCCCGACCAGCAATATGTTCGACTTGGCGAGCTCGACGTCCGCCCCTTTGGCGCCATGGGCGAGGCGCTTGTAATGGTTGTGGACGGCGACCGAGAGCACGCGCTTGGCGTGGTTCTGGCCGATCACATAATCGTCGAGCACCTTGCAGATCTCGGCCGGCGTCGGCACGCCGTCGCGGGTCTTGACCAGCGCCGACTTGGTCTCCTCGCGGATGATGTCGTTGCACAGCTCGACGCATTCGTCGCAGATGAACACGGTCGGCCCGGCGATCAGCTTCCTGACCTCGTGCTGCGATTTGCCGCAGAACGAGCAGTAGAGGGTGCTCTTGCTGTCGCCGCCTTGCAATTTGGTCATACACTCCTGCGGGGGCGGCAAAGCCCCCTTCCCTCGTTACAGCCCGCCATCCTGACGGCAAACTTACCGCAGGACAATGGTGTAATCGTTAAGACAGCGATGTGGCCCTTGCGGGCGGCGGCGACAAGGGACGGTCGTGAAACGCGCTCAGGCCGCCTTCGCCGCGCCCTCCTCCGCCGGTGCCGGGCGCTTCTCGAACACCTCGTCGACCAGGCCAAACGCCTTCGCCTCGTCGGCGGAGAAGAATTTGTCGCGTTCGACGTTCTTCTCGATCTCCTCGATCGGCTGGCCGGTATATTGCGCCATCAGCTCGTTCATCCGGTGGCGGATGCGCAAGATCTCCTTGGCCTGGATCTCGATGTCGCTGGCCATGCCCTGGGCGCCGCCCGAGGGCTGGTGGATCATGATCCGGGCGTTGTTGAGCGCGACCCGCATGCCGGGCTCGCCGGCGGAGAGCAGGAAGGCGCCCATCGAGGCGGCCTGGCCGATGCAGACGGTGCCGACCTTGGGGCGGATATATTGCATCGTGTCGTGGATCGCCATGCCCGCCGTCACCACCCCGCCCGGCGAGTTGATGTACATGAAGATGTCCTTCTTGGGGTTCTCGCTCTCCAGATAGAGCAATTGGGCGGTGACGAGGGTCGCCATATGGTCCTCGACGCCGCCGGTGACGAACACGATCCGCTCCCTCAACAGCCGCGAATAGATGTCGAAGCTGCGCTCGCCGCGGTTCGACTGCTCGATGACGATGGGAACGAGCTGGGCGATGATGTCCTGATGGTCCATGGCGGCGGGCGGGTCCTGCTGGAGTGGGTGCTGAAGGCTACATGGGACGGGAGGGGGGCGGTGTTCAAGCCCCCGCCTTGCGGCGGCCGCCACCGCGGTCCATGCTGCCGGATCAGCGCAGGTGCTGCGGCAGGCCGTCGGCGATGTCGTAATAATCGCCCTTGTCGGCGGTGAAGATGTGAATGGCGAGGCGGGTCCCGGTCGGCGCCTCGAACGCGCCCATCGCCACCCCGATCGTGTCGCGGCCGACCGGGTCCCAGAACAGCACCGAGCCGCACACCGAACAGAAGCCGCGCCGCACCTTCTCCGAGGACTGGAACCAGCTGAGCTTCTCCTCGCCTTCGACGGCGAGCGCCGAGCGCGGCACGTCGGTCGAGGCCCAGACATGGCCCGACCAGCGCCGGCACTGGGTGCAATGGCAGGCATCGGGCCCGGCCAGTTCGACCGCGACCGCGAAGGCGACAGCGCCGCACAGGCAGGATCCTCTGGGCATTCGCGCGCCTTCGCTTCCGGCAGGCAAAGGGGACAGGCAATGCATGCCTGTCCCCGGCCCGTCTACATCCTGAACGTCACCCGGCCGTAGAAGAAGGTCCCCGGCACGTCGTAGGTCGTCGGATCCATATTGTTGAGGCCGCAGCTGACGCAGGGCGGCGGATCGACGTTGAACAGATTGTTGGCGCCGACCGCGAAGCCGAAGCCGTGCAGGAAGCTCGGGTTCCAGCGCAGCTGGATGTCGGTGTAGAAGCGCGAATTGAGGTGATTGCCGTTGCCCTCGTCGACCCCCGAAATATAGCGGCCGGTCAAGGACGCGCCGAAATCGTTGAGCGTCCAGTCGATGATCCCGGTCGACTTGAACTTGGGGAAGGCCTGGTCGGGATTGCCCTGCTCGGTGCCCTCGCGGTCGATGGTGGTGGAGCCCACCGTCGCCGGCACCGTCACCCGGTAGTTGAACAGAAAGTTAGAGGTCCAGAACAGGCCGAACTGGCCGGCCGGGCCGGTACCGGTGCGGAAGTTGACGGTGAGGTCGACCCCGTCGGTCTCGATCGAGCCGATATTCTGGAGGAGGCCGCGGATCTGGGTGACCTGGCCCGAGGCGGAGCGGTCGATCGCCGCGCAGGACAGCGCGTCGCCGTTCTGGGCGCAGCGGCCGAGCAGGGTGCCGGCGTCGATCGCGGCGATCGCGCCGTCGACGGTGATATTGTAATAATTGGCCTCGATCGACAGCCGTCGGGCGGCGAAGCTCGGCCGCCAGACCATGCCGAAGCCCCAGCTTTCCGAAGTCTCCGGGTCGAGCGCCGCGTTGCCGCCGGTGATCACCGGCAATTGCGCGTTGAGCTGGACGTAGCTGTTGTTGTTGGGAACGCCCTCCGCAACGCAATTGGCGCGGATGTTGGCGGGAGTGGCCGCGGTCATCCCCGAGCAGGGGTCGACGACCTCCTGGTCGAAGCGCGACGGGGTGCCGAACAATTCGCCGATGCTGGGGGCCCGGAAGCCTTCCGCCCAGCTGCCGCGGAAGAGCAGCTCCTCGATCGGCTGCCAGTTGACGCCGGCACTGAACGTCGTCGTCGAACCCGATGTCGAATAATCGGAATAACGGGCAGCGCCGGTCAGCTCGAGGCGATGGAAGAAGGACCGGTCGCTGAGCAAGGGCAGGCGGAGCTCGGCATAGGCCTCATCGACGTCGTAGCTCCCTGAGGTCGGCAGAGCGGGGATGTCGGAGCCGAGGCCGGCGGCGACGATCGGGTCGGGATCGAAGCGGCCGGAAAGGTCGCGATGCTCGACTCCGATCGCAATTGCAGCCGTGCCGCCGGGCAGGTCGAACAGGCCGCCGGTGAGGTTCGCCGAGAAGTCCCAGATCCGCTGCCGGCTCGAATCGCGCTGGGTGAACGCCACGTAATTCAACATGGCATCGGTGATCGACCCGGCCCCGCCGAAAATGTTGAACGGAACGCAGGGTGCGGTGCAGGCCGCGACCGGCCCGAGCGCGCGGGCGAGGTTGGCGGCGTTGATGTTGCCGTGCACCTCCTGCTCGGCGCGGTTGCGTCCCCACAGCAGGTTGATGTCCCAGTTCCACGGATGGCCGAGCATGTCGAACGAGCCGTCGAACGTGGCGGCGACATAATAAGTGTCGACGCTCTGGTTGTAGCGCCGCGGTCCGTTCTCGACGACGCGGCGGCCGATGAACGCATAATTGGGCACGTCGCCATTGGGCGTTCCGTCGAGGTTGCGGCCCGAGCGCAGGGTCCCGAACGGGTTGAACGGGTTGGTGGCGTCGATCGAGATATTGTCGAGCAGATTGCCGTTGCCGGAATCGGGGCCGACGAACAACGGCAGATGGGCCGCCTGGTTCGAGGAATTGCGCCGGTTGTAGATGGCGTGGAGGTTGAAATTGGCGCGCGGACCCAGCTCCTGGGTGAAGTTGACGAAGCCGCCATAGCGCTCGATCGGCACCTGGATGAAGTTGAACGGCGCGAAGTTGAAGCGGTCGGCGGGCGAATTGAAGTTGCGATAGTCGGCAAGCACCGGCGAGCGCCCGATCACCGGCGCGATCAGGGTCAGGTTCTGGCCGAGCACGATGAAGCGGCCGTTGGGCGTGCCCGAGCTGCACGAGGCGTCGCAGGCGGTGGCGCCCGGGGTCGGGAAGAGCGAGATCGAGCGGTCGCCCGAGCTGACCTCGTCCTGCTTCACATAATTGCCGCCGACGACGAGATGGGTGGTGCCGGTGCTGTTCGACCAGCCCCAGCTCGCCTGGTAATTCTGCGAGAAGCCGTCGCCCTCGTCGAACACGCCGAGCTGGGCCGAAGCGAGCAGCCCGTCCTGGCGGCGCCGGGTAATGATGTTGACGACGCCGGCGATCGCGTCCGAGCCGTAGATCGCCGAGGCGCTCGACTGGAGCACCTCGACCCGCTCGATCATGCTTTCCGGAATCGAATTCAAATCGACCGAGCCGGGCACGCCGCTCGCCGAGGCGCCGTTGACGTAGCGCATGCCGTCGACGAGGACGAGGACCCGCCGCGAGCCGAGATACCTAAGGTCGACCTCGGCCGCACCGGCGCCGACTCCGCCGCCGTCGGGCGGGTTGCCGAAATTGCCGCTATTGTTGAACCGACTGTTGAGCGCTCCGCCGGAGCTCGGCAGCCGCTGCAGCGCCTCGGCGGTCGAGGTCAGGCCGGTGCGGTCGAGGTCGGCGCGGTCGACGAACACGACCGGCTGCTCCTGCTGGAGCGGATCGCGGCGAATGCGCGAGCCGGTGATGACGATCGGCTGATCGCTCTGGCCGGTTGTCGCTGTGGTCTGAGCGGCCGGATCGCCCTGGGCGAGCGCGGGGCTCGGTCCCGCGGCAATGGCGGTGGCGAGCGCCAGGCTCGCGCTGCTGAACAAAGCTTTCCGAGAAACTTTCATGGCCGCAGGCTCCCCAACAGGGGCGTGCACACGAACCAATACGCGGGCCCCACCCCTACGGACTGGAAACTAGTCCCGATCAACACGGCGGGGAAAGCGCGAAAGCGGCGATCCGCCCCGAATTTCCGCCGATCGTTGCAGAAGAGTTACAATCAATCGGCGCCCGGCGCCGGCAAGCTCAGGTAATGGAGCCGCCGCACTTCGCGCCTTCCCCGGACCACCGTGTCGAGGATCAGGCCGGTGAAGAAGGAGAGGAAGGCGAGAATCATCAGGCCGGTGACCAGGATCGCGGTCGGGAAGCGGGGGACGAGGCCGGTCTGGAAATAGGTGATGGCAAGGGGCACCGCGAGGACGATGGCGAGCGTCGCGAGGAACAGCGCGAAGCTGCCGTAGAACAGCACCGGCCGCTCGATCCGGTAGAGGTGGATGATCGTCTTCAGGATCCGCCAGCCGTCGCCCCAGGTCGAAAGCTTCGAGTGCGAGCCTTCCGGCCGCGCGCCGTAGGCGGTGACGACCTCGCCGACCGGCATCGCAAGCTCGAGCGCGTGGACGCTGATCTCGGTCTCGGTCTCGAAGCCGCGCGACAGCGCCGGGAAGGATTTGGCGAAGCGGCGCGAAAAGACGCGATAGCCCGAGAAGATGTCGCTGAAGCTGCGGCCGAACAGGCTCGAGAGCAGGCCGGTGAACAATTTGTTGCCGAGCGCGTGGCCGGGCCGGTACGCCTCCTCCACCTCGGAGCGGCGCGCGCCGACGACCATGTCGAGCTGCTCGCCGATCAGCTTCCTCACCAGCTCCGGCGCAGCGCTCGCATCGTAGGTCGCGTCGCCGTCGGCCATCACATAGATGTCGGCCTCGACGTCGGCGAACATCCGCCGGACGACATGGCCCTTGCCCTGGGTCCGCTCCGAGCGGACGATGGCCCCCGCCGCGGCCGCTTCCTCGCGGGTGCGGTCGGTGCTGTTATTGTCGTAGACGTAGATCGCCGCCTCGGGCAGCGCCGCGCGGAAGCCCGCGACCGTCTGCGCGACCGCCGCCGCCTCGTTGTAGCAGGGCAGCAGGACCGCGACCCTGAGCTCCCTGATCTCGACCGGCATCCCGCCCCCTTAGGCCAATGTCAGCCTTTCTTGGCAGGCTTTTTCGCCGGAGTCTTCTTCGCCGGCTTGTCGGCGGCCGCGGCCTGCTTGGCGGCCGGCTTCTTCGCCGCCGCCTTCTTCACCTTCGGCTTTTCGCCGTGATCGTGGTCGTGGCCGCAACCGGGGCCGTGGACATGGCCCTCTTCCGCCTCGATCGCCGCTTCCAGTTCCTCGCGGCTCACGTTCCGCTCGCCGATCTCGGCGGTGCCGAACAGATAGTCGACCACCTTGTCCTCGAACAACGGCGCGCGCAGCTGCGCCTGGACCATCGCGTCGCCGCGGACATAATCGACGAACTGCTGGCGCTGCTCGGGCGGATATTGCTGGGCGGCCTGCATGATGAGCTGGTTCATCTCCTGCTGGCTGATCTGGACGTTGTTGCGCTGGCCGATCTCGGAGAGCAGCAGGCCGAGGCGGACCCGGCGCTCGGCGATCTTGCGATAGTCGCCGCGCTCGGCCTCCATCTCCTTGCGGGCCGCGGCGGGATCGTCCTCGTGGCTCGCCTCATGCTCCAGCTGCTGCCAGATCTGGCCGAACTCGGCCTCGACCATCGATTCCGGCACCGGAAAATCGTGGCTCGCGGCGAGCTGGTCGAGCAGCTGGCGCTTCATATGGGTGCGGGTGAGGCCGTTGAGCTCCTGCTCGACCTGGCCGCGCATCAGCCCGCGCAGCTGATCGATCCCTTCGAGCCCCATCGATTTGGCGAAATCGTCGTCCGCCTTCATCGCTTTGGGCACCTGGACCTCGTTGACGAGCACGTCGAACGTCGCCCGGCGGCCCTTGAGATACTGGACGTTGTAATCGTCCGGGAAGGTGACCTCGATAGTCAGCTGGTCGTTGGCCTTGGCGCCGATCAGCTGGTCCTCGAAGCCGGGGATCAGGCGCCCCGAGCCGAGCTCGACCGCCATCCCCTCGCCCTTGCCGCCCTCGAACGCCTCGCCGTCGACCTTGCCTTCGAAATCCATGTTGACGAGGTCGCCTTTGGCCGCCTTGTGCTTGGCCGGCGCCGCCTCGAAGCTGCGCTGCCCTTCCGCGAGCCGCATCACCGCCGCGTCGAGCATCGCGTCCGACGGCTCGACCTTGAGCCGCTCGATCTTCAGCCCGTCGATCTTCGCCTCGGGCACTTCGGGGAGAGCCTCCAGCTCGACGGTGACGACCGCGTCCTTGCCGACCTCGCCGCCTTCCTCGAGCGCAACCGCGGGCTGCATCGCCGGGCGGATCTTCTGTTCGCTCATCAGCTGCTGGACGCCGTCCTGGACCGCCTGCTGGAGCGCCTGCTGCTGAAGCGCGGGCCCGTGCATCTTGCGAATGAGGTTGGCGGGCACCTTGCCGGGGCGGAAGCCCGGCATGCGAACCTGCGGCGCGACCTTCTTCAGCTCCTGATCGACGCGGGCGTCGATGTCGCGGGCGGGGATGGTGATCCGGTAGGCGCGCTTCAGGCCCTCGTTCAACGTCTCGACAGTCTGCATCTCAAACCTTCATCAAATCGGCAAAGACGGGGGCGGCCGCTGGTGCGGGCGGAGGGGCTCGAACCCCCACATCTTTCGATACCAGGACCTAAACCTGGCGCGTCTACCAGTTCCGCCACGCCCGCTGAGGCCTTGGCAAGGGCGCGTCTATAGCAGCGGCGGAGGCGAGAGCAAGCGAAGTTGCCGCGGCGGCGCCACTGGTTTAGGCGTTCGGCGCTGCTTGAGCCGGAGCGAAAGGTTTTCCGTGAAATCAAGGACGTTGCTTGCGGCCTTCGCTGCTCTTTCTCTTTCTGCTTCCGGCCTCGCCCAGACCGGCGCGCCGGGCGACCCGGAATTCAGCGCCGAGGCGTTCCGCGCCCACGTCACCTTTCTCGCCGACGACCTGCTCGAGGGGCGAGAGGCGGGCACGCGCGGCTTTGACATTGCCGCCCGCTACGTCGCCAGCCAGTTCGCGGCGCTCGGCCTCACCGCGCCCGTCGACGGCGGCTGGTATCAGCCGATCGACTTCGTCGAGATCCGGATCGCCGGCACCCCCACCCTCAGCGTCGCCGGCCGTACCTTCAGCCAGGGTGAGGAGCTGGCGATGCGCGCCGGCGCCGATGCGCGACCGCTGGCGCTGGAGGCGCCGCTGGTCTTCGCCGGCTACGGGCTCGACATGCCCGCGCACGGCTTCAACGACTATCGCGGGCTCGACGTGCGCGGCAGGATCGTCGTCGTGCTCAGCGGCACGCCGGACGACATCCCGAGCGACGTCGCCGCCCATCTGAACGGCGACAAGCGGCGGATGGCGGCCGCGCGGGGCGCGGTCGGGCTGATCTCGATCCGCACTCGGGCCGAGGGCACTGCAGTGACGTGGAGCCGGGCCGTACGCGGCGGCGCTCGGCCGCTGACCACCTGGGTCGAGCCGGGCGGCGAGCCCTATTTCGACGGCGCCGGCCTAAGCTTCACCGCCACCGTCGACGACAGCGCCGCCCGCGCCTTGTTCGCCGGCGCCGTGCGCAGCCTCGATTCGGTGCTCGACGAGGCCGCCGTGGCGGGCCGGCGGCCGCGCGGTTTCGTGCTCGCCCGAACTGCCCGGGTGACCCGGCCGGCGAGCGAGGTAACGCGCTTCGCCAGCGAGAATGTGCTCGCCGTCCTGCCCGGCTCCGATCCGTCCGTCGCGAACGAATATGTGCTGCTGATGGCCCATCTCGACCATCTCGGCGTCCGCGGCGAGGGCCCCAATGACCCTGCCGGCGCCGACCGGATCAACAACGGCGCGATGGATAATGCGACGGGGATCGCCACGCTGATTGAGGTCGCCAGGGCGATGAGCCGGCCGGGCAACCGGCCGCGCCGGCCGATCCTGTTCGCCGCCGTCACCGCGGAGGAGAAAGGGCTGCTCGGCGCACAATTCCTCTCGCGCCATCCGGTCGTCGGCAACGGCCGGATCATCTCGGTGGTCAATCTCGACATGCCGATCCTGACCTACGACTTCCGGGACGTCACCGCGTTCGGCGCCGAGCATTCGACGCTGGGCCCGATCGTCGCCCGGGCGGCGGCGCGGATGGGCGTCGCAGTCTCGCCCGACCCGCTTCCCGAGGAAGGGCTGTTCACCCGCTCCGACCATTACCGCTTCGTCCAGCGGGGCGTCCCCGCCGTCTTCCTGATGACCGGCTTCGCCAATGGCGGCCGCGAGCATTTCACCGCTTTCCTCGAGCATCAATATCATCGCCCGGGCGACGATCTCTCCCAGCCGTTCGACTGGCAGACCGGCGCCCGCTTCGCCCGATTGAATTATCTGATCGCCCGCGAGATCGCCGACGGCGCCGAGCCGCCGCACTGGTATCGGGGCAGCTTCTTCGGCGACGCGTTCGGCGGCAACCAGCCGCGGGCGCCACGGCCCTAGGCTGCTTGGCGGCGCGCGGCCTCGCGGGCGTAGACCTCGCTGAGGGTGGTGAAGCGCCCGCCCAGAGTATCGCGGAAGAAGGTCAGCACCTGCTCGATCGCGGCGAGGAAGCGGGCGAGATCGTCCGCATCCCGGACATAGGGGGTATGGCCCGGCTCGAGGCTGGGGCTGTGATAGGTAAGGCTGAACAGGCGGTGGCCCCTGGCCGCCATCGCCTGGATCAGCCGGCATTGTTCGTCCGGCGGAGTCCCTTCCGGCGTCAGCCGCGAGCGGGCGACGACGCCGCTTCGGGCAAGCACGCCGGGGAGGCGCAGCCGGCCCGCGCTCGGGCTGTCGAACAACCAGCTCGCTTTCGCGCCGAGGCCCGGGACGGCGCCGAGGAAGCCGACCGTCAGCGGCACTTCGAGCAGGCCTTCGGGCAGCCAGTGCGGCCCGTCCGGACGGCCGCGGAAATCGGGGCCGCCGTCGGCGGAAAGATCGGTGTGCGGAACGAGGCTGCAATCGACCTGATAGCCGAGGTCCGCGAGCGCTCGGCCGGTGCTCGGCCCGTAGCCGTAGCGGCCCGCCTTGAACGCGGTCGGGCGGGTTCCGAAGCCGGCCTCAATCGCCTCGGTCAGCGCCGCGATCTTGGCCCGCTCGAGCTCGGGCGGAAGATTGCAATGATAGGAATTGCGGGCGGTGACCTCCTCGACATGGGGCGGGGTCACCCAGGGGTGGAGATGGGCGCCGATCTCGGCCTTGAGGCCGCGGAGGAAGGCGACCGCGGCCGGATCTGTGGCGACCGGATAGTCGACGACATAGGTAGGGACGATGCCGAGCCGATCGTAGATTTCGTGGGCGCGCGCCTGGGCCGGGATGGTGCGGGTCGAGACGTTGGCCCGCGAGAAGGGCCGCGACCAGTCGAACTCCTCCTCGGTGTCGACGACGATCAACAGCTCGGGAGTCACAGCTTGCCTCCGCGCAGCGCCGCCGAGCCGAGCTCCAGCATGCGGCACAGGGCCCAGATCGCGGTCCGCCGCACGCCCTTGAGCCGGACGGTCGTGCGGACGATGGAGCGGCGGCCGGTCCACAGGCTGTCGATCATCGGATGATCCTGCGCCGCGCAACTGTCCATCCAGGCGATCTTTGGATCGTCGAGCAGGTCGAGATTGTCGAGCTGGATCAGCACGCCGGGCGAATATTGGGCGAAGCTCTCGTCGAACGCGGTCTTGAACGAGAAGCCGCCCGGCGGGGTGAGGAAATTGACCAGCATCGCGATCGCCCGGCCGTCGAGATCGAGGCGGCGGAACTGGAGCCGGCCCGAATCCCAGGCCGCGGCGAGGGCCTCGCGGAAGAAGTGCTCGGCAGCGGCTTCGGCGGCGAGCGCGGTTCCCACCCTGCCCTTCCAGCCCGCTTGTTCGAGCGCGAGGAAGGCGTCGCACCAAGCGCCGAGCTCGGCGCCGTCGACGAGCAGCCGGGTTTCGAGCCGGCCGAGCTCGGCGAGCCGGTTGCGCTGGCGGCGAAGCTCCTTGCGCTTCTTCGAGCGGACCGCCTGCTCGTAATAAGCGGCGCTGCCGAGATCGCTGTCGAGGAAGGCGCGGAGCCGGCGGTGGACGACGGCAGCGCTGGCAAGGCCGCGATGGACCGGTCCGCCCTCTGCAAGGCGGCGCAGATGGAGGAGGCCGGGCGCCCAGTCGGCCGCGTCGAGCGCGGCGACCGCCGCCGCCCAGAAAGCGCGCTCCTCGCCCGCCGCAACCAGCGGCGTGCCGAGAAAGGCCTGGTCGTGGCACCAGTTGCGCACGAAGCGGATCGGCAGCCGGGCATAGCCGGTGGCGATCTCGACCGGCAGCAGGCCGATCAGCCGGGCGCCGCGGCGGACTTCGATCAGGCGGATGTCGCGGCCCCGCCCGATCGTTCTCAGCGAGGCGGCGACGAACCAATGTTCCGCGAAGGCATTGGGCTCGGCGGCGCATTCGGCGAGCACGGTCCATTCGGCGGCCAGGGAGTCGACGACGTCGGCGGCAATATGGATGAGCGCGCGCACCGGCGCCGGCGCGGACACGGCCTCCGCCCGGTCGGTCGGCAGTGCGATCCGGCCCAGTGAATTCATGGCTTTGCGATAGCGCGGAGAGGTAAATTTATGGTGGTCAGGCGCTTTGGAGCGCATGGTCGCGATACTGGTCGCGGAGCGCGGTCTTGAGCAGCTTGCCGGTGGCGGTATGCGGCAGGCTGTCGACGAACAGGATCTCGTCGGGCAGCCACCATTTGGCGACATGATTCCTGAGATGGTCCTGGATCTCAGCCGCCGACACGTCCGATCCCGGCTTGCGCACCACCAGCAGCAGCGGCCTTTCGTCCCATTTGGGATGCTTGACTCCGATCGCCGCCGCCTCGGCGACTCCGGCGCAGCCGACCGCCGCATTTTCGAGCTCGACCGAACTGATCCACTCGCCGCCCGACTTGATCACGTCCTTGGAACGGTCGGTGATCTGGAGTGTGCCGCAGGGGTGGATGACGGCGACGTCGCCGGTGTCGAACCAATTGCCTGCGCCGGCGCAATCTCCCTTGCCGTCCTGGAAATAGCGCCGGATCACCCAGGGCCCGCGCACCTGCAGCCGGCCCGAGCTGGCGCCGTCGCGCGGCTGCTCGCTATCGTCATCGTCGACCACGCGAAGCTCGATCCCGAACGGCACCCGGCCCTGCTTGCAGACCAGATCGACCTGCTCGTCGAAGCCCAATTGGTCCCAATCGGCGGGCGGCGAGCCGATCGTGCCGATCGGCGAGGTTTCGGTCATCCCCCAGGCGTGGCCGACCCTGATCCCCATCTTCATCAGCCGCTCGACCATCGCTCTCGGCGCCGCCGAGCCGCCGATGGTGACGATGCGCAGGTGCCCGGGCTCCTGCCCGGTCGCATCCATATGCTGGAACATCGACAGCCAGACGGTCGGCACGCCGGCCGAATGGGTGACCTTCTCCTCGTTCATCAGCTTGCAGAGCACGACCGGATCGTTGACCTGGGCGTAGACCATCTTGATCCCGGCGACGGCGCCCGCGAACGGCATTCCCCAGGCGGCGGCGTGAAACATCGGCACAATCGGCAGCGCCACCGTGCTGGGCGACAGATCGAAGCAGGCGGGCGAGACAACGGTCAGCGCGTGCTTTCCAGCACAGTGGGATCCGAAGCTTGGAATTCACGTGACTTGAAGTCGCGGC
>JADMIO011281696.1_pt1 | contig 14732 bp, 22 predicted proteins | sample 8958161 | NCBI WGS metagenome assembly JADMIO01 (sample SAMN16585339, study PRJNA669376) | soil metagenome | isolation source: Crop rotation soil | place: USA: Cullars Rotation, Alabama | collected 2011 | reverse complement strand
TGCCGCCGAGGATGCCGCCGGGGCTGCCGCCGGGGCTGCCGCCGAGGATGCCGCCGGGGCTGCCGCCGGGGCTGCCGCCGAGGATGCCGCCGAGGATGCCGCCTGGGCTGCCGCCTGTGCCGCCAGGGCTGCCACCTGGGCTACCGCCAGGGCCGCCAGGGCTGCCACCTGGGATGCATTGCAACCAACTGTCAATGAATTGCAACTCTCGGCGGTTCGCCTGCTTGAGCGCATGATTGAGTGCAAAGAGGACTAAGGAGCCGTTATGTCCACAACCAAGACCCCCCTGACCCGCGCTCAACGCACCGCCCGCGAGCTGCACGACCTGTCGCTCGGTATCACGCCGGAACAGGGCGAGCGCGTGCGCGCAGGCAAAATAGCCAACCTTGAATTAGCGCGCGCCGCACTTCAGTGCTCCTTTCGTCAAAAGGCAAGAAGCCGAATTGGTCAGCGATTCGGGCGGCTTGTGGTTCTGGGTATTGAGCCGGATGCCGGGAAAGCGCGCGCCCGGTGCCGCTGTGATTGCGGCACAATAAAGGTCTTCAAGCTGGCATCTGTCGTTTGCGGGCAAACGAATTCGTGCGGCTGCAGACAGAGAGAGAATTCCGCACGCGCCGCCGCCGCGATTTATACGCACCGAATGAGTAGGACGCGGATTTATCGGCGCTGGTCAGCAATGAAAGATCGGTGCGCAAACCCTCATGACAAAAGTTGGCACCGCTATGGCGGGCGCGGCATCCGGGTCTGTGAAAGGTGGCAAAAGTTTGAAAACTTTCTTGCCGATCTCGGCGAACCGCCGCCGGGAACCTCACTTGACCGGATTGATGTGAATGGCGATTACGAGCCAGGGAACTGTCGCTGGGCCGATTTCAAAACCCAATCCAACAACAAGCGCACCAGTCGTTTTTTGACGTTCAACGGAAGAACTCAAACAATTGCCCAATGGGCGGATGAGGCAAAAATTCCGTCCAACCGACTCCGCTCTCGCCTTGATCGTGGATGGGACATAGAAAAGGCGCTCAATCAACCAAGTGCAGCATCAAAAGGGAGAACCCATGTCACAGAAGAATGAAGCCAAACAAATTGCGGTGCGAATTGCTATGTGGGACGAACTGGCGTTTCACCTCGCCGGCCTTGCCGATGAAGCGCAAAAGCGCGGCGACACGAAGGCCAGCATCCACCTGACCAACTGCCGCCTCGTGGCGGGCGTGTGCGCCGCGTTGGAAGCCGGCGACACGCTAACGCCTGACCCGGAAAAGTGGCTGGCCGCTGGGCTGGCCGCCTGTTACGCGCATGGCACGGTAGAAATGAATCGCTCGCTGGAAGCGGCGCACTGGGCTGGCACCGGCTACGCACCGGACGGGCGCCAATACGCGGTTTACAACGTGCGCAGCAAGTCGCACCCGGACACGTTCTATAAGGTGCGCGTGTTCCGTGACGGCAGGGCAGAACACGCCTGCGCGGCGAATGGCCCGTGTTGGCACGTGAGGGGCGCCGTTCGGCTGGCACGGCTGCAAGGCTGGATTGCTGAACAGGCGCAACGCCCCGGCGACGATGACGACGATTGCCGCACGACTGCGCGGCGCGAGTTGCCGGTAACAGCTAACAGCACGCGCATTATCCAGCGCGATGGGGCGACGGTCTTACAGCACGTCGGCACGCCCGTGGACACGAAGCCGGTCAAGCCGGGCGGGGAGCCGGTGTTTTCGCCTGGCTTTCTCGCCACGCTGAACGATCCGGCGCGCGTGCAACCGAACTATTGCGAGGTGTTCGGCAATGACTGAACAAATCACCGCCTTCTTCGGCAACCTTCGCTTCACCCCGGAAGACTCCGACCGCGCCTTCGATGCGTGGCGCTTCAACTGCGGGCCGGGTGCGCTTTGCGCCGTGCTCGGCATGACGCCCGACGAAATCAGGCCGCACCTCGGCGATTTCCAGACGAAGGGCTACACGAACCCGACGTTAATGTTTGAGATTTTGCGCCGTCTGAACGTGCCCTATAAGGTGCTCTATCGCGGCGACACGCCCGATGTGTGGCAGCCCATCCCGACTCTTGGTCTTATGCGCGTTCAGTGGGCAGGGCCGTGGACGAAACCCGGCGTGCCAATGGCGGCGCGCTATCGGCACACGCATTGGGTCGGAGCGTGGCACGACGGATGCGAGCAAAAGATATTCGACATTAACGCACTGTGCGCGGCCAAGTGGTTGCCACTGTGGGCTGGCGGCTGGCTGCCTCTTGAAGAGTGGTCTACCCAGCTCGTGCCGTGGTTGCTGGAAGAATGCGCTCCACGCGCAACCGGCGAATGGTGGATAACGCACGCCATCAAAATTGAAGGAGGCGTTGCCCGTGGCTGAAAAATTCGTTATCGCCATTGGCGACCTTCGCTTCGCCCACCGCATGTGGCAGTGGCGCGTGCCGTGGGACGATGTTTTAGAACTGATCGGCGCCCTGACCGTGCTCCGCTGGCTCTGGCCGCACGCCGCCCTGCTGTGGCCGGTGTGGCGGGGCTTGGGACTGTTCCTGCTGTGTCTTGCTGTTGTCGTTGCGTCGCTCGCGGTGGCGTCGCGCGGGTGGTGGAGGGATGGAAGTGGTGAACAAAAAGGAGAATGACCAATTGTGAAAAACCGTGACAGACTCGGCCTCTTGGCCGCTGCCGCCTTGATTGGCGCCGCTGCGCCCGTCATGCACGGCGACGCGCCAATTCCGCCGATTCCCGGCCCGCGCCGGCCTTCGATGCCCGGCCCGAACAGCCGCACATCTCAAGACCCGCGCGAAACGAAACCGGCGGTCAAGGGCAACTCGCGCCGCCGTTTGCGTGCCAGCGATCCGGGCAACCATCGGCACGCCGCATGGGCGAAGCGGGAGAAAAGAAGGCGGCAGAGACAGCGCGAACAGGCCGCGCGAAGGGTGGTGGCGTCATGAAAGTCTTTTTTGACGGCGCGAAACGGCTTGCCGTCGGCGATAACGGCACCGTCCTGGCCCGCGAGAAAACTGAATCGCTGGCCCGCAATTGCGGCGAGGCGCGTGAGAAATTGATGCAAGAGAGCACTTTGAGCACTTCGCGCACGACCAACCAAACCAACCCGGCTCTCGATTTTACCACCCCACACGCCGCGGCCCGGCCCGAAGAACTGGCGCGGCTCGACACGGCGTTGGCACAGCAGGAAGCAAAGCGGGCAACGGCACCGAGCAACCCGCACTTCCTGCACATCGCGCCCGATTCGTGGCAACCCGAACAGGTTGTAGAGGTATTGTTGGCAAAGCATGAAGCAGAGGGTAGTCGTTACGAAATGGGCTGCTCTTCGGGCCATGTCCACCTGCCCGATTTCGAGGCCGTATGGCCGATGCGCAGCGGACAAGGCCAATGGGTTTTTGCCGGCACGGATTTGATCCTGTCTGCCGCCAGTAGCGCGGAAGTAGCCGAGGCGTTGGGCGTGCCGTGGCCGCAAAATGCGCCGGTGACGGCGAGGGAAGCGGCGCTACTGGCGGCGGCGGCACAGTTCCTTTTCATGTCAACAATCGCGCCAGGGAATCCCCACGCGCAAGAGAAAAATGTGTTGCGCGCTGCGCTTGCTGCATACAGCAACAGCGACGGTGACGCGCCCTTGCCGGCCTGCCGCCACGTCCTGTCCTTGCCGCCCTGCTGTCCTGGCTGCAACTGGCGCCCGCTGTGGCGCTGGCGGCGGCGTTCATGGCTGTGATGGCGATTAAGAAACGGAAGGAAAGCTGAATCAACCATGAACACCCGAACCATCGAAACCGAACTCTGGCGCGAGACGCCAACAGACGCCGCGCCGCTGGGCTTCGACCCGCAACAGTTGGCGCGCGACGAGCAAGGACAAGACGAGCTGCGCGCCGTCTTCGCTGCTGACCGCGCCGACTATGTGAGGAAATTTGGCGAACGCGACATCAACAAGATTTGCCACGCTTTTTACTCACCGAGGGGCCCCGGTGCCGGCGCCTTCTATCAGCGACCCAACGGCGAGGTGATTGTCACTAACGGCATCGCCGACAGCCGCGAACAGGGCGAGAGATTTTATCGCAATCGGGAAGGCTGCGAATACCTGGGCGAAGTGCTGAATTTTTGCATCGCGCCTGCGCGAGTGGCCTATCTGCGCGGGCAAAAGGAGACGGCATCATGAGCACCGCTCGCACAACCAACCAAACCGTGATGAGCACGCAGCTCTCTCTCTTTGGCAACGAGAGGACAATCCAGCAAGGCGCTATTTCTTTTCTGGCAGAGGCCATCGCGCACGATCAAGCAAAAGGGTTCAAAATCACTCGGAAGCACCCGCTATACAAGGTCTTCAAAGAATCTAAGGAGGTCATTGCGGCGGGTGATGAGGAGCGAGCGCGGCGCATTCTTGCCTTTTTGCTCGATAACAGCGAGTGTGGCGTGCGGCTCGGCCATGAACGCAATCCCGACGTGGATGCTCTCTATCGGCGTGGGTGCGAAGTCCTTGGTCGTGAGCCGCTCGAAAACAAAGTGCCGGAGGTGCCACAATGAGCCGCATTCTGGGTTGGTCGAAGATGAGCAGCGTCGAGCTTTGGCAGGCGTGGCGCGCTCTGCACGCCAACGACGAGTTGGCGCTGGCCGCCGCTGCCGGGCATCCTGAAATCTCACTCATCAACGGCGAGGAAGTGGCGCTGCACGGCGCCACGCCTGGCCCGTGGGAAGCGATCATGGCGGCGATAGGTCAGTTGCGCGACGGCCTGAAGGCGTGTGGACTGAGCGAGGCGGAAGCAGCGTTTTTTGCGCCTGTGCCCGATGCTGCCACGCGCCGCGATGCCGCGCACGCGCACAACATGGAAGAGGAGGCGTTGCAAGGAGACGGAAATGAAACGCGCCGGGGCCTGGTGCAACTGTCGTTCGGCGACAACTCTGTTTGCCTGACGCCCGACGAAGCGCGCGACGTGGCGCGCAGCTTGTTTGAGTGCGCCGAATCTGCGGAAGGCGACGAAATCGCGGTGCGCTTTGACATTTCTTAACGCGATGACCATTCACACAATCCTCAATTTCCTCATCGGCTGGCTTCTGCCCATCGTCGCCTGCATCATCGGCTTGGGCATGACAGCGTTGGAACACGCCCGGCACATGGCGGAAATTGATGCTGGGCTGTGGACGGTGGAGGAGGAGGATTAGTAAAGGAGCAATGATGACACAGAGAACACGCAAACCGCAGCGGAGAGGGCGTTTTTACGTCCTCAACCGGGCGGAAGTCAGCGCCTTGCGCCAGTGCGCGGCGCGCACCACCCGCCACAGCGGCGACCGCCTAAACGCCACGTTTGCTTTGATTGACTACGCGGCGGCAGGGCCGACGGAAGAGGAACGCGCCGCTCGGCGCCACCGGAAGGAAGCGGGCCATGCAGCCATGCTGCGCAAGCTGGGACGGTTGGCGGAAGACCGGATGTTTGCGGGCGAGGCTAAATGACTACCACCACGCCACCACCGTCGCCGTCCCGCATCCTCAACCGTTTTTGCGTAAAAATCATGCCGAGTTGCGCGCGCTTTGATAAACTGAAAGGTGAAAAAACGACGCCCCCACGTAGCTTGCAACTACTGGGAGCGCGGCCATTCGCTGAAAAGGAGCGTTTGACAATGGACAGTTTATCTCCTCGCCTTTGCGCGTGCGGTTGCGGCCAGCCCGTAACGTCGCGCAGAAAATTCGTAACCTTCATTTGGGGCCACCACATGAGGGTGAAGTTTCCGCCGCTTGAAGCTCGCTTCTGGGCCAGAATTGACAAGACCTCACATCCCGGCGGCTGTTGGGTTTGGACGGGCATAAGGAACGTAGGCGGTTACGGTGTTCTTTCTTACCGCCTACCCAACGGTAAGTGCCACAATCATGGGGCACATCGCTTTTCTTACGAACTCCACAACGGCCCGATTCCCGATGGTCTTTTCGTGTGTCATCACTGCGACAATCCAGCCTGCGTGAACCCGGCGCACCTGTTTCTTGGCGATCACCGAGCGAATGGGCTGGATTGCATCCGCAAGAATCGGCATGGAGCTGTGACCCACCCGGAGTGCCAGCCACGCGGTGACAAAAACGGAAGTCGCCTCCATCCTGAAAAACTGAGGCGCGGCGAGTTGGCGAGTAAGGCCAAGTTGACATCTGACCAAGTGAGAGAAATTCGCCGTCGCCTAAAGTCCAGTGAGGCCACTTACCGTGAATTGAGCATTGAGTTTCATGTGACTGCGCAAGCGATCAGGGCTATTGAACTCAAGAAAAGTTGGCGGCACATTTTGGACTGACAGCGCCCAATTTCCAATTGCCGAAGGCCGCACGGTCTATGGCCTGCCCGGCGCGTGCGACTGCCGGGGGAGGAAGAGGGGCGTGTGGGTGTGCTGGGGGTGTGCGCCAATGGGTAGCAACGTTGAAAATCATGGCCTATTACAACGACAATGAAGCCTTCGCCTGCCAAGTCATCGCCAACAACATCGTCTGCGGACGCCTGCCCGCGGGCCGCGTCCACTGCGCCGACGTTCGCACCGTCGCGCCAGATGACCTTAGAGGGCATAGGCAGCTTCACCTCTTCGCCGGCATCGGCGCCGCCGCTTACGCCTGCCAACTCGCCGGAGTGCCCGCCGACTTCTCAATTTGCGTCGCCGGATTTCCTTGTCAGGACATTAGTTGCGCGGGCGCGCAAGAGGGCATTGAAGGCGCGCGAAGCGCGCTGTTCTGGCACCTCATGCGACTTATCGAGGGTGTCCGCCCAACTTGGATACTCCTTGAAAACGTTCCTAATCTGCGCACTGCGGGAAGGGCCAAAGACCCCGATGGACTCTCAGCCGTCGAGCTGGTTATTCACGCACTGGAAGCGGCGAGCTATTGCGTCCTGCCACCAATCGTGGTGGGTGCTGACGACGTGGGAGCGCCCCACCGACGAAAGCGAGTCTGGATTGTTTGCCGATTGGCCGACGCCGACTTCCTCAACTGGTGGAAGCAACAACAACAGCCGGAGCGTTGGGGGAGAATGGGCAACGCCACGGGCGGAGGAACACGGCCAGTATCAACGCGACCGGGGCCAGAAGGGAGCCGAGCGCCCGACGCTGACGGGGCAAATTTTGGAGTGGCGCACGCCAACGGCGGAAGCGGCGGAACATCCGGGGCGAACCACGGTAAAGCCGGGGCAGCAAATGCACCTGTCGGCACAGGCGGCGGCTTGCTGGCCGACGCCAATGGCGGAAGATTCGGAGTCAACGGGAGCGCGGAGCGGCAAGGCGGACACGCTTACCAGTGCGGCGCGCACTTGGCCGACCGCAACGGCGCGGGATTTTCGGAGTGGTCAGGCGTCAGACAAGACTCACGAGCACAACAGTCGCCCGTTGAACGAAGTGGTGACACGACTCTCTGGCCCGCAAGACCCGGACAGCCTCAAAACGACTGGGAGCAGCCGCGCACAACGACGGTGCAAGCCGCTCTTGAATCCGCGTTGGGTGGCGCAGTTGCAGGGGCTTCCGCCCGATTGGTGCGACGAATTGAATGCGCCTTTGGAGGTTGGCGTCGTTCTGCCCTTCGAGGATTAGGCAATGCGTGGTGCGCGCCGACTGCCGTTCCTATACTGCAATGGGTATTGGCAGAGGAAAGGGAAATCATCGCTTATAGTAGGTGTTATGCAGTAGGAAACACAAATGCAAAATAACAATCTCGCCTTAAATGAAACCGTGTTTTTCCCTCTTTACAGGAACGACACCGAATTCGTGCGCGGCGTCGCGGAACAGGTGTGTTCGGCCACCGGCCACGCTACGGTGCGCGTTTCGCCGGGGCCGGGCCTGACCCACGTTGGCGGCAGCGCGGCGTGGTTTCGGGCGATGACGGAACGGGCGATTAAAGAGGGCGTGCCGGTGCGCGACGGCTTAGGGTTGGGCGGGTTGTTCGCCGAAGTGGAGACTAACGTATGAGCGAACAAACGAACGGTGCAACCGATGTTGGAGCGGGGACGGTGATGGAGAATGAACACAATGCAAAATAACGTTTAAGGAGAGCTGAATGAAAGACGCAATCGCAAAGTTGGACATGGTGCAAGCGCGCATAAACGCCTGGCGCGCGTTCTTCGACGCTAACAATTCGCGCTTCCTGCACCGCGCGCAGGCGCGTGTGATTTGGTTCAACGAACACGAGCCGTTCACGACATGCTGCATTGAATTTGAGAGTAGTCCGCAAGCCGCGGCGCAGGCCATCGGGCTGATGCTCAGCCGCGCCAACACCGTGCGCGAAATCGAATTCACACACAAAAATCTTGGCGACGTGCGCGCCTCTCTTGAGTTGCCCCTTAGTGCATTTGGCGCTCAGGGCAAAGCCCTCGCGCCCTGCGCCGTTTGGTTCGGCGTGCCAATGCCGCTTACAGTGAGGGGCAGCGATTTTGAAATGAAGTGTGTTCTTGACAGCCACGGGCGGCGCTGGGGCCGCCTCTACTGGCGAAATCCGGCAAGGCCAGACGCCGTTGCCTATGCTGGCGAGCTGCGGCTACCGCGTGCCGCGACGCGCGAAGAGATGCGCCGGCAGTTGCTTGCCAATTTGCGTTTAAGGCGCCATATCACCGCCGTGGAGATGGAGTAATGCCGAACAACACAATCGGCACAACCCAACCCGCCTTCATCTGCCCTGGCGCGCGGCTGTGGCAGGACGACGCGCTGGCGACAATGCAAGGGCTGGCGTCGGCATCGGTTGACCTTATCGCCACCGATCCGCCCTTTATGAACGTAAAAATGGAATGTGAGTGGGACAGACAGTGGCCCAACGCCGCCGCCTATCTCGACTGGATGGGCGCGCTGTGCGCCGAATGGCGGCGCGTGCTCAAGCCGAACGGCAGCCTTTACGTGTTCGCCTCGCCACAGATGGCGGCGCGGGTGGAATGCAAGGTTGCGGAGTCGTTTAATGTGCTCAATCGCATAACGTGGCGTAAGCACGACGGCACGGCGAATGAAGGCGGACTGTGGAGCAGGGCAGATAAGGACGGCTTGCGGCAGTTCTTTACTCAGAAGGAGGAAATCATTTTTGCTGAGCAAGCGGGCGCCTCTGGTGGTGGCATCATTGCCGACTACATCACCGCCGAAAGAGCGCGCGCTGGCCTCACACGCGACGCCGTTGACGTGGCACTTGGCTACGTTCGCACCAAAGACCCGACGCGCGGCACGGAGCTTTGCCGGCGCTGGGAAGAGGGTTCGAGTATTCCAACGGTGGCAGACTACGAACGGCTGCAGGCACTTCTCAACGCCAATTGCAACGGCAGCGGCCCGCAAGACCTGCGCCGCGACTATGAAGAGTTGCGCAAGGACTATGAAGAGTTGCGCCGCCCATTCAACGTGTCCGCCGCCGTGCCCTTCACCGATGTTTGGGACTTCCCCACGGTGAAGCCCGGTCCCGGCAAGCATCCATGCGAAAAACCGTTTTCCCTGTGTCGGCACATCATCGAAGTTTCGAGCAGGCCGGGCGCAACTGTTCTCGACTGCTTTGCCGGCAGCGGCGTTATGGGCGAAGCGGCGCTATCGTTGGGGCGGCAGTTCTGGGGCGTGGAACGTGACCCGGTATGGTTTGCGGCAGTAGCGCGGCGTGTGGGCCGTGTGGCCGGCGAGCCGTGCCCCATGCCAACGGTAGCGACGGCGCAGGATGCCATGAAGCGCGGGCTGTTTGCCGAGGTGTAAGCACAGGCGTCACAGCCGCCGCCGCCGGTAGTGGTAGTATCCCCATCCACCCCACCGCTGCCCGGCCTGGCGGTGGGGGCAACGACCGAGACAATTGAAAGGAAACCATGAACGAAGACAGCCAATTGGCAAACATTGAAGCCGCGCCAATCGTGCGGCCCGGCGACGCTTTCATGCCGGTGATGAGCATTGACGAAATCATGAGGCGCCACGCGGCGCTCGTGGAGTTTCGCGCACGCGTGCTGACACCGAATGAGGACTACGGCGCCATCCCCGGCACCGGCGGCAAACCGACGCTCTTGAAGCCTGGCGCCGAAAAGCTGACCACCTATTTCGGCCTGACGCCGCGCCCGGTCATCGTTGAGCGCGTTGAAGATTGGACAGGCGAGAATCACGGCGGCGAGCCGTTTTTCTACTACCTTTACCGCTGCCAGCTCTGGCGCGGCGAACAACTCGTAGCGGAAGCCGATGGTTCTTGTAATAGCTGGGAAACCAAATACCGCTATCGCCAGGGCGAACGGCTTTGCCCGGCGTGCGGCAAGGCGGCCATCATCAAAGGCAAAGCCGAGTTCGGCGGCGGCTGGCTTTGCTTTGGCAAAAAGGGCGGCTGCGGTGCGAAATTCCGCGACGGCGATACGGCTATCGAAGGGCAGAATATCGGACGGGTGGCGCATTCCGACCCGGCGGAACTCGCCAATACGATCTGCAAAATGGCGCAGAAACGCGCCTTCATCGCGGCCACGCTTTTAGCGGTCAATGCCTCGGAATTTTTCACCCAAGACCTTGAGGACTTAGATCACAGCGAAGACTACCGGCAAGAGCCGCCACAGCGCGCTACGCGGCCCGCCAGTGCCCCGCAGAACGGCACCGCGCGCCCACAGCCGCCACCGCGCCAGCAACGCGCGGACGGCGCCGAACTGCCAGCGATGACTTTCGAGCAAAAGGCGCGGATCGAAGAAATCGCGCCTCAGCTTTACGGCGCCAAATGGATGCAAATCCTCGTGGATTACAACAACCATCTGGCATTCGCGCTGTGGGGCCAGGAACGCGCCCGAATCGCTCTCGACGCGATGGAAAAGCAAGTCGTCGCGCGGCAAGAATTGCAGGTAGGTCCGCCGGTCGAAGACGAATACGGCGAACTTGAAGGCGAACTTGTGGAGGCGCCGGCATGAGTGAGGTGTTTTGGCCCGACGCCAGTTATTACACGCGCGGCGGCGACGCCGAAGACCGGATCAATAGCCTTGACGGGCCTGACGACGAATCAGGCCTTGAAGGCGATGACGACGAATGGGAGTGCGCTTTCCCTGAGCACTGCATCATGCAGGGGCTTCACCATCGCAGCGAGTGCCACACCGCCGAAGACGCTGAAGAGGCATTTGCGCGCGCCATGCGGGAAAATCCATGAACCGCACCGAAGGCCGCTCTGAACAGGAAATCATTTCCGACCTACAAGACGCCGAAATTGCGGCGCGTGACGTCTCGAACGCAATGCGCCGCCTGGCCGAAATTGAGCGCGAAGAACTGGCGCACGAATTGGCAGCCCTGCGCGATTGGGAAGAAGAGCAGGAATATCGCTACGGCGATTGACCGCTGGCAGCGTCCCGGCCCCGGTCGGGCGCTGCCTAAAAAACTTGTTGCGGCGCCCTGTGCGGTGCAGTAGAATTGGGGACGGTAGGTTGCGATTTTGGAGTGGAAGCCGAAACCGCCGCCGCCTGATGTAACCCCAAAATTCAATCTACCCAGGGCGCCATTCTCGGAATCTTCCACTTCCGGGGATGGCGCTTTTGTTTTACCCGGTGCCCTGCTGGGAAAGGATTTCATGGAAACCACAGAACCCAAAGAAGAGAAGTTTGAGCAGTGGGGAGTTTTGGAGCTGATGGGACACGTCCGCATGGCGGGCCGCATCACCGAAGAAACGCGATTTGGCACCGTGCTTGGCCGCATTGACATTCCGCAGTCTGAGAACGGTTTCGTGACACAGTATTTTGGCGGCGGCAGTGTCTACCGGTTCACGCCGACAACCGAGGAAATCGCCCGCGCCGTCGCGGTGCGCAATCAGCCGGAACCGGTCTACTCGTGGGAAATCAAGGCGCTTCAGCCGCCCGACGAATCGCCCCGCGCCCGTCCCGTCGCCCCCGATTACGAAGACGCCGACATTGAAGACGACGACCCGTTCTACGAAGAATAGGCCGCGCCGCTTCACCCAGCCGCGCCCGTGCGCCGGGCACGTCTGGAATGAGCCGGTGAGGTTCAACGCAGCACCGGAAACACACCCGCCGCCAAGTGACGGCACGCTCGGCAAGACACGGGCAAAAGGAAATCCGATGAGTTTGAAACTGATGGCGCAGGTCTGGGAGCACCCATACCTGAGAAACACGATGGACAAGCTCGTGGCGTCGACACTGGCAGACTTCGCCGATGACGGCGGAATGTGCCGCTTCCTCATAGTCGAACTGGCGAAGCGTGCCTGCCTGACCCAAGAAACCACGCGCGGCGTGATGAACATTCTTCAGGAATTCGGCTTTCTGACTCTCCACCACGCAGAGGGCGAATCCTACACCTGCACCCTTCATTTGGCATCTGGACGACAGATTCAACGACCCAGGAAAGCGCAGCGGGGCAAGTCCGATGCATCTGAAGTGCTCCGGCCCTTGATTGAGCGGTCATCAACGAATGGGTTGGTAATTCAGCATGGAAAAGCCGCACAACGGAGGTTTTGACATGAGTCCTCAGTCCCGCACACGCGAACAGCGCGACTTCAAAGACAAGAATCTGCGCATCTTCGCGCTAAATGACCCAACGGCGCCGCGCATCAATCCGGCGCTGGCCGTGGAAATCGGCCTGAGCGAGAGCCTAATCTTGCTGCAAATTGAGTTTTGGCTCGTGACGCATGGCATCGAAATTGACGGCGCGACATGGATAAGGCGCAGCGCGCCGGACGTGCAAGCGGCCTTCCCCTTCCTCTCTCTCTCGACGGTCAAGCGCGCGCTTGACCGTCTTGAAAACGACCTTTCCCTTCTTTTTTCGGGCAACTTCAACCCGGACAAACGCGACAGAACGGCATGGTATGCCATCAATCCGGCGGGTTTCGAGGGGCTAAAAAGCATTGCGCTCTTGGACGGCCCGCCCCCGATTACTGCCGAGCCTGAACTTTGCATGGCCCAATTTGACACGATGCAAGAGGTCAATTTGACACCATGCAACGGTTCAAATTGGAACGATCCTAAAGGACGCGCGCGCGCGGCTTCTGAAGAGATTAAAGAAGAGAAGAGAGAAGAGTGTGTCACGCCCGCACGCGCGACACCCGACGAATTTCCCGTCGCCTTCGATGCTGGCGCCGAAGGCGCAACGAATGACGCCCCAGAGGTTGCGGGCGAATTGACACCGCCGAATGCGCAAGATAGGGAAAAGTCGCGCCCCCCGTTGATTGACTGCTCAAGCCCGCTGCACCCGGCTTTCCAGACGCCCGCTTATTTCGCCACGGTGCGCGCCTGCCGCATTGACCTCGATTTGATTTCCGACCGGATGCGCCTGCGGTGCGCCACGGCGTCGCGCAAACTGGCCGCGAAATACACGCCGGACGAAATCGAGGCCATCGGCGCCGGCTGCCCGTTTGAGCGCTCTGCCACTCCTGAGCAGCTTTGCGACTTCGCCGAAAGTTGGCTGCACCCGCAGGCAGAAAAATCCGCAAAGCGGGAGGTGAGTCATGCTCGCCTTACCCGCAGAGAACAACTCCAATCCGACCGGGAAGCCCTCCTCCAGCGCAACTTTGCCGCGCGGGGCTGGTGAATGGTCAACGGCGCTCTTAAAACTGGCCGCTGCCTTTCCGACCTCGAAATACGCCGAACTATCGGCGCGCGAACTCGACTTTACCGCGCTGGCCTGGGCCGAGGCAATGCCGGACGTGCCCGCCGAGGCCGTTGAAGAGCTTTACCGGCGCGTGGTGCGCAGTTGGACTTCGACCTTCCCGCCAACGATGGGCGATTTTCGCAAAGCCTGGGACGCCTGGGATTACTGGGCCGAGTTGAACACCGCCGACGATGGCCCGATTGCCGGCGCCCTGCCGATGCCGCCGCCGAACATGGACGCGCCCGGCGTGACGGGCTACCGGCTGCAAGGCGTAAGGTTCCGCGAAATCGGCTCTTTCGTGACCTGCGAATGTGTAAACAAAGCCGGCGTTCCAATTTCGGCAGTTCTCTCGCCGGACAAATCGCACTGGGTTTGCGCAGGCGATGCCGGCGCGCTGTGCCGCTTTTTCTGGCCGGTCGTGGATACCAACGGTGCCCCGGCGCGTGGCGTGGCGAAAATCTACCGTGGCTCGATTGGCGACGCGATGGGCGCACCGGTGACAGCGAGACGCGAACGCCCGGCGGACAAAGGGCCGAATGAATTGCAACGCGCCGCCGCCGCGTGCGATGTGGATTTGAGCGCGCTCGAACCGCTGGAACTGGCGCACTTTCGCGGCTTTGTGAAGTGGTGGAATAAAAAATACGACTGCGCGCTGAGCGGCGATTACCTGGCCGAGTATTTCCCGGTCTGGCTCGCCGAACATCAAGAGCGCGAAAAGGCGGCGCTATCGTGAAAGCCTTTACAGAGCCGCCGCCGGCAGAATTTGCCTTCATCGAGCATGTCCGCGACGGCTGCCGTCTTGCGGATTTTTCGACCGATTTGCAGCGCATCGAAATGCTGCAAGCCGAAGGACTGCCGCCGGTGCGCGGGGTGAGGATGTGGCCTGTAAAACCGGACAGGGCGCGCGCCACGCTTGGGTGAACGCTCGTGGCTGCGCGCAGGAGAATTTGTTCGCGGCGGTAGAGATAGAGGCAGAGTCATCATGAACGTTCATTTTTCCTCGGCAACGAATGAGTGGGAAACGCCGCAAGCTACGTTCGATGCCCTGAATGCGGAATTTAGCTTCACCCTCGACGTGTGCGCCACGCCGGAGAATGCCAAGTGCCGCCGATTTTTCACCGCTGCCGCCGATGGCTTGGCGCAGCCGTGGGAAGGCGAGGTTTGCTTCTGTAATCCGCCTTTCCAGCACATTGGGATCCTAAGCTTAGAATTCCACGTGGACAAGTTGTCGCG
>JADMIO010909349.1_pt1 | contig 14732 bp, 7 predicted proteins | sample 8958161 | NCBI WGS metagenome assembly JADMIO01 (sample SAMN16585339, study PRJNA669376) | soil metagenome | isolation source: Crop rotation soil | place: USA: Cullars Rotation, Alabama | collected 2011 | reverse complement strand
CCGCAGGCGCGGGCACCATCGCGGCCGCGACTGCCTATGTGAATAACGTAAGAGCGGTTTACGAGCGGGAGATTGGCGTCAGTTTCAATCTCGTCGCGGTGTGGAACCCGGCCTTCTTTGGCGCGCCACTCACCAATGGCAACTTGCAGTTGATGAACCAGCAGAACCAGTTCTTCCTCGACAATCTTTTCTTCCAGGGATTTGCAGGTAGCTCCAGTTATGACATCGGCTTAGCTTTGGGCCATAGCCCCACACTGCCGGGCGGACTGGCTTCGTTCGGCGGAGACAATAACGGCGCTGCCTGCCAGAATGGTTTCAAGGCCCAGGTTTCAGCCCTCGTGACCGGACCTGCCAACAATGATTATTGGGGATCGGCGTTAGTAGCTCACGAGTTGGGCCACATGTTCGGCGCGCGGCACACTTACACGCCAACTTTCTTCAATAGTCCGCAATATCCCCAATTCTGCAAGGATCAGGCAGATCCATTAGGGATGGTGGAACCGGGTAGTGGGTCCACTATCATGAGCTACGCTGCGGCTTGTCCTCCCGATAATCTGTTTACCCCCAACCCGAATGCCGCTGCAGACGCTTATTTTCATATTCACAGTCTATTCAGAATTGCCAATCACAAAACCGTTTATTCGGGTTGTGGACAATTAACGACAACCGGTAATTCGCCGCCTGTTATCACAAATGCCGGCGCCGCCGCGACTATCCCTGCGCTCACTCCGTTTACGCTCACGGCAGCAGCCAACGATCCAAACGGAGATGCAGTGACATATGACTGGGAAGAATGGGATCCAGCAGGAACCATCTTTCGTTCGTTTCCGCCGACGACCAGTCCATCGCGCACGTTTCCCAGCCTCACGTATATCTTGAATAACGGCAACGTTCCTCCAGTTTTTATTGGTCCGTTTTTCTCTGGCGAAGCGCTGCCACCGGCGAGCGGCCTAATGAATTTCACCGTGACCGTACGCGACAATCGAAGCACTGGAGGCGCAACAACAGCACGCGACACGCTTTTGCCCATAACTGTTGTTGGCAGCGCTGGTCCATTCAAGGTCACGCAACCAAATACATTCGTGACGCTGCCGAGTGGCGGACAGACAACAGTTACATGGAACGTCGCTAATACAAATCTCGCGCCGATTTCCACCAGCACTGTGCGCATTTTGCTTTCGACGGATGGCGGCAATACGTTTCCAACCGTTCTCGCAAATAACACAGCTAACGACGGCTCTGAAGTCGTAACACTTCCCAGCGTGCTGACCGACACTGCGCGAGTGAAGATCGAAGCGGTCGGCAATATTTATTTCGATATATCGGACGTCAACTTTAGCATCGGCAATAGTGTTCCAACGTTGCAGTTGAGTGCGGCAAGCTACAGCGCCTCAGAAGGGGCTGGAAAGATCGATATCACGGTAACGCGGAGCGGCAACACTTCCGGCACTGCCAGTGTCAACTTCAATACTTCCGACACGGCCGGCTTGCAGAGTTGTACGCTCGCCAACGGCAAAGGCTCGGAACGATGCGATTACGTGACTTCGATCGGAACGGTGCAGTTTGCCGCCGGAGAAACAGCGAAGACAATCACGATTCCGATCATCAATGATGTAATCCTGGAAGGGAATGAGACGTTTGCCATTACTCTCAGTAGCGCGACCGGAGCAACGCTCGCTTCGCCATCGTCGGCAACGGTCACGATTGTCGACAATGATTTCCTCACGCCGACGAGCAATCCGATCGATGGCGTGGAGTTCTTCATCCGGCAGCAGTATCTCGATATTCTCAATCGCCAGCCCGACCCTACCGGACTGCAGAACTGGATCAACACACTCGCGCCGTGTCCGAACGGCGGCTTCGGCGAGCCGCCGACTTCAAACTGCGATCGTCTGCACGTCGCGGCGGGGTTCTTCCAGTCAGACGAGTTTCTGAATCGTGGTTACTGGGCATTCCGCTTCTACATGGTGAGTTATAACCAGCGGCCGACGTATGCGCAGTTTATTCCGGACATGGCCCAGGTTGGTGGACCAAAGTCACCGGCGGAAGAAGAAGCTAGTAAAGTAGTATTTGCCGATGCGTTCGTGCAGCGACCGGAGTTTACGGCGCGTTATGGGACTTTGACTGGCCAGGCGCTGGCAAATGCGCTGTTGGCAACCGCAGGCTTACCGAGCAGCACGTTCACCGTCACTGCGGGCATGACGAAAGGTCAGATACTGCGCGGCATTATCGAGACAGCGGCGGTCGGGAACAAGTTCCTGACGGAAGGCACGGTGTCGATTCAGTACTTCGGATTCCTGCGCCGTGATCCTGACACGATTGGCTATCAAAACAACGTGAGCACGCTGAACGCCAATCCAGGCAATCTACGGCACATGATCTTCATCTTCATCTACTCGGCGGAATACCGCGGCCGTTTCGGCCCATAGACATTCGAAAGGAATCTCCCGTAGTAGCGGAACAAACAGGCCCAACTAAAACCTGTAATGTTTCGTGGCGAGAGCCATAACAATTAGGGGTGGTCCCTAAAACTGCCAGCTCGTCGCAAACTTCGTTCACGCAGTTCCTGTAGTCTCACAGTAATCCCAGTTAGTTGAGTAAACCTCATGAGCAAGATTCTGATCCTCCTAACGATAGGTTTGCTACTGACAATTGGCGTCATTCTTCCGGCGCCGTCTTCAGCAGCCAAACAGAAACCTCTGCCTTTGCAGTTAACGAGAGACGACTCTCCGCAAAGTCGCTCGGCAATGAAAGCGGAGGAAACACAGGATCAGTTCGTTCGTAGCCAAACGGCTATCGAGGCGTTCGAGTCTCTGATGGCGAAAGCGCAAGCCGAAGGGTCGGTGCGGGTGATTGTCGGTCTGCGAATCAAGAGCTTTCAGCCTGAAGGCAAGTTGATTGAGTCCGGCAAAATCAATGCTCAGCGCCAGGAAATCGCGCGCGCTCAGGACGTAGTGATGGACCGGCTATCCGGACTCAATTTGACGTCGGTTAAAAGATTTCAGTTTATACCTTTCGCGGCGATGACGGTCGACTTGCCGGCGCTCGAGGAGTTGAAGAATTCTCCCGATGTTTTTGATATTCAGGAAGACGTGGCTGTGCCACCGGCGCTTGCCGAGAGTGTGCCATTGATAGGCGCGCCGGCAGCCTGGGCCGCCGGCTTTTCCGGCGCCGGCCAGGCAGTAGCCATTCTGGATACCGGCGTTGACAAGACTCACGGCTTCCTTAACGGCAAGGTGGTATCAGAAGCGTGTTTTTCTTCTAATACCCTGGTCAGCTCGACGCTCTGTCCAAATGGATCCACGGCCACCACCGTTACGGGATCGGGCGTAAATTGCGCATCTTTTATTGAGGGCTGCATTCATGGCACTCACGTGGCGGGCATTGCAGCCGGAAAAGGATCGAGCGGAGTAACTTTTTCCGGAGTCGCAAAAGACGCCAACATCATTGCCGTACAAGTCTTTTCACGATTCGACGGCTTTAACGAATGCAAGGGACCCACGCCGTGTGTCCGGACCTTCACCAGTGATCAGATAGCCGGACTCGAGCGAGTCTTTGCTTTGCGCTCTACGTTCAATATCGCTTCGGTAAACATGAGCCTCGGTGGCGGCCGAAGTTTCTCAAACTGTGATGCCGCTAACCAGCCGATCAAAACTGCGATTGACAACCTTCGCTCGGTGGGAATTGCCACGGTCATCGCGTCAGGAAACGATGGATTTAAAGACTCTTTAGCGGCGCCGGCCTGCATTTCCAGCGCGATTAGCGTCGGCTCCACCGGCGATGGCACAGGGTCTACGTTGCTGGATCGTGTATCGAGTTTTTCCAACAGCGCCAGTTTCTTAAGCCTGCTGGCTCCAGGGGATTTGATCTGCTCGTCTGTTCCCTCAGGTCTTTTCAGTAACGCTAGCTACTGTCTGTTTGGTCTTAGCGGTGATTTCGCTCTCCTGCGAGGCACGTCGATGGCTACTCCTCACGTCGCCGGCGCCTGGGCAGTGCTCAAATCGAAGAAACCGACGGCTACAGTGGACGAAGTCTTCGCGGCACTCCGAGACACGGGTGTCCCGGTCACTGACACAAACGGCATCACAAAACCAAGAATAAAACTGGACGCGGCAATCAACGCGATTGGCGGTGGCAACAACTGCCCGATCACGCCAATCGCAATCGGACAAACTTTAAGCGGGTCTCTGGCGGCTGGCGACTGCCGCTACCCGACTGGCAGCAACTGGTTTTCCGACGCCTATTCCTTTAACGGCCTGGCCGGGCAACAAATCGCTATCAGCATGTCGTCTGCTGCGTTTGACACATGGATCGCCTTAATCGGTCCGAACGGTTCACAACTGACTTTCGACAACGATGGTGGCGGCGGAACAAATTCGCGAATTCCCGCAACAACCGGTTTCTTCACACTTCCAGCGACGGGAACATTTGTCATTCAGGCCTCTTCGAATATCGAAAATGCGATCGGGGCTTACACCTTGAGCTTGAGTGCGCCGTCGGCGGGAGTGTCGAACAACAATTTCGCTAACGCACAGATCATTAGCGGCAGCTCCGGCAGCGTCAATGGAAACAACACGGGCGCCACCAAAGAGATTGGCGAGCCTTTTCACGCCGGTGATTTGGGTGGCTCGTCCGTCTGGTATCGCTGGCAAGCGCCCGCCAGTGCGTCGGTCACGTTCCGCACGGCGGGAAGTAACTTCGATACGTTGCTGGCGGTCTATACCGGAAACAGCGTTGGTGCTTTGACGACCATTGTCAGTAACGATGATGTGGGTTTTTCTGATTTGTCGAGCCGGGTCACGTTCAATGCTATTGCCGGAACGACTTACTCCATCGCTGTCGACGGTTTCGCCGGGGCCACCGGCAGTATCGTCCTTAGTTGGAGTAGTGGGGCAAGCGGTCCCGCGAACAACAACTTTGCGAGCGCGCAGGTGCTCAGTGGAAATTCCGGCTCCGTCACGGGCACGAATACAAACGCGACCAAAGAATCCGGAGAGCCTGATCATGCCGGCGACTTTGGCGGCGTATCAGTCTGGTATTCGTGGCAAGCGCCCGCGAGTGGCACGGCCACCATCACAACCGCGGGCAGTAACTTCGATACGCTGCTGGGCGTCTACACCGGAAGCGCAGTCAACAGTCTCTTTGAAGTGACTAGTAATGACGACGAATCATTCCCGGTTGTGCTGAGCAGCCGAGTTACATTCAACGCCGTTGCCGGGACCACTTATCGCATCGCTGTTGACGGTTTTAGCGGCGCCAGCGGCAGCATTGTGCTGAACTACTCCATTCAGAGTGGCACTACGATTCAGTTTAGTCTGGCGTCGTACAGCGCCAGTGAAGGTGCTGGTAGCGCAACCGTAACTGTGACGCGGTTCGGAAATGTCGCCGGCGCCTCGACTGTCAATTTCAGCACTTCCGACACGGCCGGCTTGCAGAGTTGTACGCTCGCCAACGGCAAAGGCTCGGAACGATGCGATTACGTGACTTCGATCGGAACGGTGCAGTTTGCCGCCGGAGAAACAGCGAAGACAATCACGATTCCGATCATCAATGATGTAATCCTGGAAGGGAATGAGACGTTTGCCATTACTCTCAGTAGCGCGACCGGAGCAACGCTCGCTTCGCCATCGTCGGCAACGGTCACGATTGTCGACAATGATTTCCTCACGCCGACGAGCAATCCGATCGATGGCGTGGAGTTCTTCATCCGGCAGCAGTATCTCGATATTCTCAATCGCCAGCCCGACCCTACCGGACTGCAGAACTGGATCAACACACTCGCGCCGTGTCCGAACGGCGGCTTCGGCGAGCCGCCGACTTCAAACTGCGATCGTCTGCACGTCGCGGCGGGGTTCTTCCAGTCAGACGAGTTTCTGAATCGTGGTTACTGGGCATTCCGCTTCTACATGGTGAGTTATAACCAGCGGCCGACGTATGCGCAGTTTATTCCGGACATGGCCCAGGTTGGTGGACCAAAGTCACCGGCGGAAGAAGAAGCTAGTAAAGTAGTATTTGCCGATGCGTTCGTGCAGCGACCGGAGTTTACGGCGCGTTATGGGACTTTGACTGGCCAGGCGCTGGCAAATGCGCTGTTGGCAACCGCAGGCTTACCGAGCAGCACGTTCACCGTCACTGCGGGCATGACGAAAGGTCAGATACTGCGCGGCATTATCGAGACAGCGGCGGTCGGGAACAAGTTCCTGACGGAAGGCACGGTGTCGATTCAGTACTTCGGATTCCTGCGCCGTGATCCTGACACGATTGGCTATCAAAACAACGTGAGCACGCTGAACGCCAATCCAGGCAATCTACGGCACATGATCTTCATCTTCATCTACTCGCCCGAGTACCGTAGTCGCTTCGGTCCTTAATCAGCCATAAAAAGCACAGAACCGAGCGCGGTAGCGCCGGGTCAACTTTATCAGCGAACGCTTTCGGAAGGTTGACCCGGCGCTACCGCGCTCGGTTCTGTGCTTTTGTGCCTTTTTGTGGCTAAATCTTTCGATGCGCCGTGCGACGTTCGCTGATCGTGTTTGTGTTGATTGAGCTGGTCTTAACTTTTTGGATTCACGACAGTTTGTTGCTACAGATTCTAATGTTGATCCGGCCAGTGGAAGCGATCAAGCTTTGGCAGATGTGCCATTAGGATGCCTGCTTCAGTTAATGACGCGCGTGTTGAGATCCTTGAGCGCGGCGATGTTCTTGTCGCGCAGCTCGACCGCGTCGCGACCCACTTGAATCTCAACTGACTGCGCGGTGGCCATCTTCTTGAACACCGCGTACGGCATCTTCGCTTCCAAAATCTCGACCTTCGTGTCCCAACCCGGCTGATCCCTGCTGACCGGACTCATGCGACCGATCCGCAGCGTTTCCGTATCAGTCACGAGGATCAAGTCTCGCTGATCAGGTGGGTGTAGGTGAACCCAATCTTTATTCTCAAACACGACCTGCAACGTGACCTGCTTCACGTAGTTGACCTGCGTTCCCGGGCAATGCAGCATGACCTCGATGCTCACGCACGCATCCTTGAACTTGTCTTTGAAACCGTCGCAATTGACCTTCATTTTCCGCAGGCGCATGACGGTCTCGTAGTTGAAGCCGTCGTATTTCGTCTCGATTTTGCCACCGTGCTTCGCGGGCTCCGGCGATTGTGGCGATTGCGCTTTTGCGCCCGAGGGTTGAAACAGAAGCACTGTCGCGCAGCTCAAAACAAGCAGGATTCTTTTCATAACGGCTCTCCAAGCTCGAAATCTGTTTGAGATTGTGGTGAAGGTTGGGGCGAACCCGTGAGTCAGGCTCACAAGCAACATAGCGAAGCGGGCGAGGTCATGTCAATAAACAATTTCGTGTCTGTTAGACTGTCGCCACACTGACTTGCGAGGACAACCATGACCGCTTCTTTTTCTGATGGCTCCCTGACTGATCTGGCCGACCGGCTGCGACAGGCGAACGAAGAATTTACGCGGCATTACCCCGGCGAAACCGGACGCCGCCAGCCGGTTCACACGGTTTACGGCGGCGCACACCTGTTCAAATCCGACTCGGCCAAACGTCTCGGGTCGCTGGCCCGGCGTTCGTTGGATCAGTTTGCGCCCGACTTTCTGACGTTTGCACGCGCTATCGATCTGCCGGGCGAGAGCGAACTGCCGGAATCATTCGACGAAGCGACGGAGCTGCTGTCGTTTTTGACTGAAGAGCCAGAGCGCGCGCGCAAAGAGAAGAAAGGCGCGTGGCTGGCGCACACGATTTATCGTCGCGTAATCGAGAAGCTCGAGCGTGAGCCGGTTGAAGATTTCCGCATCGATTTCGAAGACGGTTATGGCAATCGTCCTGACGACGAAGAAGATGGTCACGCAGTTGCTGCTGCTGCGGAAGCTGCCGACGGAATGAAGAAAGGAACGCTGCCGCCGTTCATCGGGATTCGCATTAAGCCTTTCAACGAAGAGTTGCGCACGCGTAGTTTTCGCACGCTCGACATTTTTGTCTCTACACTCGTCGATTTAAGTCGGGGACGTTTGCCGGAGAACTTCGTCATCACGCTGCCGAAGATCACGATTCCCGAACAGGTCGCGACGCTCGCGAACGTGCTCGCGCGGCTCGAGAAGCACACGGATCTTCCGGAAGGTAGTTTGAAGTTTGAGATGATGATCGAAACCACGCAGTCGATCATCAATCACCAGGGCCAGATCAATCTGCCGTTGTTGCTGGCTGCTGCGGAAGGACGTTGTGTTGCTGCTCACTTCGGCACTTACGACTACACGGCCGGTTGCAACATCACCGCCGCGCACCAGCACATGCTGCATGCGGCGTGTGACTTTGCGAAGCACATGATGCAGGTGTCGTTTGCGGGTACGGGGATCTGGCTTTCCGATGGCGCGACAAACATCATGCCGGTCGCGCCGCATCGTTTCGTCGATGGTGGTGCGCCGTTGACGCAGGAGCAGATCGAGGAGAATCGCGAGGTGGTCCATCGCGCGTGGAAGTTGCATTACAGTCACATTCAACATTCATTGACCAATGCTTTTTACCAGGGCTGGGACCTGCACCCGGCGCAGCTACCGACGCGTTACGCGGCCGTGTATTCGTTCTTTCTTGAAGGACTGGAAGCGGCGTCGGAGCGTTTGAAGAACTTTGTCGAGAAGGCAGCAAAGGCGACGCTCGTGGGCGACGTGTTTGACGACGCTGCGACGGGCCAGGGCCTGCTTAATTATTTTTTGCGCGCGGTAAACTGCGGCGCGCTGACGGAAGAAGAGGCGGTTAACTTGTCAGGATTGACGCTCGAGGAACTGCGCTCGGCGTCGTTCGTGAAGATCCTGAAGAACCGCGCGGCATTATGATTGTGGTAAACTGCTGAACACTCACCAGCATCGGAGCCTTATGATCGCCAAAAAACACATTCTCACCATCGACGATTGGGAAGCCATGCCGCACGGCGATGGCAATCGCTACGAAATAATAGAAGGAGAACTATTTGTGTCCCGCACAGCCGGCCTCACACATCAAGTAGTTGTAATGAACCTCATCACCTCGTTTGTATTATTCCGGGAAAAGAATCCTATTATAGAGATTCTTAGTGGCGCGGGTGTGATTCTGAGTAAGTTCAGCGCAGTCATTCCCGATCTGGTCGTTTTTCTTGAAGAGACAAGTGACACAATTATCACAGGCGATCGGTTGACTGGACCTACAGACCTGGTGATTGAAATCATTTCACCCGGCGCTGCAAATAGTCGCCGAGATCGCGTGGATAAGCTCCGCCTTTACTCTAAGCATGCAGTGCCTGAGTATTGGATCGTAGATCCTCGAAAACTGACGGTGGAACAATATGTCTGGGACGGTTCGACTTTGAAGCTAAGTCAGGCTCTGCAACGCGAAGAAGAGCGCTTGTCGAGTGTGGCTATTCCAGGCTTCTCGTGTCTGTTAAGCCAAATCTTCAGGCATTTTGGAAAGTGATGACTTCATTGAAACTAATCATCTCTATCGCTGTAACAATGGCAATACTCTCCACCACGTTGATCGGACAAAAGCCCAACGGCGGCGATGCGGATCTCGCGCGCAAGATCGCGCGTTTTGCGCCGACCACGCTGACTGCTGACACGTCGAAGCTCACGCCCAAAGATCGGCAGGCGCTCGACAAGATCGTAGCAGCGGCGAAGCTGCTCGATCCGTTGTTCCTGCGTCAGGTTTGGGGTGGTAACGACGCGCTCGAGAAGAAGCTGCTGGCCGACAAGTCTGCCGCCGGCCGCCAACGACTCCATTACTTCTACATCAACGATGGTCCGTGGTCGCGTCTCGACGAGAACGCGCCATTTATCGACGGCGTGCCGCGCGAGAAGCCGCACAATGCGAACTATTACCCGGACGACATGTCGAAGGATGAGTTTAACTCGTGGGTTCAGACACTCTCCGACAGTGACAAGCAAAAAGCAACCGGCTTCTTCTGGCTAATTCGACGTGGTCCAGATCGCAAACTCACGATCGTTCCTTACAGCGAGGCTTACAAAGAGTATCTCGCCCCCGCGGCGGCGTTGCTGCACGAAGCGGCTGGCTTAACAACCAACGCGACTCTCAAAAACTTCCTGAACAAGCGCGCCGACGCGTTCGGCTCGGATGATTACTACGAGAGCGATGTCGCGTGGATGGATCTCGACTCGCCGATCGACCTCACGTTTGGTCCATACGAGACTTACGAAGACGAGATGTTTAGTTACAAGGCCGCGTTCGAGTCTTACGTAACCCTGCGCGACGACGCGGAGACGGCGAAGCTCGCGAAGTTCAGCGGCCACTTGCAGGAGCTCGAAAACAATCTTCCGATTCGCGTCGTGAATGAAGTGTTCGCGTCGGGCGAAGGCAACAGCGGCGTGCAAACGGCTGCGTTCAATCTTCCGAATGACGAGCGAGTGGTGAAGGAGAAAGGCTCGAAGCGCGTCATGCTGAAGAACGTGCAGGACGCGAAGTTCAACAAGACGCTGATTCCGATCTCGAAAGTCGTTCTCGATCCGTCTGAGCAGTCAGCCCTCGCTTTCGACTCGTTTTTCACGCACATTCTTTGTCACGAGCTGATGCACGGGCTTGGACCACATAACATCACCGTCGACGGCCACGAAACGACGGTGCGCAAGCAGTTGAAGGAGCTTTACTCGGCCATCGAAGAAGCGAAAGCCGACATGACGGGACTTTGGGCCCTCCAGTACATGATCGATCACGGAGTCATCGAGAAGAGCATGGAGCGGACGCTCTACACGACGTATCTCGCCAGCATGTTCCGGTCAGTGCGTTTCGGAATTACCGAGGCACACGGGCGCGGCGTCGCGATGCAGTTCAATTACCTGACTGACGAGGGCGCGATAAAGTACAACGAAGCGAAGGGGACGTTCAGCGTCGATCAGGCGAAGATCAAAGAAGCTGTGACGAAGCTCACGCACGACCTGCTCACGCTCGAAGCCGAAGGGTCGTATGACAAGGCGAAAGCGATACTGGATCAGTTCGCGGTGATCAGGCCGCCGATGCAGCAGGCCCTCGACAAGCTGAAGGACGTGCCGGTCGACATCGAACCGGTCTTCCCGTTAGCGAAATAGGTGCTATAGGACCGATAGGACCTATTTAAATTGTTTCCGAAAGAACGTCGCGATTTTCCAGGCGTCGATCGCTTTCCACGGCAGCTCGCCGGTGGTGTAGTGGCCGCAGGGAAGCCAGACGACGTCGAGTGGAAGCTTTTGACGACGCGCTTCCGCAATCGCATCGTGGGTTAGATCGAGTGGAAACGTGAGATCGTAGCGCGCTACGAGGAAGCGTATCGGCCGGTGACCCATCTGCGCCACGCGCGGCATGAACGGCAAAGGGCTGATGGGCGCCCAGTAAGTGCGCAACTCGTCCAGCGTTACATGCGATGCAAAGCCCGCCCGCACGTGCGTCGTCGAGATTCCATTCCAAACAACATCCGCAAAGTACCCCGAAACGTGATTGAACGCGCCCGCCTTGAGATCCGGTTCGTGAGCAAAAGTCAGAAACGCAACACACGACCCGATACTCGTCCCAAGAATCCCGATCTGCTCGTAGCCCCGGCTCTTCAACCATTGCACCGCGGCGCGCGTGTCCAGCACGGCCTGCCTGACCGACTGGATCGTGCGCCCGATATTACTGCTGACGAGATGATCTGCGCGTTCGAGCTCCGGCGGTTTCCGCTCAAGGTGATACGGCAGCGTCAAACGCAGCGCCGACATGCCAATCATGTTGAAGATCCGGCACGCTTCGACGTGACTCTGCGGCTGCGCGTTCCATTGCGGCAGCACCACGACGGCTTTACGGGAGTTTTTGTCTTTGGTGGGAAAGAAACGCGCGCGCGCCGTGTTGTTTTCAGGCGATGGCGTGTGAACGGCGCTTGTCCAGGTTAGCTGATCTCCTTCGAGACGATAGTCGGTAATCGGAGACAGCGCGTAAAAATCTTCACTGGCGGGCATCACGCGCGCAGTGTGGCCACGGAAGAGTTCGCGCGGATCGTCGCCATTTACGTGGTCGAAAAGGTACTCCAAACCCCACTCAAAAGGGCGTACCAGGCGATTGTTATCTTTTTGGTGATACCAGCGCTCGCGCCGGTGCATGTAGTTCTGCCAGAAGGACACGTCGCGGGATACTACGGCAAATGCTCAGGAAAATAAAAGCGGGGGCAAGCCCCTCTTCCTGACTTGTTCATTCTTCTATGGCCCTCGGAAATGAACAAGTCAGGAAGAGGGGCTTGCCCCCGCTGTTTGTTGACTAGAGACAAGTCGACAGCTTGAAGCTGTGAATGTAAGTAGTCCAGTTGAAGTTACCGTTAGCCGGTTGATACTGCGTGGTGAACACCATCGTGCAGCCATCCACCGGGTCGACACTGATCGTGCTGTAATCACCCCAGCGCGTCAGCGTGGCGGTTTGAATTCCGCTTCCATTCAGGATAGTAGTCTCGTTGCCGAGCGTTCCCAACGGATCGAGCGGGCCACGATACGCATAACGAATACTCGGCACGATCGTGCTGGCATTCGAGATGTTGTAGCCGATAGCGATACCGCCGGTCTTGTCTATCGCAGCGCTGCCCATCCAACGAAAATCATTGGTTGGTGCGAACGTACCCTGTTGCCGCAGCACTGGCGCCGCCGACGCGAGAGTTTGTCCGGTAGCATTCGTCAACTCATACCAGCGGATTCCCACGCCCGTGCCACTCGTCACCGAATGGTTAATCACGAGCGCTTCCCGCGTGCCAAGGTTGCGATAACTCAAGCGATACATGAGTCGATCGGCAAGCGAATCAAGCTTGTTCGTGGTTCCGGGCTGCGGAATGCAGGTGCCGCCGCTACAGGCTCGACTGAACGCCGCAACTCCCGACACTGCCGTTGGCCCGGTCAGTGTCCCTGTGCCCGTGCCCCAGTTGACCGCAAACCTCCAGAAGTTGACCGCTGTCGTCGTTATACTCATCAGGAAGTTTGGTGAACCGGCCGGCGGCAATGTTGTTCCTTCGAGATCGGCGGGTTCGAGGCTGTGATGCGACGTGCTGGTGCTGGCGCATGCCTGTCTGGCCGCACCGCCAACCAGCATCTGCGCGCGTTCAAACGCACAAACCTGGTTGCCAACGAAGCTGGAGCCGTTGCGGAACATGTTATAGGTGATGTAATAGGCGTCAGGCCAAACACCCATCTTCGGATAGTCGTTAAAATTCCGGCTGTACGAATACGAGTAGCGGAAATACGTGCCGGTTGGATCCGGCGAGGTCGAGACGGCGACGCACTGCGTATACGGCGTTGCCGACACCGCAAACTGCGTCAGGATCCAGCGATCGGCCAACTGATCGTATTGCACGATCGGATCGCCGTCGTTGTCTGACTGGCAGCGACCGCCGAAGCCCGACCAGATCAAGTTTCCGTTTTTTGGAAATCCGGAGACGAGGTTGAAGGCCGTGATGTTGTTGCTTGCGTCGCGAGTCAAGGTGTAGACCGCGTAACGCAGGTTAACCCACTGCACGTAATGATTCGGTCCAACGTCGCCAGTCGTGTCTGGTGGCGCAACGCGCGCGTTTGGATCGACAGGTGTGCCGTTTGTCGCCGCCTTTATTTCGGCGAGAGCAGACGGCGAGCCGACGCTTTTATCCGCCAGCGAATCGGTAAAAGGCGTGTTGTTGTTCGATATCCTGTCCGGTTTGCCCGGCTCGAAGTCTCGTCCGCCGCGGGCGGGTTCGGGCTTCTCGCCGTTATCAAACATCTCGCGGAGGGGTTTGGTCATTTTGTCGAATTTGACTGGATAACTGATCTCGGCCCGGTGTTCCAGAGCCTTCTCGCTCTGAGCATGGGCGGTCATGGGCATGAAGCTAACGATACTAAGGATCGCGATCATTAGTAAGGCATGAATCTTTTTCACTGACTTCCTCCAAATTTTCAGGGCTATGTGAGTTGACGGAATGCAGTAGTACTTGGGAGGGCACTACAGCCGAATTATTGCGATCACAACCAACGCAGAGCGAGAAGGTAACTGGGAGGCGGACAGTATACTACTATTTCGTTTCGTAGTGTAAAGATGTAGAGCGGGGGCAAGCCCCTCTACCTGACTTGTTCTATTTTTCGACGCTCAGCCCTCCAGACGATTTCACAAAGTGGACATAGAACAAGTCAGGAAGAGGGGCTTGCCCCCGCTTTCACCGGGGCTCGACCAGACGGCGGAAGATTTTCGGTAGCAGCGGCAGGGAATTCAGGACTGACCCGGTCGTGAAGCGCCGCGCGAAGTCATGGAACAACGCGCCGGCGCGCTTCGAGTACGGAAACCACCACACATCAGCCAAACCGGGCATCGCGTTGACGTGAATATGCTGCGCTGACACGAGCTCGAGCAGTCCGAGGCTGCCGTGCGTCCGGCCGTAGCCGCTTTGCTTCACGCCGCCCCACGGCGTTTGCGCCACGGCATGTGTGTAAACAACCTCGTTGACCATCACTGTGCCCGCGTCGAGCTGCTCGGCAATCCGTTTTCCGCGGTCGAGACTGCCCGTGAAGACGCTCGCCGTGAGCCCGTAAATACTGTCGTTCGCGAGCCGCACTGCCTCATCGTCGGTTTGAAACGTCATGATCGGTAAGACCGGGCCGAAAGTTTCGTCGCACATCAACTTCATCGAATGATCGACATTCGTGACGACGGTCGGCTCGTGAAACCAACCCTGCGAATTGTTGAGACGATGACCACCGGCGCGCACCTCAGCCCCGTGCTCAATCGCATCG
>JADMIO010839005.1_pt1 | contig 14736 bp, 12 predicted proteins | sample 8958161 | NCBI WGS metagenome assembly JADMIO01 (sample SAMN16585339, study PRJNA669376) | soil metagenome | isolation source: Crop rotation soil | place: USA: Cullars Rotation, Alabama | collected 2011 | reverse complement strand
CTTTCCCCGCCTGGCCGGCGCCGCCCGCGCCATCGCGCCCGCCGGCGCGCGCGAGCCCGTGCTGGTCCACAACCCGGCGTTCGCTTAGTCCGGAGCCTGCGATGCCCCCTCCCTTTCGCGTGACCTCGATTAGCTTCCACCGGGTGACCGGCAGCGGCGACCCGTTGGCGATCCCCGTGCGCACCTCGAGGAGTGCTGCCCTGCAGGCCGTCGACTGGGAGACGGTCGGCGGCGCGATCAAGTCACGCGCCGTGGCGATCTCTCGAAAAGCGCCGGGAGCGATCACGCTCTCGGTGACGCTTGACGTGGCTCATGCGCTCACCGACACCACCAGGATCCGGGCCACGGTGACGGGCTCGACGATCGGCAACGTCAAGGCCAGGAGCATCGGTACGCCGGCGGCAGGCCTGCTGACCGTCGACGTGCACGTCGACGGACCGAATCTCCTCGACTTCCCAGTCAGCGACTTCACGTTCTCGTGGGATTGGGAGTTCAAGAGTGGGCTGGGTCCCTGGACGCGATTCGAGACCACCAACCATCGAGTCTTCGTGATCGCCGGCGAACCAGTGGCGCCATGGGGGCGTCCCGGAACACCCGCGACCGTCGTGCCGTGGGACGACGTCATGGCGCTCGCGTGCAGCGCCGCGGCCGGCAACAAGAGTCCCGAGAGTTGCGCGAGCGCGATGACGAGAGCGGTGTTCGCGCTGGGCACGCAGAGCATCATGCTCTCGGGCACGGCCATCGACATCGGCTACAGCGGCGCCGCCAATTTCGCCGGCGGCAACGGCGTGTATTTTCTGTCGGATTTTTTTCTCACCGCGAAATTGAAACCTGGCGCCGCGACGGCGATGAACTGCGCCGACCTGGCCGGTGCGGTCGCCATCCTCTCGTCGGCGATCGGCTGTCGGCAGGTAGGGGCGCGGCTCGAACCGAAATCGGGTTCGAAGATCCAGACCAACCCGATCGAGTTGTTCGGCGCGACCACGACCGCCAAGGAGACGTTCGAGTTTCACGAGTTCGCGGCGACGCGCACGCCGAGTGGAGACCTCGGCAACAAGGTCTGGGACGCCTGCTTCCGTATCGACATGGACAGCTCGCCGACGGTGGCGCCGCACGCGCTCGACCTCGCGACCGCGCTCCCGCAGCAATCGACGCTGACCCAGCGCGGCTACCTGAAACAGGCGCTGAAACCTGCGTCGTCGCCGTCGGTGTCAGCCGTATTTGGCAACGGCGTGCAATTCCCCGACGACCTGCCGCCCGGCGTGCTCATGCCCAGCGATGCGTTTCTCGACAACAAGCACGTCGAGCTGGACCTGTTGCTGAGGGTCAAGCCGGACCTGGAAAAGATCGTGAACGCGACGATCGTCGCGCGGGTGCACAAGGCGTTGACGAAGGACGCGGCAGTGATTGCGGTTCGGGCCTACACCGTGGCCGCCGCCAGCTATCCGGAGAACGTGATGCGTTGGCCCGTCGCCGACGGGAAAACCATCCGGGTGTCTTTTCTCACCGCCGGCCCGGATGCCAAATGGATCTTCCTGCGGCGCGCGGCGATGATCACCAGGCCGCCGCGGCCTCTTGCGCAAGTCGGCGACGCCGCGATTCTGTCGCCCGAGAACGACGCCGTGGTGATGAAAGTCAGAGACACGGTCGTCTACCTGGTGAACGACTCGCGGGCCCGGGATTCGCTGGTCGGCATCGCCACGAAGATGGCGCAGACGCTGCGCGACGTCTACCGCTAGGGCTGCGGCTGGCGCAGCCGCCACCAGTCCGCGGCCTGCGCCTCCGTCCAGCGCACAATCGCCAGCGCGTCGAGCCGCTCCCGCAGCTCCCGCGCACTCGACGGCCGCGCGTCGGGATCGCGCGCGAGCAGCGCCAGCACGATCGCTTCGAGTTCAAGCGGAATCGGCAGCTCGGTGCGCCGGCTCGGCGGCACCGGATCTTCGTGCAGGCGCTGGACCAGCTGCTGCAGCCCTTCGCCGTCGAAGACCAACGCGCCGGTGAGCAGGTAATAGGCGACGCAGCCGACGGCGTACAGATCGGCGCGGCCGTCCACCGTACGGCCGAGCGCGGTTTCCGGCGCCATGTAGGCCGGCGTGCCCGGCACGACGCCGATGCCGGTGGCCTGCGTCACGGTGTCGTCGGGTTCCACCGTCCGTTTCACCAGGCCGAAGTCCAGCACCTTGGCGAAGTCATAGCGCACGCCGAGGCGGCCGATGTGGATGTTGCCTGGCTTGATATCGCGATGGACGAGTCCGGCCTCGTGCGCTTCCTCCAGCGACTCGCACACCTGGCGGAGGATGAAGACGATGCGGGACGCCGGCTGCGGCCCGTGCTTGCGGACGAGCGTCTGGAGATCCATGCCCTCGAGCAGTTCCATCGCGAAGTAGAACGTGCCGTCGGCGGCGACGCCGAAATCGTAGAGATTCACGGTGTGCGGCGACTGCAGGTTGGCCGCCGACGTCGCCTCGCGCTTGAAACGTGTCAGCGCCGACTGGCCGCCGCTCGATCCGGGCGATCCCATCATCTCGGGACGGATCAACTTGATCGCCGCGGGCCGCGCCAGCATGCGATGCGTCGCCTTGTAGACCTCGCCCATGCCGCCGCGCCCGATCAGATCGCCGAGCTGATAGCTGCCCAGCTCGCGCGCCTTGGCGACTTCCTGCCCGAGCCCGACGACGACACGCGAGACGATCGCGGCAACGCCGACCAGCAGGTAGTCCTGGTAGTGCATCACGACGACGTCGAGCGGCGACGTCATCTTCCAGACACCGCGCCACTCGCCGATGATCATGCCGAGCGGATTCATCGACACGGCGAACAACCCGGTCAACGCCATCTTCCAGGGCGGGTTCGGCACAATCGCCGCGAACATCAGCGTGACCACGCCGATCCACGAGACCTGCGGCGTCGCGTCGATCTGCGTCGGCACCGGATCCCAGTGCATCAGCAGTCCGAGGGCAATGCCGGTCCACACCAGGTGGGCGAGACCGAGGTCGAGGATGAAATGCGGATCGCGATTCGGCCGCCGCGTGTACCAGTACAGCCCCAGCGACGCCAACGCGCTGGTCCCCGCGATGTAGTCGCTCGACTGCCACGACGCCCATGCCGGCTCCTGCGCGGCCATGGCGAGGTGGTAGAGGATCGTCCCGATCGACCACAGCGCCGCACCGAGCAGCGACATGATGCCGAGCCGCCGCGAGGCATCGCGGAGCAGGTCGTCCGGGATCGCGCGCGCGTGTCGGCGCCGGCCCGCCAGCTCGGTCGCTGTCGACGTGCGTGGTGGCGGTCCAATCAGCCGTGGGGTCTCGACCATGCGCCTGTGCGTGAGCGTGAATTGTCGCACGGCCACTGCGGTAACATCGAAGGCATGACCTTCAATCGATCGCTCGTCTGGGTCCTGGCCGCCGGTCTTTCCGGCGCGATTGCCGCCGGCGTGGCGGCGCAGAATCAAGGCGTCCAGAGCGAGCCGCCGAACGCGCCGGCACAGCAGCCGGCGTTCGCCGGCCAGACCCGCGCACCCGAGCGGATCTCGAACGTCGCCGTCGACGTCGTCACGGTCGCGTCCGGGCTCGAGTTTCCGTGGGGCATGACGTTTCTTCCCGACGGCAAGATGCTGGTGACCGAACGGACCGGACGGCTGCGCGTCCTCGCGGACGGCAAGCTCTCGGAGCCGGTCGCCGGGCTGCCGGCGGTCGATCCGCGCGGACAGGGCGGCCTGCTCGACGTCGCGCTCGATCCGCAGTTTGCGGCCAACGGCTTGATCTACTGGAGCTACGCCGAGCTGCAGGCCGACGGCACCAACAACACCGCCGCGGCGCGGGGCAAGTTCGTCGACGGCGCGGCGCCGCGGGTCGACAACGTGCAGGTGATCTATCACCAGGCGCCGTCGTTGAACTCGACGATGCACTACGGCAGCCGGCTGGTGTTCGGACGGGACGGCACGCTGTTCGTGACCCAGGGCGAGCGGTCGATCACGCCGGGGCGCATGCAGGCGCAGCTGATGAGCAGCCTGCTCGGCAAGATCGTGCGCATCAACGCCGACGGATCGGTGCCGAAGGACAACCCGTTCGTGAACACCGCCGGAGTGCGGCCGGAAATCTGGTCCTACGGCCATCGCAATGTCCAGTCGGCGGTGCTGCACCCGGCGACCGGCGAGCTCTGGGAAGTCGAACACGGCACGCGGGGCGGCGACGAGCTGAACATCGCGCGCAAGGGCCGCGACTACGGCTGGCCGACGATCGCCTACGGCATCGAATACCGCGGCGGCCCCATCACCGGCGGCATCACCGCCAAGGACGGCATGGAGCAACCGGTCTACTACTGGGATCCGGTCATCGCCCCGAGCGGGATGATTGTCTACACGGGCAGCCTGTTTCCGCAGTGGAAGAACAACGTCTTCATCGGCGGTCTGGGAACGATGAATCTGGTGCGGTTGGAGATGAACGGCGAAAAAGTCGCGGCCGAAGAGCGGCTCTTGAAGGATTTGAAAGAGCGGATCCGCGACGTCGAGCAGGGGCCGGACGGCGCGATCTATCTGCTCACGGACAACAAGGCCGGGCGGGTGGTGAAGATCGTGCCGAGGAAGAGACCTTAAGGCGTCTGTTCGGTTTGTTCGGTGTTCTATGTTCGTTGGTTCGCATCGATTCGAGTCGAGGCCCCCTGAACTAACGAACATAGAACACCGAACAAACCGAACAGACTAGAAACGAAAGACCCCGCCAAGAAACACCCGCGAATTCCCCTCGACGATATCTGCCAGGCTGGCGAGCAGGTCGAACTGCCCGCGCACCGCGAATCGACGGCTGACCGCGACGTCGACGCCGCCGCCGAAACCGAACGTCGGGCCGTTGTCTGAGAACCCATCGAAGCCCTCGCCGGCATTGCCGATGCTCGTGCCGAACACGCCGTGCAGAAAGACGTTCGCGCGCTCGCCGCGCACGGTGAAGCGTGGGCCCCAGAGATACTGCGTGACGGTCGTCTTCGCGGTCAGACCGGCGTAACCGGGGCCGAGGTCGCGCGCCGTGCTCTTCTGCACCGCGACTTCGCCGAACACCCCGAACCAGCGGCTGAGGTTGGCCTGCGCGCCGAACTGCGCGCCGTGCGACGTCGCGCGCGGAAAGTCGTTGCCGTCGGCGGGAAGGAGCGAGTAGCCGCCGAAGACCTCGACACGGGGATGAGCGGAGGTCTGTGCCAGCGCGGGTGCCGAGCTTGCGAGGAGCATCGTGAGTGTCGCGGCGATCCGTGTCATTCGTCCCTCTTACTGAGGAATGCGCACGACGCGAAGAACATGGGTCACGAGCGGCTTTTCCCTCATCTCGCCACGGACTTGATCTACGATTCAGCTCACCAACCCAGGAGTTCCCATGCGTGCTCTTTCCCGATGCCTGCTGGCCGTCGCCGTGTCCGGCTCAGTCGCCGTGGCCCAGTCCCAAGTGGCCCCGACCAACTCGGCCCCGAACCCGTACGAGACGATCGAGGGCTGGGCGAAGATGCCGGAGGGCCGAACCTGGGGCGCGACGAGCGCGGTGGACATCGACAAGGACGGCAAGTCGATCTGGGTCGCCGAGCGCTGCGGCGCCAACAACTGCTGGGACGGCGCCAAAGGCGTGTTCTCGCCGGTCGACGTCGTGTTGAAGTTCGACGAGACCGGCAGGCTGGTGCGGAGTTTCGGCGCCGGCATGTTCGTGTTCCCGCACGGCATCCACGTCGACCGCGACGGCAACGTATGGGTCACCGACGGCCAGGACAACTACCCGCGACGCGCCCGGGGCGCCGCCGCCGATTCGCCGATGCCGCCGATGCCGGCGAAACTCGTCGGCCATCAGATCTACAAGTTCAGCCCTGAGGGCAAGCTGCTGCTGACGCTCGGCAAAGCCGGCGGCAATCGACCCGGCGAGCCCGCCGATCCGTCGTCGTTCTACCAGCCGAATGACGTGATCACCAACGACAAGGGCGAGATCTACGTGTGCGAAGGGCACGGCGATGGCGCGACCGCGCCGGCGCGGATCATCAAGTTCGATCGCACCGGCAAGTTCATCAAGGAGACCGGCAAGCGCGGCAACGCGCCCGGCGAGCTGCTGCAGCCGCACGCGTTCGCCTGGGATTCGAAGGGCCGGCTCTTCGTCGCTGATCGATCGAACAACCGCATCCAGATCTACGACCAGGACCTGAACCTGCTCGACACCGGCTGGGAGCAGTACAGCCGGATCAGCGGCCTGTGGATCGACAAGGACGACATGCTCTATGCCGCCGACTCCGAATCCGGATCGGTCTCGCCGCCGCACGGCGCGTGGACGCGCGGGATCCGCATCGGCAGCATCAAGGAAGGCCGCGACGGCAAGGTCCAGTTCTTCATCCCCGACCCGGCGACCGCGCCGCCCAGCACGAGCGCCGCCGAGGGCGTCGCCGTGGACGCGGCGGGGAACATCTACGGGGCCGAAGTCGGGCCGCGGGCATTGAAGAGATACGTGAAGAAGAAATAGGGCCGTCTTGGGTCTTCGGTCCTGGGTCTTGGGCCTTTCCAGAGGCCTCAGAACCCACCCCCAAGACTGAAGACCCAAGACTCACGACTGCCCTGAGCGCCCTTGCTCCCCCCCTGCCCCGGGCGTAGAATCGCCCAGTTCCCCGTTTTTCCCACGACCTCGCAAGAGGGAGGCTTCTTATGCCGGTATCGCGACGCGGGTTTCTGAACATCGTCAGACCAGGGGCGAGTCGCTCCGAGGTCGGCGCTTTGCTGGCCGCGCGCGGGCATGAGGCCTACCAGGCCGCCGCCCAGCAGGGCCAGCAGGCCGGACAAGGCCAGGCCGGTCAGGGTGGACGCGCCGGCGGGGCCGCCGGCGGGCGTGGTGGACGTCCCCCGGTGCCGGAGGGCGTCGAAGAAATCAAGATCAGCAGCAACGAGAATCCGCTCGGGCCGGGCAAGACCGTGCTCGACGCGATCGTCGCGCAGTTCGACGAGGCCGGCCGCTATCCGTTCAACAGCAACCCCGGTGAAGGCAAGCTCGTCGAGACCATCGCCGCGCTCCACAAGGCCAAGCCCGAGCACATCGTCCTCGGCGCCGGCTCGCAGGAAATTCTGAAGACCGCGATTCGCGGTTTCACGACGCCGTTCCGGCCGCTGGTCACCGGCGCGCCGACGTTCGAGAACTGCACCGGCCTCGCGCGGCGCATGGGGCACCCGGTCTTCGAAGTGAAGGTCGACTCGCAGTTCAAGATCAATCTCGAGGACATGCTGTCGGTCGTCCGCGGCGCCGGCCTGGTGTTCCTGAACAACCCCAACAACCCGACGGCGACGGTGCACGGACTCAAGACCGTCACCGACTTCGTCGAGCGTGTGCGCCGGATTTCGCCGGATACGGTGATCCTGATCGACGAGGCGTATCACGAGTACGTGACCGACGCCGACTACGCGACGGCGATCCCGCTCGCGCTCGCGACGCCGAACGTCTTCGTGGCGCGCACGTTCTCGAAGGCCTACGGGATGGCCGGCATGCGCATCGGCTACGCCATCGGCCAGTCCGACACGGTCAAGCCGCTGGCCCGGCTGCGGATGCCTTACGGCATCAGCGTCCTCGGCGTCGCCGCCGGCATCGCCGCGCTGAACGATCCGAAGCACATCGAAGCCGAACGCGCGCGCAACACCGAAGTGCGCAAGTTCACGGTCAAGGCGCTCGAGGATCTCGGCTGCAAGCCGACGGTGTCGAACGGCAACTTCCTGTTCGTGGACATCGGCCGGCCCGCGCGGGTGATGCGCGACGCGTGCTCGAAGGCCTACGTGCAGATCGGACGCGACTTTCCGCCGTTCGAGCATTCGCATGCGCGAATCTCGCTCGGCACGATGGCAGAGATGCAGAAGGCGGTCGCCGTCTTCCGCGATGTGCTGCGCCCAGTCATGCCCGCCGGCGGCGGACGCTAAAAGGAACCAGCCATGCTGACACGACGCAAATTCGTTCAGGCCGCAGGAGTCGCCGGTGCCGCGTGGATCGGCGCCCGCGGACGTGAGAACGCCGTCTGGAATCTGCTCGAGCCCGGTCTCGAGGCCCAGGCCGCGACGGCACCCGCCGGTCCCATCATTCCGCTCTCGAGCAATGAGAACCCGCTCGGGCCGCCGAAAGCGGTCATCGACGCGATTCAGAAAGCGTTCGGGCCGGCCGGCGCCGCGCCCGGCCGCTACTCCGGCGGCTCGGGTCCGCTGATCGAGGCGCTCGCCAAGCAGCACGGCGTGACGCCGCAGAACATCGTGCTTGGCTGCGGCTCGACGCAGATCCTGCGCTCGGCGACGCATCTCTTCACCGCGCGCACCAAGGCGATGGTCGGAACCATTCCGACCTACGAGGAGTGCGCCGGCTACGCCGACATGATGGGCAACCCGGTCCGCGCGATTCCGCTCGACAGCGAGTTCAACGTCGATCTCGATCGCATGGCCGACGCCGCGCGCGGCTCGGGCCTGGTGTTCTTCTGCAACCCGAACAACCCGGTCGCCACCTACGTCGGCGCCTCGGCGACGCGCGATTTCCTCGCCCGCGTCAACCGCATCTCACCCGAGACGACGATCCTGGTCGACGAGGCGTACTTCGACTACGTCACCCACGCCGATCACGCCACGCACATCCCGGCGGCCGTCGAGGACCCGCGCATCATCGTCGCGCGGACGTTCTCGAAGGCGTACGGCATGGCCGGCCTGCGGATGGGCTACGCGGTCGGACACGTCGACACGATCCGCAAGATGTCGGAGTTCGACGGCGGATCGGGCACGAGCTCGCTGAACGTGCTGGCGATGGCCGCGGGCCTCGCCGCGGTGCAGATGGACTCGAGCTTCGTGAAGCAGGAGCGCGACCGCAACACCGCCGCGCGCGACTTCACGATGAAGTGGTTCGCCGACCGCGGCATGAAGCCGACGAACTCGCAGGCCAACTTCATCTTTGTGAACATCGGCCGCCCGGCCAAGGAGTTCCGCGACGCCTGCCTGGCCAAGGGCGTCCGCGTCGCCCGCGACTTCCCGCCGTTCGAAAAGACGCACTGCCGCCTTTCGATCGGGACGATGGACGAGATGACGAAGGCGACCAAGGTCTTCGGCGAAGTCCTCGGCAAGGCCTCGGCGACGCACGCGGCGTAGACGACAGCCGCACCGTTTCAATCGAGGGCCGGCGATTCATCGCCGGCCCTTTGTTTTTTTCGTCGATAAGCTTGGGTGGCACGCGCGCCGCCCGGGTGACCATCCTCGCGCCCTCCAGTCGACGGCGCCCCTCGACAGGCTCGGGGCGGCCTGAGCTAGTCGAAGGCCGCGAGAACCGCGCTGCTCCTTCCGCGCAGGTTTCGACCTATCGATCCTCGGGCCGCTCCGCTACATCCGCCGCATTCTCTGCTCCTTCGCGGAGGTCGGCCCTCGAAACCCGCGCTCCATCCGCGCGCGGTTCATTCTGACGCCCTCGCGCCGCTCCCAATCGGCCGCGGCCCTGGTCACCCTGCCAGCGTGCGGTGAAATCGCGCCTTGCCTCAGTGATCGGACTAGTGAAAGCTGAACTCCACCGACACACGGCCGATCACAGTCACTGGTCGGCCGTTCAGAGTCCCAGGCGTGAACGTCCACTGACGAGCGGCAAAAATGGCGTTATCGTCGAGGCCCCATCGCGGATCGAGGGATTTAGCGACGCGGGCACGCAGGACCTTGCCGTCAGCACCAATGAGGACATCGACGTCGACCGTGCCTTGAATCCTTTCCATCATGGCCTTCGACGTGTACTTGGGCTCGACGCGCTGTTTGACCATTGGGGCTTCCAGTCCCACCGCGTCCATTGACACTGCATTGAGCACAAAGTCAGGAGGAACCTCGGTGGCGACCGAAGGCCGAAGTTGCTCCTGCAGGTTGAACGTCAGGATGATCCGCGCGAGCACCGGCACCGGCTGACCGGCCGCAAGACCAGGCGCGAATATCCACCGTCTTGCGGCGTCGAGTGCGCTGTCATCGAGGCCGTATTGTGAGTCGAGAGATCGCGCGATTCGCGCACGGGCTACTCGGCCATTCGCTCCAATCACGACGTCGATATGCACGGTGCCTTCGACCTTCTCGCGTGTCGCGGCGGCCGTGTAATTCGGTTGGACGGTCGAGGCCGTGACCGGCGCCTCTAGACCGGGGGAACCCACCACGCGGGCGTCCTGTAAGAACTCCGGAGGCACTTCTCGCAGGACCGGCGTGATTAAAGTCTGTGCGTCTGGCGACGCCTCAGCCACGGGTTGCAGCAAGAAGACTGAGCCGACGACGGCGACCATAGACAGGGTCCGCACGGGTCTCACCTCCGTACAGCGGGATGATGCCTTAGTTTGCCCCACGAAGCTATGTTCAGCCGGGCGAGCGAAACTGATCCGCTACTTCAGCGCGCCAAACTCTCCCCAGCGCGGCGGCGGGGTCGTCGTCGCCGCGGCCGACTGGGAGGAGCGCGAGGGCGAGCCCTGAGCATCGCGAAGGGCGATGCATGAACCGCGCGCGGATGGAGTGCCGGCTTCGAGGGCCGACCTTCGCGAGGGAGTAGCGAAGCCAGCGAACGTAGCGAAGCGGCCCGAAGATCGACAGGTCGAAGCCGGCACGTAAGGAGCGCGGCGGTTCTCGCGGCCTTCGACTAGCTCAGGCCGCCCCGAGCCTGTCGAGGGGCGCTCTCGACCGGAGGCCGCGGCGACGACGACCGCGCAGCCGCGCTGTCTCAGGTCAAGCGGGCCAGAGGAAACCCCGCCGCCGCCCTCGCCCGCTCGGCCTGCAGCAGATGCCTCCGTTGATGCCGCCAGATGATTTCGATCCCGGTCCCGACCGTGAAGCGAATGCCGGCCACGAACGGATTCTTGAAACGAATGCGATTGACGTCGAACGCGCTGGCGCGCCTGACGAGATCGCGCGCGGCGACGTTGCTGCGCAGGAACTTGTCCAGGACGTCGGCGTCGACGCGCGGCGCCGGCCGGATCTTTCCCGGCGCCTTCGCCCGCGCCTTCTGTGTCGTCGGGTCGATGTAGGTGCGGATGAAATAGCGCCCGAACCAGCCGGGCGTGACCTCGTCTACCGAGGAGGGGGACTGACCCTCGAGCGCCTGCGTCATCGGCGGCAGGTAGACCTCATTGGCGTTGAAGAGGTGCTCGAGACACTGGCCGACGCTCCAGCTGCCCGGCGCCGGCGGCAGGTTCAGCTGCTCTGCGTCCAACCCGAGCGCGACGGCCGTTGCCTGTCGATCGCTGGCGGTCAACTGCTCGATCGCGCGCGCCGCCCACGCTGGCAGCGCGTTGTCTGACGCGGCGGGCATGGCGTCATTCTAGCCGCGCCTTCCTGCCGATCTAGCGATAGTCCGCAAGGCCCACCAGCCGCGCCCCCCACGGGCAGTAGCGTTTGACGGTGTCGACGTACTCGTCCACGTTGGCATCGACGTACGTCGGCGCGCCGTCGCACAGCTCGATGGCGAGCGCCGTGATTTCGATGTCGCTCGGATCGAGATGCCACGAATATGGCGCGTTGTGATTGCCGGCGCCCGTGCCGCGGTGAATCCGGGCGTTGGGAATGTTGGCCAGCCCCGTCCCCTGCTGAAGCGCGACCAGTTGCGCGATCGCCTGCGGGTTGGTGACGAAGACGTTGAACCGCTCCGACCCGACCGCGAATGTCGCGACGACGCCGCCGCGCAGGTCGGGTGACGGCGCGGTGGGAGTGGAAGAACAGCTGACTGCGAGCAAGGCCGCGACTATGGCCGCGGCGCGTCTGAGACCGGAACCCAGGAACACGTGCATCTCTCTCCTGCGTCCAGAATAGCGGCGGCGGTCTCGGAAAACCTGTGGCTTCGGTCAGGCTCCGGTAGCGAAAAGGTAACGGCTCGCGGTCTGCCGCTGGCGGCGGAGCGGCGCGATCACCTGGGCGGCGAACCGCTCCATCTCCTCGAGTTGCGGGCTGCACTGCAGGAGCAGCAGATCGACGCCGGCAGCCGCGAACGCCTCGACTTGCGCCTGCACCTGCTCCGGAGTGCCGATCAGACCCGAGCGCAGGCCACGATTCGACACCGAGTAGTCCTCGAGCGAAAGCTGACGCTCGAGCTGAGTGTTGGCGATCCATTGCTGGTAGTTGCCGTAGCCGGCCGCCGACTGCTTGACGTCGGTGATGCGCTCGACTTCTCGGCGCGCCTCGGCCTCCGAGTCGCGGACGATGGCGTAGCCGGCGACGCCGAAGGTCATCGGCGGCCTGCCCGTCAGCTCACGGCGGCGCGTCATGTCCTGGATGCGCCGCTCGATCGCCCCAGGCGCGTCACCGTGCATGACATAGGCGTCGGAGAGATTCGAGATCAGGTCCTTGGCCGCCTCCGACTCACCGCCGGCGTAGATCGTCGGCCGCGGCCGCGACACCGGCTTGGGCTCGAGCACGGCGCCCTCGATCGTGTAGTAGCGGCCGCGGTGCGAGAAGGCGGGCTCGCGCCACAAGCCATCCACGACGGTGAGCCACTCCCGCGTCCGTGCATAGCGCTCGTCGTGCTGATCGAACTGCACGCCGTATTGCCTGGCCTCTTCGGCCCACCACGACGACACGACGTTGAGCGACAGCCGGCCGCCGCTGATGTGATCGATGTTCGCCGCCTGCTTGGCGAGCAGCGCCGGCTCGTGGAACGTCGGCCGCACCGCCACCATCAGCTCGAGCGTCGTCGTCACCGCCGCCAGCGACGCCGCCGTCGACCAGGCGTCGAGCGACGGCGCCCGCACGCCTTTGATGTCGTTGAGGTTGAGTTCGGCGATCAACGTCAGGTCGTAGCCCCACGTCTCGCTGCGCCGCGCCAGCGTTCGCACGTAGTCCCACGTCGGCGACATCCGCTCGTCGTCGACGTTGCGCAGCCAGCCGCCAAACACCGGAAGCCAGTAGCCGAAACGCATTACCGCACCTCCTGCTCGAGGTAATCGGCGAGGCGCGCGAACGGGTCGAAGCCGATCACCCTCGGGGCGTCGGCGACGAAATTCGAGAGTGCGTTGATGTCGTAGTAGTAGCGCGTGCCATCGCGGTCGTCGACGAAGTACTCGACGCCGCCGACGTCGATGCCGGCCGCGGCGACGATCGCTTCGACGTCGGCGATGACGTCGGCCGGCGGCGTGGTCCCTTCAACGCGGAGGTTGTTCTTCGGCGCGTCGACAGCGCACGCCGCGCGGGCCAGCGCGACGCCGTCATTGGTCTGGCAGATGTCGGCCGGGCACAGGTTGAAGCTGTCGCCGCTGCTGTAGACGTTGATCGCGTAGAGATACCTGCCGCCGAGCACTTCGACGCGCGTGATGTGCCCGCCGCGCGCCGGAATGAACTCCTGCACCAGCGCGGTCTGATCGACGCCGAGGTCGAGAATGCCGTTGGCGACGCCCTGCTTCAAATCTTCGGGCGTGTCGAACCGGACGATGCCGGCGCCGCTGCCGCCGATATTGGCTTTGACGACCACCGGAAACCGCAGCCCGACGGCCGCCGCCGGTGCCTGCTCCGCCAGATGAATCACCCGCGCCGCCGGAAAGGGCAGGCCGAGCGATTTCAACAGCGAGAGCTGCAGCGCCTTTGACGTCTCGGTGCGAAAGGCCCTGACGCCGTTGACGACGCGGACGCCCAGCTGCTCGAGGTGCGCAAGGTAGTTGTGCGTGTAGAGGATGCTGTCGCCGCGCCCGCGCAAGTACGCCGACGGACTCATGCGGTTGAAGACGAGGCCGAACTGCGATCCGTCGCCGTTGGTGGCGTCGTAGGAGTGCCGCGCCGCGTCCACGCGCACGTACGGCGTGCCGCGCCGATCCAGCTCCTGGAAGAGCGGGCGAAACCAGTCCGGATGCTCGTAGTAGATGCCGATCGGTCGCTTGGACGTTGTCATGGTCGATTGCCTGCAAAAAAGAAAAGGGCCCGGAAAGCGTCAAGCCTTCCGGGCCCAGGTTTCGAAAACGTGTTCGTGTCGTTAGTGCGTCACGATCAAGCTGACATCACGCGGCCGGCGGAAGCCTTGGCTTCACGACAACAACACGCGCAGGTCAGGACCGGCAGCACCAAACGATGGTCCTACGCCTCCGCGATCGACGTCAAGGAAACGCGCGGGATTTTCGTGTCATGCGGCTGCGTGCGTGGAGGAGAAAGAAAAAGGGCCGGGTGGAGAATCCACCCGACCCTGTAGATTACCGATCGTCAGGCGTGCTTCGGCCTTGGGCCTGATCCCTTTTTGGCCTACTTCGGCAGCGCCAGCGCGACCAGCTCGGTGCGCGCCGCCTGGCCGGTCGCATAGACGATGTACTGCCGGCCGTTGTGCAGGAACGTCATCGGCACCGCGCTCGTGCGCGTCGGGATCGGGACGGCGGCGACTTCCTTGCCCGTCGCCTTGTCGACCGCGTAGAGCTTGAACATGCCGTTCGCGTCAGCCGGCGGACCGCCGTTGCGGCCGGTGCCGTAGATCACCAACGTCTTCGTCGTGATCACCTGCGCGAGGCCGCGGCCCGCGGGTTGCGGAGGCAGCGTCACGCCCTTGAACAGCGCCGCGTCTGGCGAGTTGGGATTCGGCGTCGGCACGGTCATCTGGCCGCCGTTCGGAATCCACCACGCCTTGTCGCCGCTGTTCATGTTGAACGCCATGATGCCGCCGAGCTCGCGCGGCTTCAGGATCGAGACGCCGGCGATCGTCGTCGTGCCGGGCGTGGCTTCCTTGTAGCTCGTCGTCGCGCCGCCGCCGCCGCGGCCACCGCCGCCGCCCGCGCCAGCGCCTCCGGCGGGGAAAG